>OGGE01000099.1_pt1 | contig 79338 bp, 69 predicted proteins | sample 1571121 | NCBI WGS metagenome assembly OGGE01 (sample SAMEA2581959, study PRJEB24529) | metagenome | biome: Human gut stool | place: China | collected 2011
GTATCGTTTGTATCCAAGAATCCCCTGCATTTAGGCATGGGGAGTATGTCAATATACCTCAATTTATCATCATGAGCGGTCTTTTCTTTTGTTCGCAATTTTTAATGGTATTTATCTCTAATACTATGATTTTAGATTTTATCTCTATTGGTGGATTATTGACTATTATTTTAAGCTTGAATATGATTGGCATTTCTATTGTCAGCATTGTTAATATATTGCCCTCTCTTGTCATTATTTTCCCTATATCTTATTTATTTTCTTTTATTTTTCTATAATATTTTTCTATAAAAAAAGCGAGTCATATGACTCGCTTAAAATGTTTTTACAGATTCTCTTTCTACTAGATTTGGTGGGAATTTCACACTGACATTCAAACTTGGATTTTCCATCAATTTCAAAAGTTGTATAGCTACTGTTTTTCCCATTTCTTTCTTAGGATGAGCAAAAGTTGTTAAACCAATAGCTGACTCTAATTCCAAATCATCAAAACTTATGATCGAAATATCATCTGGTATTTTTTTATCAGTTTTAGTAAATAAATCGACTAAATATCTTGCTATCTGGTCATTATAACAAATAATGGCTGTAGCATCATTTAGACGTCTTAAGATTTCACGGTCTAATTCACCATTCATAATAAGTTTGATATCCTCTGTTGTATACCAAAACATATTTTTTTCTGATTGCAATAAATTATGTTTTTTCAAAGCATTAATCGCACCTGAATAACGCAATTGACCTTGCATATCATCAGATTTAAAAATACCAGCAATCTTTTCATGACCATGTTTTATGAGATATTCACCTGCAGATTGCCCTGCTAGATAATCGTCCATACGCACACTTGGTATATTCATTGGCGGATTAGTATCAGCATGGATAAACACACATGGTATTCCTGCTGATTTTATTTTTTGATAAAAATCTGTATTGATATATGGTATACCACTTTTTGATGGCTCAATAATTAAACCATCAATATTGTTTTTCAACATAGTATCTAAAATATATGCTTCTTTTTCCACTCTATTATAGGTAAAAGCTAACTGCATAAAATAGCCATTTTTAGTCAATACTTTCTCTATCCCTTGTACAATACTTGGGAAAATATAATCATCTAAATAAGTCAAAACAACACCTATATTTCTTGTTGTTTTCTTTATTGCTGATTTTGAAGCACATACATATGTTCCGCTACCACGTCTTCTCTCTAACAAGCCTTCGCTTTCTAGTACACTAGTTGCCTGTCTTACAGTTTGGCGACTAATTGAGAATTTTTTTCCCAATTCATTTTCAGAAGGCAATCTCATGCCTACACTGAATTCTCCGCTTAAAATTTGCTCTCTTATCCAATTCATTAAATCTATATATTTCGGAGCATCTGCCGTTGCCATTTCCACACCGTCCTTCCTTTTATAAATATAACAACTTCTTTTTTTATATTTATATGTGTATTTATATAGTTTACCAAATAACCTCTATATAATACAACTAATATCCTAAAATACAACTTTTATTACTACATATTATCTAATAACATTTCGCCTACGCTATCATACAACTTTGTTGCAACATTTTTAGCATGCATAGTTGCTGAATTTAAACTATATCCTTCAAATTCTTTTATCATAGGCACATCATTTTGAGCATCGCCTATTGTTAAAACCTGTTCAAAGTATTTATCTTTTTGTAAATTCAATAATTCTTTAACTCCTTGAGCTTTATTTATTCCCTTAGCACATATATCTATACAATTTAAATTCATATTAGCTAAGAAAGCTCCTTCAAATTCATTATTTATACGTTTAGCATAATTGTTAGCAATTTCTTCTGTTTCATAGGCTAAACTAATTTGTATTACATTCATTTCAGATAAAGCTTGTTCTACAGTTATTTTTTGAATGATATCTTGATTTTTATATTTTTCAGACTCAAAATACTTTAACAACTGTGATTTAGGGCTATTTATCGTTGTTCTCATTTTTTCTGCTGATGAAAATAAAATATGCCAACTTTCTTTGGCAATATCACTATGAACAAGTTTTTCTAATTGTATTTTATCTAGAGGAAATGATTTTATTAATTTTAAATTCTTATCAAAAATTGTTCCACCATTATTACAAATTACAAAATCATAAGTAAGCTCTTGATTATTTACTTCATGCATTAAAGAATGAACATCTCTACCACTACATAAAACAAAGATATTGCCTTTGCATCTCCATTCATTTACAGCTTCTATATTTATTTGCGGTATGATATCTTCATGGTGAAAATATAATGTCCCATCAAAATCACTAAATGCAATCTTCACTAAAAACGCCTCACTTTTAATTCATTCCAATACTTTATATTATAAAAAAAAAGCAGACAAAAGTCTGCTTTTTCTTTTTATATTTTATCTATCAAAATGTTTTTGCCATTGATGATGGAAAGAACCTTCTCTATCAATGCGTTTATACGTATGAGCACCAAAATAATCTCTTTGAGCTTGAATAAGATTTGCACCTACAACTTTTGTACTCAAACCATCAATATAAGAAATTGCATTGGCAAAAGCTGGTACTGGTACACCTGCTAAAATAGCTTTAGCTACAATTTTTCTTAAACATTGCTGATTATTTTTTACTTTTTCAGCAAAGAATTCATTTTCAATTAAATTATCTAAATTAGGTTCTTGCTGATAAGCATTAGTTATATTATTTAAAAATCTCGCTTGAATGATACAACCAGCTCTAAAAATAGAAGCAATATCACCTAAGTTTAAATTCCAATCATATGTTTCAGAAGCGCTTTTATAAAGAGCAAGACCTTGAGCATATGCTGCAATTTTAGCTGTATATAAAGAACGTCTTACATCTTCTACAAAATCTGCATCAATTTCTACAGGTAATACTTTTTTCAAACCACTTGCTGCTAATTGTTGACGTTTTTCATAGAAAGAACTGATATTTCTAGCATTGCAAGCACTTGTCATAATAGATGTATTCACACCTTGTTCTAAAGCAGCTAAACTTGTCCAACGACCTGTACCTTTTTGCCCTGCACTATCTAAGATTTTATCTACTAATTCGCCTTCGCCTAAATCATCTTTTTCTTTAAAGATATCTGCTGTAATACCAATTAAGAAGCTATTTAATTCACCTTGGTTCCATTCATTGAAAATATCTGCAATCTGAGAATTTTCATATCCACCAACATGTTTTAATAATAAATAAGCTTCAGCAATAAGTTGCATATCTGCATATTCAATACCGTTATGCACCATTTTTACATAATGACCTGCACCATTTTCACCAATATATGTGCAACAAGGTTTACCATCTTCAGCTTTAGCGGAGATAGCTTCTAAAACTTCTTTGATTTCTTTATAGCTTTCTTTATTACCACCTGGCATTAATGCTGGGCCATTGAGTGCTCCCTCTTCACCGCCAGATACACCAACACCAAAATATTTAAATCCTTTAGAAGTTACATATTCATATCTTCTTTGTGTATCTTTAAAGAAGGAATTACCACCATCCATGATGATATCTTCTTTATCTAAATAAGGTAAAAGACTTTCAATTACACTATCTACTGCTTTACCTGCTGTTACCATGATAAAGAATTTGCGAGGACGAGTCATACCTTCCACTAAAGATTTTACATCATAAAAAGCTGTTATATTATCATGTGGATGATTTTTAACAAAAGCTTCTGTTAAATCTGGAGTATAATTATATACGGCTACTTTGAAATTATGATTTGCCATATTTAAAGCTAAACAGCTTCCCATTACACCCATACCAATAACTGCTATATTTGATTTCATAAATTTTATTTTCCCCCATTAAAAATTAAAAAAATATATCTATATTGTACAACTGTCTATCAAAAAAAGCTACCAATAAGGTAGCTTTTTTATTTTTTTCGTACAATATATTATCGCATGTCTAAAATTCAGCTACTAAATTATTCATAAAATACATTTATCTTCTTTATTTATAATTTATTTGCATAAAATCTTCAAAAACTATCAAAATAAGATTGCATTTAAAATCATTACACCAATAATACCTGCAACGGAAATAATAGTTTCTAAAGCACACCATGTGCGAATTGTTCCCTTTATAGTTAAGCCAAAGAACTCTTTAAATAACCAAAATCCTGGGTCATTTGGTGGACTGAAAATTACACTACCTGCACCAACTGCCAATACCATAAGTTCTGGGCTTACACCAGTGAGTGGAATTAATGGTGCTACGATACCACCTGCTGTGAGTGCCGCTACAGTTGCAGACCCAACAGAAGTTCTGATAACAGCAGCAATCAACCATGCCATCAATAATGGAGACATATCTGAACCATGAATTAAACTACCGATATATGTTCCCAATCCACTATCAATTAAAATCTGTTTTAAAACACCGCCACCTGCAACAACAAGTAAAATCATCGCAATAGTTTTTACTGCATCTTCTACACTTGTCATTATTTCTTTCATAGATTTTCCACGATTTAAGCCAAAAGTAAAAATAGCAATGATTACAGAAATAGTAAGCGCTATATCTGGATTTCCTAAAAATACTAAAATATGGTAAATACTATACGTATCATCTAAAGTCATCTTTACAATAGCAGAAGCTGCCATCAATACTACTGGTACTAATGCAGTAAAAATACTAATTGCAAAAGAAGGCATTTCATCTTCTTTGAAAATTTTAGGATTGTATAAACCTTTTGGAATTTCCGGTTTCAAATCTTTAACAAAATTATAATAAAGTGGTCCTGCTAAGATAACTGTTGGCACTGCAATGATAAAGCCATAAATCAAAGTAGTCCCTAAATCTGCATTAAAAATAACTGCAATCGCTGTTGGCCCTGGATGTGGTGGTAAAAATCCATGTGCCACAGATAAAGAAGCTGCCATTGGAATACCAACTTCTAAAAGATTAACCTTTGCTTCCGCTGCAATCGTAAATACTAATGGAATTAAAAGTACAAAGCCGATTTCATAAAAAAGTGCAATACCTACGACAAAACCTGTTAAGCAAACAGCCCAACGAACATTTTTTACCCCGAACATAGAAATCAATGTAGTGGCAATTCTTTGTGCTCCCCCACTATCAGCCATCAATTTACCAAGCATAGCCCCAAAACTTACGACTATTGCCAGACCTCCTAATGTACCACCTAACCCCTTAGTTATAGATGGTACGATAGCATCTACTGGTAAACCTAAAGCAAAGCCCATAAAAATTGCTACAAAAATTAAAGATAAAAAACTATTTAATTTACACTTTACAATAAGTATAAATAAAATAATAATCCCCACAGCCAATATAGCTAATGGCATAATCAAAACCCTCTCTCTTTATATATTTTTATTATTTATACATTTTATTTTGATACGTAGTTATGCGTGCAAAATCAGGTTGTAATTTTTCATATAAACTGCTATAAATATCAAAAAGTTCTTCATAGACTTCTTTATTTTCTGCTTGTGGTTTATATACTTTCTTCGGTTTAATTAAATTTGCAGTATCTGAGATATCTTTCATCTCACCACTAGCTATAAAACCTAAAACGGCTGCCCCAAAAGCTGCTCCCTCACTATTTTGAGGTAAAGTTATATGTTCGCCAAAGATATCAGCCATAATTTGTAACCATAATGGTGATTTTGTAAAACTACCACTAACGCGAATATCTTTTACCTGACCAAAATCTTTTAAAGCACTTAGTACACAATTTAAACTAAAACATATACCTTCCATACCAGCTCTAATCATATGAGAACGACTGTGATTTAAAGATAAGCCAAAAAACATTCCACGAAGTTCAGAATTCCAATATGGTGCACGTTCACCTGTAAAAAATGGCAACAACAATAATCCTTCTGCTCCAGCTGGAATTTTAGAAGCTTTAAGCGTCATTAAATCATATGGGTCAATATCGATATCTTCTAAACGATGATTGCTATAATGGCAAACTTTATCGCGAAGCCATCTCATGATGATACCACCATTATTTATAGCACCACCTGCAACCCACATATCATCAGTCAAGTTATAACACCATGTGCGTCCCAAACTATCCACCTTTGGTGTTTTAGTGAGCATTCTAATCGCTCCGCTTGTGCCGATTGTCGCACTTAACTGACCATCTTCAATAGCACCAATTCCCACATTTACCAATACACCATCAGTAGCACCAATAACTATAGGTAAATTTTCTGGTAAATTCAATCTTTGCGCTGCACTATCTGTCAATTTACTCTGATAAGTTGTAGATACAACAGGTGGTAATTGTTCTCTTGTTATTCCCGCATAATTTAAAATTTCTTCGTCCCAATCCATTTTATGAGCATTATATAAACCACTTGCAGAAGCTGAGGATTTATCAACTACCCATTCACCTGTCATTTTTTCAAAAATATAATCTTTTAAAGAATAGATATATCTCATTTTGGCAAATACATCAGGATAATTTTTTCTCACCCATAAAATTTTCAAAAATGGATAACAAGAATGAGTCGGACAACATGTTCTTTCATAAAAACCTTTTACTAAGGCTTCATCTTTTTTTAATTCATTAACAATACCTACGGAACGGCTATCCGCCCAAGTTATCATATTGCTCAACAATTCACGATTTTCATTAGCCGGTGCAAAGCTATGCATAACAGTACTAATAGCTATACCAGATACATTTTTACCTTTATAAATTAAAGTATTAGCTACTTCACGTACAACTTTTTCAATTGCTTTATATATAATCTCAGGATTTTGCTCAGCCCAATCTGGATATGGTGTTTCTAACGGATAAAATTCATCTGCACTACATAAACTCAATCCATCTTTTTGATAAGCAATCGCTCTAACTCCTGTAGTACCTACATCTACCCCAATCCAAATACAACTTCTTGTATTACTAAAATCCAACATTAAAACCGCCCTTTCCCTAAACCATTATAAATAAACTGAAAAATCATTAATTTATGTAATTTCTTTATTTACTAACACAAGCAAATTATAACAAATAAAGCTTTATTATGCAATATATTTTTCATTTTATTTTTTTATTTTTGATATTTTTATATCATTTTTATCAATCTTATTCTATACTATCACTATATTTTGTTGTTATAATTACATTAAGAAAGATTTTGAGGTGAATATCATGGAGACAAATACATCTATCTTAACATTAATGCGTAGCAATTATAATAATATGACGAAATCAGAAAAACGCATCATAGATTATATCCTTGCCAATTTAAAAACTGTCATGAGTCAAACTATCTCCGATTTAGCCAGCAATACTCAAAGTTCGGAAATTACTATTTCTCGTTTTTGTAAAAAATTAGGTTTTAGCGGTCTACAAAGTTTAAAAATAGCCTTAGCTAGTGAAGTATATAGCCAAGATGAATTAGTATCTCAAGAAATAAATCCCAATGATTCCTATAAATTAATTGCTGAAAAACTTTTTTCTTCCATCACTGATGGACTGCAAGACACTTTAAAATTAATTGATTTTGAACAATTAGAAAAAGCTGTTCAGTTAATAAAAAATGCTCATCAAATCTGTGTATATGGCTTTGGCAATTCTTTTACAGTCTGCCAAGATATCGAAACACGTTTTATGCGTTTTGGTATTCCTATAAAAGCCTATAATGATTTGCATATGCAAGTTACAGCGTCTTCTCTACTCACAGAAAAAGATTTAATCATCTGTGTATCTCATACAGGAGCCAATATTGACCTTCTACAAGCTATAGAATTAGCTCACAATAATAATGTTCCTATAATTGCTATAACAAGTTATATGAACTCTCCTCTTTGTAAATTAGCTGATGTTGTTTTGCATGGTATGGGTCGTGAAATCGCCTATAAATCTGAAGCTGTCGCTTCACGATTAATACACATGGCCATAGTAGATATTCTATATATGGGTGTATATCAAAAAAATGTTACAAAAAACTTCACTAATATCAAAAAAATGCGTAATGCTATAGCTAAACGCAGATTGTAATGTACATTTACTTACACTTTTTCCTAAAAAATTTTATAAAATATGTAAAATAATAAAAAAACTACTTGCTAAATACCTAATTTGCTATATAATGTTGAATATTGATTTAGATTTTATATTATTTTAGAGGTATTTTATGAAAAAATATATTATCCAGTATGCAATGATCGTCATTGGCGCTCTTATTTCTGCCATATCATGTAATTTATTCTTAATTCCTAATCATTTTCTTTCTGGCGGACTTACAGGGATTGCCATTATTCTCCACTATTTATTTGATTTACCTATCGGTATTCAAAATATCATCTTCAACATTCCAATTTTATATATTGCCTATCATTTTTTTGGAAGACTATATTTTTTCAACACAATATTAGGTACAGGTCTATATTCATTCTTCATTGATTTAACATCATTCTTAACACCATATACTCCACTACATAATAATCCTATGTTATCAGCTATCGTTGCTGGTGTAGTTTCTGGTATTGGCTTTGGTCTTATCTTACGTGCAAATGCTAATACTGGTGGTGCCGATGTAATTGCAGCTTTAATCAAGAAACTTTATTCTTATAATATCGGTACAATGATTTTCGCTTTAAATTGTATCATCGTACTTTGTGGTCTTTGTCTATTCAATTTTGAAGTAGCTATTTACACTTTAATCTACATGTACATCATGGGTGAAGTTGATAACCGCATTGTTACTGGTTTCAATAAACGAAAATCCATCATGATTATTTCCGATAAGTCTGAACAAATTGCAGGGCTTATCATGCTTGAATTGGGACGTGGTGTTACCTTAATCAATGGTGAAGGTGGCTATACACATACTAAGAAGAAAATACTTTATATCGTAGTAAATCTTACGCAATTAAGTAAAATTAAAGAAATAGCTTTAAATATAGATAAAAAAGCCTTCTTTATTATCTCTAATGCATCTGAAGTAAATGGTAAAGGCTTCTCTTACCATTAAATAATAAATAATGACAAAATAAAAAGGATAAGAATTGATTTATTTCAACCTCTTATCCTTTTATTTATATTTGCTCTTATGCTTAAAAAGAAATTATCCTTTTATCCTTGGAAATAAAAATATGCAAATACGATTAGACCTAAAATTATACGATACCAGCCAAATGCTTTAAAATCATTTGTTCTTACATAGCGAAGCAAGAATTTAATAGAAATAATAGAAACTATAAAAGCTACTACCATACCCACTAATAATAGAATAACTTCTTCAAAAGTATAATTAAAACCGAATTTAAATAGTTTTAATGCACTAGCACCAAACATAACAGGAATAGCTAAAAAGAATGTATATTCTGTAGCTACCACACGAGAAGTTCCAAATAAAATACCACCTAAAATAGTGGAACCAGAACGAGATGTACCTGGCACTAAAGACAATACCTGAAAGAAACCTATTATCAATGCTGTTTTATAATCTAAATAGTCAATATCTTTGATGCTTGGTGTTCTATGTTTATTATAATTTTCAACTATAATAAATAATACCCCATATAAAATCAAAGTGAATGCTACTACTTGTGCATTCATAAAATGCTCTTCCATATAATCATTAAAAGCTAAACCAATTATAGCAGCAGGAATACAGCCAACGATTACTTTTCCCCATAAAGAAATGGTCTGTCTTTTTTTCAAATATGTTTTTCTTTTTGAAAATGGATTTAGTCTATCAAAATTTAAAGCAACTACAGCTAAAATTGCACCTAACTGAATAACTACTAAGAACATATCCATAAATGCTTTACTTACATTTAAAGACATAAATTCATCAACTAAAATCATATGACCTGTACTACTTACAGGTAACCATTCTGTTAGACCTTCAACAATCCCTAAAACAATAGCTTTTATAATTTCTAGGGTAAACATAAATTATAAAATCCCTCCTATTTGTTTATTATTTTTCCAATATAAAATTTAAAACTGAATTTAAGCTGAAACAATCAATAAAAAAATTTGTCCTAATTCGCAAAAGAGGTCTCTTTTAGTAGAGACCTCTTTTATATTTTTATTTGATTATCAGCCTTTACCTTTTACGATATCAATTGCATCGAAAAGTTTACTTACAGATTTTTTCTGATAAATACGGGAAATTACTTCACCTATAGGTGGAGCCATAGATACAGAAACAATTTTGCTAGAATGTTTTTCTTCAGGTAATGGAATAGTGTTTGTAATAATTAACTCTTCCATTGGAGAATCTTCAATACGCTGAACTGCTGGATCACTTAAGATACCATGAGTACAACAAGCATAAACGGATTTTGCACCATGTTTAACAAGTGCTTTAGCACCTTCACATAAAGAACCTGCTGTATCTACGATATCATCAATGATAACGCAATTCTTATCTTTTACTTCACCAATTAAATTCATAACTTTAGCGCAACCTGGCATTGGACGGCGTTTTTCAATAATAGCAATAGGTGCTTTTAAACGGTCTGCTAAAGCACGAGCGCGTGTTACACCACCAAGGTCAGGAGAAACAACTACTACATCTTCAAGATTTTTAGCTTGGATATAAGCTGCAAGAAGTGGAGCTGCTGCAAGATGGTCTACTGGGATATCAAAGAAACCTTGGATTTGACCTGCATGTAAATCAACAGTGATTACACGGTCAATACCAGCTGTAGTCATAAGATTAGCTACTAATTTTGCAGAAATAGGTTCGCGACCACGAGTTTTACGGTCTTGACGAGAATAAGCATAATATGGTACAACCGCATTAATGCTCTGTGCAGATGCACGACGGCAAGCATCAGCCATAACGAGTAATTCCATAAGATTGTCATTTACTGGTTGGCTAGTTGGCTGAATAATAAATACATCCTTACCACGAATACTGTCACTAATCATTACTTGAGTTTCACCATTATTGAAGTGACCTACAAAAGCATGACATAATTCCACACCGATATACTGTGCTACTTCTTCTGCTAATTTTGGATTTGCATTACCAGTGAGAATACATAATTTTGAGGTATCGAAGTTCATTTTACTCCTCCTGAAATCTGTTAAAAATATAATAAATAATAATAATATATATAGAAATGTAGTTATGCTACATTGCTACCAAAATAAAATATAAATTAAACTATTATACTAACTAAATTTCTTAGTTATTTTCTTTTGTCTTTCCAGCCTTCAATATTTTTCTGTCTTTCACGTGCAATTGCAAGTGCATTTTCTGGAACTTCTTTAGTAATTGTAGAGCCTGCACCTACATAAGCACCATTATTTACTTTAACTGGAGCTACAAGATTTGAGTTGCAACCAATAAAGCAATCATCACCTATTATAGTACGGAATTTATTTTTTCCATCATAATTTACAGTGATTGTACCACAACCCATATTTACACCAGAGCCCATATCAGTATCTCCAATATAGCTCAAGTGAGGTAATTTAGAGCCTTCACCAATATTAGAATTTTTAACTTCTACGAAGTTACCAATTTTTACTTTATGTGCAAGTTTTGTATTTGGACGAATGTGTACATATGGTCCCATTTTTACATCATCTGCGATTTCACAGTCTTCAGTAAAACTAAACATAGCTTCTACATTATCGCCCATAACTGTATTTTTGAAATGTGAATTTGGTCCAAGTTTGCAACCTTCACCAATTTTACTATTGCCTTCAATCCAAGTAGATGGATAGATTATAGTATCTTGTCCAATTTCAACGTCAACATCTACATAAGTGCTATTAGGGTCCATTAAAGTTACCCCTTGAGCCATTAATTCTTTATTTTTGCGCTGACGAATGATTTTTTCAGCATTTGCTAATTGTTCACGAGAATTTATACCTAATGTTTCTTCATAATTATCAGCAATAGAAGCATTTATTTTCTGTTTTTCTTTACGTAAAATAGATAAAACATCTGGTAAATAATATTCACCTTGAGCGTTATTGTTATTTACTTTTTTCAAGCTAGCAAATAAAGCTTCGGCATCAAAACAATAAATTCCTGTATTGATTTCATTGATTGCAAGTTCACGTTCGCTAGCATCTTTTTGTTCTACGATTTTTTCTACAGAACCATCTACTAAACGAATTACACGTCCATAGCCAAATGGGTCTGGCATAAATGTTGTAAGTACAGAGGCTTTAGCTCCTGATTGTACATGTTCTTCATAGAATTTTTTTAATGTAGCACCTGTAACAAGTGGAGTATCGCCACATAAAACCATTATAGCAGTATTTTTATCTTTGATTAATGGTTCTGCCTGCATTACAGCATGACCTGTACCTAATTGTTCTTCTTGTAAAACGATTTCAGCTTTATCGCCTAAAACAGCTTGTACTTGTTCACGACCAAAGCCTACTACAACTATATTACGTGTGGAACCAGCATTTTTAGCAGCATCAAGTACATGTTCTACCATTGGCTTTCCACCTGCACAATGGAGTACTTTTGGTAATTTAGATTTCATGCGAGTGCCTTTACCTGCGGCTAAAATTATGGTAATTAATCCTTCTGATTTCACCTTAAAATTCACTTTCCTTTATTGTATATGTGATGTATTTCTATCTCATTTCATTTGCAATTATAAAATAGAAACTTCTTGATGTTTTCATATCAAGCAAACCCCATGCATCCCATGGTTTATTATCTATAAAATTCATTTTGCTATTATCTTAGCAAAAAATCTTATACTGTATATCAAATAAAAACTTATCTAAGTTTATTATATCATATATAAATCATATCTAAAAAAATCTTTAGCATTTATTTTTTATTTTACATATTGCCATCTTTATCTTCCATACTAAGCAATAAAGTATGTTCAGAACGTTCCATGTGATATTCAGAAGCTTTTTGTGCAGCAACTGCATCACCTTGAGCAATAGTATCCACTATACGACGGTGTTCTTCTAAAGTTTCTTCCAAACGACCAGGATAAGCCATGGATTTTGCACGGAAACTTGTCAATTGTTCGCGTAAATTATAAATAATACCTACTAAACGATTATTTCTGCTTGCTTGATATAAAATATCATGGAATTTTGTATCAGCTTCAACGATTTTTTCCATATTTTTTTCTTTTATAGCTTCACCAATGACAACTAATAATCTTTGTAAATGTTCAAGTTCTTCATCAGTGATACGTTCAGCAGCAAGTCCACTAGCTAAAGAATCTAGTGAAGTTCTAATTTCAAAAACTTCATTAATATCTTTAATGGATAAATTGGATACATATGTACCACGGCGAGGCATCATAATTACATAGCCTTCTAATTCCAATTTACGAATTGCCTCTCTAACAGGAGTACGACTAACACCTAGTTGTTCAGCTAAATGAATTTCCATTAAGCGTTCGCCTGGTTTTAAAATACCTTTTCTTATAGCATCACGCAAAGTTTCAAAAACTACTTCACGTAAAGGTTGATAACTATCTAACTTTATCGGTGTAAGTTTATTGCTCATGTTTATTCCTCCATTAAAAATTTTTTTCTGCTGTTTCTACAGCAAATACATCTGCATCAAAATCCAACTGTATTTTACTTACTATATCTTTTGCTTTTTGACTATCTTCTACAATGGCAAAGACTGTTGGACCACTGCCAGACATCATTGCAGCCATTGCTCCATAATCAGAAAGTTTTTGTTTTATTTTAGCTATCTCAGGATATTCTGGGATAGTTACATATTCTAAGACATTGCCTAAAGCTTTACAAATACCTTGTAAATCTTTTTTTATTAAAGATTTGCGCATCGCTTTATTATCAGGATGAATTACACTATCTTGCACTTTATGATAATTTTTATATACCCATGCTGTAGATACATCTACTTTTGGTTTTACTAAAACAATATTTGTTTTTGGCATAGCTGAAATTTCTTGTAAAATTTCGCCTCTACCAGTCGCTAACATTGTTCCACCCATCAAGCAAAATGATATATCTGAACCTAATTGTTCTGCCATCTTACATAAAGCATTAATGCCTAAATTCATTTCAAATAATTCATTTAATCCTCTAAATACAGCAGCAGCATCTGTGCTACCACCAGCTAATCCAGCAGCTACAGGTATTCTTTTGATTAAATTAATTTCTACACCACTGTTTATCTTATATGTATCTAAAAATAATTTTATTGCTTTATAAATTAAATTATCTTCTGGCTTTGCTACACCTTTAACATCACCATGAAGTATAATGCCTTCTTCTGCATCAAGTTTAGTAAAAGTCAATGTATCAAATAAATTAATAGATTGCATAACCATACTAACTTCATGATAACCATCTGTTCTTTTGCCTAAAATATCTAAAGTAAGATTTATTTTCGCATTTGCATTTATTGTTACCATCTTATTCATCCTATCAATATCTTGTACTTAAAATACATTACTCATTCTTAAAAGATTTTATCATTCTATCAATAAAAAGTCTACTATCTCATATATTATTGTTAATTCTATCAATTCAAAAATCTTTTTTCCACTTGTACACGAATGTACTAAAAGTACAAAAGGCAAATATTTACCTTCATAAATACTTGCCCTTGCTTATTTTACAAATTTATCAATCGCTTCTTTTAATTTATCAATTGCCTCTTGGTCATTTTCCTTTACCGCTTCTACTAAACAATGTTCTATATGGTCCTGCAAAATTATCTTAGAGACATTTTTTATCGCTGAATTAACAGCTGATAATTGAATTAATACATCACTACAATCTCTATTTTGCTCCACCATACGTTTTACTGCACTTAAATGACCAATAGCTCTTGATAAGCGATTTAATACAGCTTTTGTCTGTGTATGCGTGTGTGTATGTCCATGATGAGCATGTACCGTTCCGTCTTCATGAACATGCCAAGCTGAATTTATTTCCTTATCATTATCATTTATTTCCATTTAGCAAAAACCTCACTTTTTTTCTTGAGCATTCTTTGCCAAAAAAATCTCTTTTTGTAATTCGTTAAATTGTTCCATAGACATTACTACAATGTTTTTACCACTACTGCGCTGTACAATCAATGTTTCTTTTTCATCAACAACTTTATCAGCATAAATAGTAAATTCATTTAGTAAATCAGAAGATGATATAGCCATCATATATATCACATCCTTTCCGACTAAAATAATAAAATACAACACAATTTATATTAACAAGAAGAAATTCCCAATCTAGGGTGCTTCACAGGTTTTAAACTGCGTTTACGAATAATCGTTAAAGCCTCACTCATGGAAATATCTTCTCGTGAAGAATTTTCTTCAAAAACACAAATAGGATTTTTCACACCTATCTCTGAAGCTGGCATATATACATATTCTAAATTGACATTATCTCCATAGATAACACCATCACATAAATTAGCTTCAATCAAAGTTCTCATAAAAACCTCTTTACTCTAAAACATATTCTTTCGCCACAATACTGTCGCACAGATACCAGCTAAAAGCACGGCTAAAATACAAATATCCAAAAATGCCAATGGATTTTCTGACATAGGCACTTCCACATTCATACCAAAAAAGCTAGAGATTACAGTCGGTATAGCTAAAATAATTGTCATAGCAGCCAAAAAACGCATTACTAAGTTCAAGTTATTCGACATTATCGAAGAAAAGGTATCAGCAAGCCTAGCCAAAATTGTACTATACATCTCAACCATTTCACGAGCCTGTTTATTTTCAATAATTACATCTTCTAGTAAATCTTCATCTTCTTCATATAACTTTATAATATTTTGTAAACTGTGATTAGAGCGCAAGCGCATGAGTTTTTCAAGCACTGCACCATTAGAACGCAAAGAAGCATTAAAATAAGTAAGTGCTTTTTGTAATTCCAATAAACGTAAAATCTCTCTATTTTCAGTGGACTCACGCAATCTAGCTTCAATTTCATCAGAAAGTTTATCTATTTGACGAAGATATTTCAAATAATATGTAACAGATTTGTACAAAATTTGAAATAAAAAGCGTGTTTTCTTGAAGGTGCGAAAAGAACGATATGTTCTTTCATTAAAATCTGAAATCACAGGCGTATCTTCTAAGCATACAGTGATAATATAATCTGGAGTCAAGATAATCGCTAATGGCAAAGTATCATAAGATTCAAATGTTCTCATCACTGGCACATTAGTCAAAATCATAATCGAATTATCTTCTATATCTGTATGTGAACGTTCCTCATTATCTAGTGCTGAACGCAAAAAATCTGGTTCTACTTGAGTTAAATTACCTACTACTTTCAATTCATAAGGAGTAGGCGCAACTATATTTATCCATGCTCCTTTTTCTAATGATTTTAATGTCAATTCCTTTAAAGGACCTGTTTCCATGGATTTATAGATTTTCAACATTGCGATAGATTTCTCCCTTCTCTAAAAAACCTACCACAATTTATTATTTAACTAAAAATTTTGTAATATCTTTGATAAATAATCGGGTAGGTATCCTCTATATTTATTTTCTTGATAATTTAACTTGTTACTCTCCGGATACTCGTCCATAATTATTCACCAACCTTTATAATTTAAGATATTGCATAATTAAGTATAATTCATATGATATAACTTATCAAGCATATCAATAACTATAGTTTTTCCTCTCACTTAACTTTTTAAATTAATAGTTGACAACTATAAAAAAAACTTGCTATACTTATATAGCAACTAATGGAGAGGTGTCCGAGTGGTTTAAGGAGCTGGTCTTGAAAACCAGTGATTCCGAAAGGGACCGTGGGTTCGAATCCCACCCTCTCCGCCATTAAATTAAATGATACAGGGAAATATTTCAAAGTGTTTCAAAGTCTTGATAAATCTAGTATTTAAAGGCTTTTTAGTAGTTTGAAGTATTTCCCTTTTTTTCATTGCTTTTAAAAAGTTTGCCCCTTTTTTGCCCCTTTTAAAAACTAAGGGCTTGTAGTTTATTTTTAACTTCATTATTCATAGCATCAGTAACATGAGTATAAATACTCAATGTTGTATTAGGGTCGTTATGTCCTACACGTTGCATAATAGCTTTTAATGGTATATTATACTCTGCTAATATACTAATATGAGTATGGCGGAAAATATGACTTGATATCTTTTTATCTGTAATTTTTAGTTTTCTTAATTTACTATTGATATATTGAATATTAAAAGGGTTGCCAGTGCTATTTGTAAAAATATAGCCTCTATCTTTATATTTTTTACAATTCCATCTGGCAAGCCTTTTATTTTCTAAAATTATAGTATCAAGTATATATTTTGCTCTATTATTTATAGTAACATCACGATATGAATAAATATTTTTAGGTGTACCACGTTGTATATCTTCGCCATTATGTGCAGATTTTAAAAGAGTACCATTTATATTTATTTTAGAATTTTCCTTATCATAATCTTGAACACGCAAGGCGAGTAATTCCCCACAACGTAAACCAGTAAGAGCGATAAATTCCATAGCTAAAGCAATACGAGAATTTATTTTTTTTAATTGATGCAAACATGATTTTAATTCATCAGCATTTAGAAATTTATTTTGTAATTTATGAACTTCTTTTTTTGTAGCAGGTCTTTTTTTTAATTTTATTTCTATAAAATCGCTTATATCCTGTATATATTGTGATTTTTTAGCATATTTCATTATAGATTTTATAATTACCAACGTACCATTTGAATAACTATATGATAATTTTTCAGTATAGTACATATCTTGAATTATTTTTTCTGCTATTGCTGGCGTAAAATCAATAAATAACATATCTGAAATGGCTTTTTCTATACGCTTTATATAATTTTTATGATTTATTCTTGTATCAACTTTTACAGTTGGGGCGGTATATTCTAGCCATTCATTAGCAACTTGTATAAAGGTTAAATTATTAATCTTTTCAAGTTGCTTTTTTTCTGCTTTATTTATTACATCATTAAATTTAGCTTGTAATAATTCTGTAGCTTTTCTTTTGGCATGAGTTGTATTGCTGTTTAATGTAACAGATAATTTTATCATTTTATTAGTATTAGAATTTAAGAACCTTTCACAAAATTTATATCTAATACCTTTTGAGTTTATAACTTTCTCAATCCACATAATAAACCACCTTTTCAATGTATTATCTTCACATAAACCACATCTATATAAATGCTCATATAATAATTGAAAATCACTGAAATACTATATGGATAAAATAAAAAGCATATAAAAATATGCTGGATAAATTTTATAAAGTTCTCATCATAATACAGTAAAATAAATCTGCTAGTGTTTCATCAGTATGAAGCGATTATCATAAATCAACTTCAATATATAAATCATGCTCATTATTATTTGCTAGTGCTTGTAATCGAATTAACTCATTTGCTTGAAGTTCTTTGGCAAAAGTCATAAAGTCAGCCATGTTTTCAGTATTTAAGCAGTTTATATATCTTTGTTTGTCGTTTACAGGTATAACGATAGGTAAGATATGAGCTTGCAAGCAACTATAAACAATTAAAGCCCTACCAACTCGACCGTTACCATCTGAAAATGGGTGTATATGCTCAAATTGTATATGCTGGCGTAAGATACTTTCTATTATTTCATCAGTATTTTTTGCCAATTCTATTTGATACTGTAAATTGGCTCGCCAATCTTCTAACGCACTAGGCACTAAATAAGGCGGTGTCGGTGTAAAATCAGCCCCAATTACTAAATTAGGTATAGTTTTAAATCTACCTGCTACGCCGTCAATAGCATTATTACATAAGATAGCATGAATAGATTTTATAAACTCATTATTTATTGATGCATCATGTTTTAAATCATCAATCATTTGATTAATATAAGATTTATAATTCAATACCTCGTTAAGTTCTCGCATATTCATAGCACGAGGGATATAATTATCAATCAAAATACTTTTTGTTTCCCCTTGTGTCAATGTATTGCCTTCTATGGCGGTGCTATGATGTGCCATTCTAACCAGTAAATCAGAAAAATAATCATTTGATAAATAAATTCTTTCTTTCAATAAATTCACCTCGATACAAAAAATTTAACCGCCAATACAAGCGATTTTAAAGCATAGCCTATACAAATATATCTATACACATATAAAACATCTATACAGGGCTATTATTAAAGCAATCTAACCATAAAAGAATGATAAATCATCATCAAAAATAAAAGATATAAACTCATAATATTATTAAGCCAGTCCATTTTTTATTAGATAATATGAAAGCTCAAGTTTGAGCTTTCAAAATGAGTAAACTTAATAAAGCCAATAACACATCAATATTTTTTGATGAAATATTAGCCAATTTCAGCCCTTTTATTTTATTGGTGCTTGTACCTATCATAATAAAAAACCTCGTATAAAGCCATTAAAAAGGGTATTCCATTATATAACGTCCTTTTTTAAAAGGCATTTAATGACCATTGCCCCTATGTAATAAAAAGTTATATAGGGGTAGAAATAGGAATAAAAGCAGATAGAATGTATCTCGCTTTTAAAAGTCCCATTTTATGACCTTTGAGAAATAGAAGCTCTATACAGCAATATAACTATAGATTTATGACCGCCTAAAAATTATTATGGCGGTATTTTTTTACTTTTGAGATTTTTTAAACATGACATTTTCTAGGGTTTGACTCATTTTTCTAAGGTGGTAATTTGCCACTTTTACATATATTATTCAATTATTTTTGATAGTCCAAAATTGGACTTTCAGAAATAACATATATTTTTAAGCTTATATCATGTTTATAAATATATTGTTTTTAACCAACGTAAAAATGCGTTCGCTAAGATATAAAATTTCTAACAATCCAAAACTAAACGACGTTTTATCGTGCAGTTTTAAATATATTGTTTTTAGCCAACGTAAAAATACAGGGGCTAAAAGTTTTACTTCAGCTATTTAATAATTAATTGCTTAGGCAATGCAATTAATCATCAGATAAATAAATAGGTACTTGCCTAGTGTATCTATTTATTAATAAAACTTCAATTTATCAAAAAGTTCTTTTTTTATGTTGATAATATCATGTGTTTTTGTTTTATCTATATATTCTTTATGTTTATTTAAAAATTCCTTTACTTTATCCATTGTCAATACAGCTCCTTTAGTATCAAATTTTTTATTTTCTGATACATTACTTTTTAAAATTTTAAATAAACAATCCGAATAACCTTCATAACCTTTAAATAATAATAAAATCAAGCTATTTTTTATAAAAATATTTTTTTGGTTTTTAAAATAATCATCAATTATATTTAAGTTTTTTATAAAATTTTTTTTATCAATCATTAGTTTGATTTGTTCTTTTAAGTCAAGTTTATTTTTAAATTCAAAGTATATATATTTATCATCTATTTTATTTAGTTCAATATCTAAATTATTTATATCAGTAGATAAAATATCATTTATTCTTTCTATAAGACGATTATCCTCGTCATTTCCTAAAATATTAGTCGTTCGCCCTAATAAATCATCAGTAGATACTTGAAGCAGGTCGGCAATTTTGCATAGTGTTTCGTATTTGGGTTCACGTCCTCTAACTTCATAACCTACATAAGTATTTGGTTGAATACCTAATGTATTAGCAAAATCTTTAGCGGATTTATAACCTGCCTTTTCTCTATAATGGCGTAAATTCTCTTGAAATCCCATTTTTTCACCTCTTTAATATATATTATATAGTTCATAATAGCTTAAATCAAGAAAAAATATATTAAAGAAGCACAAAATAGCATTGCTTTTTGATTAATAACATAATATAATTAACTTAAGCTAATTTGAGCTAATTAAATCAAAAATAATTGTTTTGGTACATTTTAGACAAAAGAGGTGAGAAAATGTTTAAACTTAATAAAAATAATTTTAATAATGCTATGGCTAAAAAGTTGTACAATCCTACAGATTTAGCAAAAGAAGCTGGCTTATCAGATACAACAATAAGCAAAATTATCAAAGATAGTGCTTTTAGTAGTTATAAATCACTAGGTAAGATAGCAAAGGCTTTAGATGTTGAACCTAAAGATTTAATACAAGAATAAGAAAACCGCCAATATATTTTTTGGCGGTATTGATGAAAGGAGCAAAAGACATGGCAAAAAGTTTTTCTTTAGTTGCAGATAAAAGCAATAATATAAAAGCTTTTATATTCTCTACTGATAGCAACGCTGTTGATGAAATCCTAGCAATCTATAAAGAAAAAAGAAAAGATATAACAGTTCATCATAGTATAGTAGATGAAAAGACGCTTGATTTCATGAAGAACTTTATAAAACTAAACGAAAAATATTTAAAAGACTGTTAAAAAAGTATAAAAAAAGCCCTATATAACAATATATAAGGCTTGAAAAAGGTACTATATGAATTTAAAAGTTATAACAAGAGAAAAATATATATTAGATGATAATGTATTCAATGGATTTTTTGAAAATGTATTTAATTTGACCGCCATTGAATATACGTTAAAAAGCATATTAAAAAATAAAGATGTAACGGATAAAACAAAAGAAAAAGCCCTGCATCTTATATTAAAAAATTTGCATGATGTAAATGTTGATTTACTTAATGATTTAAAAAAAATAGTCCCTTGCAATAAAACAAGGAACGAATAAAAGACACTTATATTTTATAACAAATTCTAATAAAAATAAATACATGAGCATAAACCACATCTATATAAATGCTTATATAAAAGATTGTACTTCTAAGATTTCAAGGAGCAATAAAAAATGGGTACTATAGCAGATACGTTAGTAGATATCAGAATAAAAAATAATGATGTATATGTACAACTAAAGCATATATTGAAACTTTACGATTTCAGTCGTTCTACATTATGGCGGTTAATAAATGAAATGCGATTAATACCAAAATATAAAAAGGCTTTTCGTGATGTAAGCCCACAAAAAAAGCTGGTACATCTTGCCAGTTTTGAAGAATTTATACAATATAAACATCAAAAATATATGAAAGCTTGAGGGCGAAAAAATGAAAGATGAACAAGATATTATTATAACTTTAGGCAAAATGAACAATAGATATGAAAGATTTAATCTTGTAGATGATAGTTTTACTTTAGAAATGAAAGATTTAGAAACCAATATAAACATTAAATTGATTGTATCTAAGCGAGATAAAAATAAAAATCAATTATATAGGCTAAATATGAATAAGAATACAAGTAAAAACATAGTGATTTATCAAAAAGTTAATGCAGTAACATTTCATTTTTTAGTTAATTGGATATCATTACATTTTAAAGATTAAAAATAATAAGCCCCTAAAATTGGGGCTTTTATATTACATAATTTAGGGCTATATAAAGCCCTTTATGACTTGATAAAGTTATTATCTTAATGACCATACATAAAAATATAGAGAAAGGAGCAAAAGAAAATGGCTTATAAAAAAGATGTGATTAGTATAAGAAATGGCGATATTTTAGAAATAACTAAAAGTAAAAGATTACCAGTTAAAAACAGACTAAGAAATAATAAGATGAATACTACATCAGAACAGCAGGAAAAAAGAAATATTAAGTACGCTACTAATTTATTAAGATTGTTACTTCTACAAAATTTTAACGAAAATGATTTATATTGCACATTAACATATGATAAGCCAGTAGCAGGAGAAGAAGCAAAAAAACATCTAGCTAATTTTAGAAAAAGATTGCAACGATTAGCAAAAAAATTAGATGTAGAAGCAAAATATATTGCAGTAACAGAAATCGGCGAAAAAAGCAGAATACATCATCATATTATTATCCATAGCAGTAAAAATATTATAAATATGGCTCGTATTCGTGAATTATGGAAAAATGGATTTGTAAAAATAAGAAAATATAGCGGAACTTTGCAAGAAGCGGAAAACATAGCCAACTATTTTATAAAGAAAAATAGTAATGCTTTTTATTTACTACCGCATATATACAAAAAGCGTTGGAACTCTAGCCAAAACTTGCAAAAGCCCCAACGCTCAACGGCTGTTATACATCATAAAACTTGGAAAATACAGCCAAAAACAAAAAAAGGTTATTATTTAGACACTCATTCAATAATAAACGGCTTTTATGAATTTGATAGCGGTATAGAATACGAATATCAATTCTATAGGCTAATACGCATAAAACCGCCAAAATCTAAATAATAGATACATTATTTATATAATATCATTATTTATTATATAAGTATACAGTCATTTATGATTTTTACTTTACAAGGTAATGGCAAAAACAAAAATCGTTTATAAACCAATAGAAAAGCTTGTATCATATGGGTTTTTATTATGTTTTGATTAGTGATTTACTTTACAGATAAAAGATAAAAATGAGTTTAAATCTAAAATGAAAATTTATACTTATCAATAAAGCGATTATAGAAATGATAATATATGTATGTTCTTAGAGTGTATTTATTAATCTATGATGAAAAGGCGGTATATTATGACTACAATACAAGATTATCAAGATAAAAATAAACATGATATAAAGTATTATAGAAAGCAGATGTCTAAATATCTATTAACATATAATCAAATAAAAGAAGGTATACAATTTAAAGAAGAAGATATCAAAAACTTAGAAAAAGAATATTTTGAAGTCTGCCCAGCAGTTCATAAAATAAATAAGAGTTCATCACAGTGGACTATAGAAGATAAAAGAAAATATATGGCGGATAAAATAAAAGCTGGTATCGTTATTGATAAACTACACATAAAGCAAATAGAACGCTGTTTATTATTGATATCAAAAGATAAATATTATGATATAATACCGCTATTTTATTTTGAGCATAACACTATAGAAGCCATAGCAGAAAAATTATTTTGTGATGTAAAGACGATATATAGGAATAAAAAAAGATTACTAGATAAAATGATTGTATGTTATTTTGGTGTTAGTAGTATATTAGAATGATGCATCAATAATTTATGGCGGTTATGTTGGGACTAAATAAAAGGTACTTTCTAAAGGGTAGGCGTACTATTGCGGAACCTTGAGCGTGGTTTATTTCTCTTAAAATAGTATTTTTTTTGGCTGACAAGCTGACAAATGCAAGTATACTCATAGTGGAAAAATAACTTTAAAAGCTTTATTTATTAGCCTTTGTTATTTCTGTAGAAAAATTATTTTTGTCAGATTTTGGATAAACTAGAACCGCTATACAATAGATAAAAACATGCTGGTATATAATAAGACCTACATTAATAAAAGATATCTATACAGGGCTAATGTATATGATATAGTTAGTCTGTACCCGTTTTTGACCTATGCCGTCGATTTGACGGGTTAGCTAATGTATATGATATAGTTAGTCTGTACCCCAGTATTCAAGGTACTACCTAGATATATATTGATTGCAGGGGTCGCATTTTCTGCGTTAAATCGCTGATAAAAAAATAAAAAATTAGGTTGAAAGTTAAGAAGTTTAAAAGTCCAGTCGTAAAGGATTTTGACGCTATAAACATTGATATATCAATATAAATAAACATGATGAGATTTATAAAAATATGGTATGAAGTTTAAAGTTTTACCTAGTATAAATATTGATGATAGATAATAGATTAAGCCTAAAATAACTATAGTTTTATAAATGTGTAGCTGTTTTAGGTCAAAACGCAAAATTACGTTATCAGCCTAAAATAACTATAGCTTTTTATAAATGGTTAGTTGTTCATCAGCATGAAGTTATTTTATAGTTTTAAATCAAGCATTAAAAATTAGATATGATATCAAAACAATATAATAATGGGTGTCGTGAAATACGACAGCCTTGAAGATATATATCATATGATTTTATAAAATTCTGACCTACGGTACTAATTTGGTACTTCAGATTATCATATATAACATATGATTTTATAAAATAGATAAAAAGGACGCCCCAATTTTGGGGTTTGACCTGAATTTCTACGATATATATATAATGATTTTATAAAGTGCTGGAGCTATAAAAACTAATTTCAAAAGAGAATAATATATCATTCTATCAGCAGTTAAAAAGATTGAAATTTCAGTTTATTTTTCTGCTAAAATAAGTAAATATTTTTGTATTGTCAGATTGATAAATTATGACCGCCATATAATAGATAAAAATATGCTGGTATATAATAAGACCTACATCAATAAAAAACGTCTGTATATATGGTATGTGGTAATTGCCTTAGGTTATGCAAAACCAGAAAATGCAATTTATATGCATATTGATGAAGAAGATAAAACCACTACCCTAATTCAGGGGAATGGTTCAAATAATTGGCGGAGAATTTAATATATATTGTTTGATTTTATATTATGATGTGTGATATTCTTTAGAAGTTGAGTGGTAATTTTATTTGGGTAGAGAATTTAAGTATAAAAATAAACCTAGCAAAGTAAAAAATTGCTAGGTTTGAGTATTTATATAGATGTGGTTTATGTGATATTCCCCTTTTTTGCCCCTTTTCTAGTAAAATAGCTGAAAAGTATTGATATTATAAGACGTTCCCACACTCTCCGCCATTAAATTAAATGATACAGGGAAATATTTCAAAGTGTTTCAAAGTCTTGATAAATCTAGTATTTAAAGGCTTTCTAGTAGTTTGAAGTATTTCCTTTTTTTATTGCTTTTAAAAAGTTTGCCCCTTTTTTTAACAGACTCTTATCATTTAATAATTTATATAATACAATCATTAATTATAGAATTAAACTTATTGTACAAAAATAGATAAAATCTTTTTCTAAAAACAGATTGACTATAGGGCGACACTATACTTTATAATAGAAAAAAATATTTCAAACCGAGGTTTTTTCTATGTTAAACTTACGTACAATGTATAGATTACGCCGACTTATTAATGTTATGTTACCTGTATTAGCTACGCAATTAGCAATCATTGGCATGAACTTTTTTGACGCTACAATGTCTGGTCATGCTGGTGCAGAACAACTCGCTGGTTCGTCTATCGGTGGAAGCCTTATGATGCCTATTATTGCAAGTTCTACAGGTATTTTAATGGCTGCTACGCCTATAATTGCCCATTTGATTGGTAAAAATGAAAAAGATGGCATAGCTACTGTTATTCATTCTGGACTGATTTTATCTATTATTATCGAATTGATTTTACTTCTAGCTTATTTCTTATTTATTGATGATATTTTAGCTATCTTAACACTTGAACCTGATGTATATTATATAGCTAAATACTATATGTTAGCTTTAATCATTGGTCTAAGTGGTGGCTTATTGACTTTCCCACTTCGTTCTTTAACAGATACTGTAGCAGGCACTGCTGTTTCCATGAAAATTTATCTATTAGCATTACCTATCAATGCCTTTTTAAACTATTGTTTCATCTATGGTAATTTTGGTGCCCCTAAATTAGGTGGTATCGGTGCAGGTATAGCAACTGCTATCACTTATTATATTTTACTATTTATTTTTATCGCTATAATTATCAATAATCCTCAATTTAAAAATCTAGCTTTATTCAATTTTAAATTTTCCTTAAAAAGTATCAAAGAATATTTAAGTATTGGTATTCCTAATGGCATGGGTATTTTTATGGAAGCTAGTTTATTTGGTTTTATCATCATCTTCATCAGTAAATTCGGTACAAATTATATAGCAGCTCATCAAGCAGCTATGAGTTTTTCTAGTGTTTTATATATGTTGCCATTGAGCTTTTCTCTAGCTTTAACAATCATCATTGGTATTGAAGTAGGGGCTAAACGATATTTAGAGGCTAAAAAATATGCTTATCTAGGTTTGATTGTATCCTTCCTTTGCGTATTATCAATTGTCGGCTTAGTATTTTACTTCCGTGATTATATAGCACTTTTATATGCTACAGACACTACTTTATTAACATATATTGCTCATTTCTTAATTTATACGGCAGCATGGCAATTATTCGACGCGATTGCTTGTCCAATCCAAGGTATCTTGCGTGGTTACAAAGATGTAAAAGCTGCCTTTTATGTAAGTATGCTTGCTTATTGGGGTATTTGCTTACCTTTGGGTATGTTCCTTGACTATTTCATGACTCAAGGGGCATTTGCTTATTGGCAAAGTATGGTACTTGGTGTTGCTACTTCTGCTGTATTATTATTTTTTAGACTTCGTTACATTGAAAAACGATTTATTTAATAATCATATAAAAAAGGAGAAATTGAATTTAAATTCAATTTCTCCTTTTTTTATTTGTCTTTTATAGCTCTTATTTTTTTGTTAAATCTACCATTAATTTTACTGTAGCTGCTTCTACTGATAATTTTCCTGCTGGTATTACGCCTGCTTTACAAGCTTTTATACCAACTTCATATCTATCCATATGCACTCCATCAAATAAACATTGTGTAGTACAAACAATTTTCACACCTTGTTTACTAAGTTCTTCAATAGCGCCTACAATATCTCTTTGTTTATCTTTGGCAAAAGGTATTCCACCTGCACCATATGCTTCGATAACTATACCTTTATAACCCATTTTGGCTAAATTAAATAAAAGTTCACTATCTAATCCTGGCATGATTTTTATTTGTGCTACTTTTAATTCTAAATCACTATGAACCTTAAAACTTCCATTCACTTGAGGATTTTCATATTCATTCCAGTTTATATTATTTCCTTCAAAAGTAGCTACTGGCATTTTATTTATACTTTGAATTGAACGCATATCTTCACTGTATAATTTTTTAGCCCATAAACCTTCTATTATTTGACCGCCACAAACAGCAAATACACCTATTTTTTCTGAACTTGCCATCGCAAAAGCTGCATTTAAATTAAATTTTGCATCAGTATTTTCTTCTTCAATAGTTAGTTGTGAACCAATTACCACTACAGGTTTTGCTAAATTCTCTAACATATAATGAAGTGCACAACATGTCCAATTCAATGTATCTGTACCATGAGTTATTACAAAACCATCATATTGTTCATATAATTTTTCAATATAACCTGCGATATATTGCCAATCTTCTGGTTGTAGATTTGTGCTATCTAACTGCATGATATCATAACAATCTATATGACCATAATCTTTTAAATTCGGTACCATCTCTAACATTTCTTTAGCCGTAAATCCTGGTACAAGTCCATTTTCACTGGGACGTGAAGCTATAGTACCGCCTGTTGCTAACCAACAAATTTTCTTCATAAAATCCTCACCATCATTTTAATTCATTATTCATTTCATTATCCAATTCACTTTGATATTGTTCATACGCTTCTATATCATATTTTAGACCAGACAAAGCTCTTTTCGCTATTGCTACAGGGCAATCAGGCGTACAAACTGGACATTTTGCGCATAATTCTTCTACAGCTACTAAAGCTTTTTTTACTTGTTCTACAGTTGCCATATATTTGCTCCTAAATTAAATTTCCATCAATTATTTACAATATCTGGAAAATTAGCTCGTAAATAATCACCTACTAATTCTCCGATATGTTTTTTACCTTCAAAATCAGGATGCAGACCATCAGTTGTCATATTATCTGCTAAATAACCTTGTTCGTCCATCAAACCTGATGCCACATCTACATGATACGGTTGTTTTTCTATCCATTCATTTATTTTTAAACGTTCCTTATCCCACCCTTCACTGATATCTAAATTTATAACAGATTTCATTCTTGGTGGATTTACAGAAGTTACTGTTAAAAATACAGGAATAATATTATGTTGCTGACATTTTTGTTTTATCGATGTTAAATTATTGATTACAGTTTCCGCTTTCACCCCTGTACGTATATCATTTACACCCCCCATAACAACTAATATCTTAGGATTAAATGATAATACATCATTATCAAAACGATTTAACATATTTGAAGTTAAATTTCCGCTAAAACCAATATTTAATACAGGCAAATTAGCATAAGTTTCCCAATTATATAAAGTCGCACTAGGTGGAGTGCTTACAGCTCCCCCTCCATGAGTGATACTATCGCCTAATGCTGCCACTTTTACATTATCTTGTTTTACAGTGAAATAACTATTTTTAGCTTCAGCTAATTTATGATTATTTTTGTCATATGCCTGTACATTGAAAAAATAAAGTCCTTTTTTTGTATAAGCTTTATTATCATAATAATCCATGCCTTGTGGGCAAGTATATGATGCTATTTTTTCTATATTATTAAAATCATATTTAGGCACATAAAATACATCTATTTTATAATGGTCTGCATTTTTTACAGGCACCCATGAATATACAGGATAAACTGGCATATAATCCATTTTATCAAAATGAGTAGTGATTTTTAGCGGTGATATTTCTACATCTTTTGCCACCAAATATGTAGCATATTCACGTCGGCTAAAATCTTCTAATTTATATTCATCACCCTTATTTTGCCAATTAAGCTTATACATTTCCCCCTTGTGTAATAATCTAGGTTTCGTATAATCTGATACTGGCACTTTATTTTCATCTAAACCTCTAACTTGCCATTTTAAATTCTGTGATAAATCCACTTCACTATTATCTAATTGATAGCCAGATGCATAGATATTGTATTTTGTAAATAATACTTCTTGCGTATCTATATTTTTTACAATTAATTCATACATAACAGCATTTGGGATTTCTGGCCAATTTAAAATAGCTGACTTAAACTCTACATTTTCGACTTTATTTTCAGTAGCATTATCTAAAGTTTTACTTGGTATGATATTTTCTTCTTTAGCTAATATTGTAGTTTTTTCTTTTTTATCCGTATCTTTATCAATATTACCTATATTATCCATTTTATCTGTTTTTATTTTAGCTTCTTTTGTTTGCACTAAAGCTTGTTTAGAAGGAACTTGTGCAAAGGTTAAATTTACATTCATAAAATTTAAAACGCTTACAGCTAATACAGTTCTTATAAAAAATTTTTTTAATTTCACTTTATTCTCCCTACTAAATAAAACAGATAGAAAATTCTTCAATCTTCTATCTGTTTAAAATATTTTTAAGTTCTAATATCTTTTGCGTTTAGATGAAGAAGCAAAGCCTAATTGTTCCCTATATTTCATAACTGTTCTTCGTGATATTTTCATACCATTTTCATTCAAGATATTTGTTAATTGTTGGTCACTAAGCGGTTTTGCTTTATTTTCATTTTCAATGAGTTCTTTTATTTTTGCTTTTACCTTATCAGCGATTATGTCTTCTTCTCCGTTTTGTTTGCTTACACTACCTGCAAAAAACTTCTTCAAAGCCACTATACCATAAGGCATTTCCATATATTTATTAGCAACTGTTCTACTAACAGTTGATTCATGTACACCAATATTTTCAGCAACAGTTTTCATAAGTAAAGGCTTCATATAGGACAAGCCTTTATAAAATACCATTTCTTGTTGTTTTACAATCTCATTTACTACTTTCAATAAAGTTATACGTCTTTGTTCTATACTTTTAATCAACCAAATGGCAGAATTTACATGTTGCTCAATATATTTTTTACTATGCGTATCTAATATATCTCTTTTATAGCAAAGACTGTTTACTCGTAATTTAGGTACATTCGTTTCATTTATAATTACTTCTAACTGTCCGTTAATATCCCTAACTACTACATCAGGTACAATATATTCTAAATTTTCTTTACCAAAAGATGCTCCTGGTTTTGGGTTAAAAGTGCGAATTATATCTATCGCTTCTTGTACTTGTATAGGTTCTACATTTTCTAATGTAGCTATCTCTTTTATTTTTCCCTCAGCTACTTTTGGTAAATATTTATCTATAATAGCTTTTATAATTCCGTCATATACATTAATTTTCTTTGCCTGTATAGCTAAACACTCTGGTAAATCTCTCGCCGCAATTCCTATTGGTTCTAATATTTGAATTTTTGCCAAAACATTTTCTATTATCTTTTCATTTATTTTCAATAAAGATGATATTTCAGCTGTACTCACTCTTAAATATCCTGCTGCATCTAATAATCCAATGATATATCTAGCTACTTTTATCTCTTGTTTATCGTTAAAAGTAAAATCCACTTGTTCTGATAAATATTCTTCTAATGTCTGATTATTTCTCGTGAACTCTTTTACTTTAAAATCATCGTCATTTGCTACAGGTTCAGGCTTTTCATCATCTTTGTTTAAGTATTCTAAAAAATCCATAGTTTTATCAAAGTTAGAAGCAGGCTCAAGCTCATGTTCTGAGCTTGAGTCTATTTCTAAAGTCGGATTTTCCATATATTCTTTTTCGATGAGTTCGCCTAATTCATGGGCAGATAATTGTAAAATATTTATGGATTGCTGAAGTTTTGGTGTCATTAACAATTTTTGTTTTAAATTTAACGATAATGACTGCTTCATTGTTTTTTCCTCTTTAAATTAGCATTCAACAGGTTCCATAGCTGCAGCGAGTGCTGCACCAAGTGCAGAACCACCATTTTCTAATACAAGTTCTAATTTGTCAGCTTCTTCGCCTAAAATTTCATAAATAGCTTTTTGCATATTGTCTTTTATTGTAGGCATTTTTTCATATACAGAACCATCTACAGCTACAAATTGTTTTGGAATGCCACCATTTGGATATAAATGCCACATAATACCGCAATAAGTAGCAACTACTAATCTTGCAGAACGGCTAGCAATTGTTTCAGCTAAAGCTTTTACCCAAATAGCATCATCTGTAGTTATATCTGCATTGATTTTTGCTTTTAATAAATCACATACTCCATCTAAATTATCGCTGTTATCAGCTAAAATAGTGGATATATCAATACTTGTGAATTCTACTTTGCCAATATTCCAAGCATCATCTAAGCAATAAGACAATAATTCACCCATATAACGACCAGAAACCATTTTTTCTAAACGTTGTTCATATGGTTTTTCAGATTCCATATCTAATTTGTAATCGTATTTATTGATAGCGAGTTTATTAAATCCGCCAGATTCCATATTTATAACCATTGCAGGTTTACCCATGCCAGTGAATGTTTCATAATAGCATGTATTATGACCTGTAGCATAGATAGAACCAATATTTACATTACCTAATTTGTATGCAGCTGCTAATAAAACTGCTACTGTATCATTGATAACTGCTGTTGGTTCAACATTTGTAAGATTTTTACGAGCTAAAGCTGCTTTTAATAAATCATTTACAACTTCGCCTTCAACGCCTTTTGTAGCAAATTCTTTAGTCCAAATAATAAGACGTGCATTATAAATATTTGTCTGAGAAGATGGGAAGGAGAAAGTATGTCCTAATAAGTATTTTTTATCGCGATTGCCATCAACAGCTTCTTCTACCATATCAGCGATAAAATCAAATAATTCATCAGCATTTGCATCAGCGCAAATAAAATCATATTCGCCTGGCACTACTAATGGTTTAGCAACTTTTTTAATAACTTCGAATTTGCCTTCACCATCTAAACGAATTAAAACTACACGAAGATTTGTGCCACCAAAATCAAGTGCTAAGTATTCTCCTGTTTCTTTACCAGTAGGTAAACCGATATAAGATGGTAACATACGTAAAGAGGATTCTCCTGTTTCTTTTACGCCATGTTCTATATCATAGCGAAAAGATGCTGCTACATCTTTTATGGCATCGCTATCAAGTGTAAATTCATCAATCATTTCTTGAAATTTTTTGTTATCCATCGAATTATTTTGCCCCTTTTTTATCTAAAAGTGAACTACTCTTCATTAAGAAATGAGAGCTTCTTGGAAAATAATTAGTAATCTAACTATATCTGCCAAGCACTACGGCTAGTCCCTAACCTGAATTTATATAATGATTTACATTTTATTTATCAATATTTTGTATAAATTAGGCAATTTTCGCCCATTAAGTTAAAATCTTCCTTTAGGAATTACTTCCATCCAGTTTCCATCTGGGTCATTGATAAAATAAATACCCATTTCTTTATTTTCATAGCAAATGCAACCCATTTTTTCATGGAGTTCATGCGCTTTTTCATAATCGTCTACTTCAAAAGCTATATGGAATGTATTATCACCTAAATTATAAGCTTCTTTTTGACCTTTTATCCATGATAATTCTAATTGATGAGTTGTTTCATCATCGCCCATATAAACTAAAGTAAATTCTGGTGTATCTAAACGGTCTACTTCTTTCAAGCCTAAGGCTTTATTATAAAAATCAATTGATTTTTCTAAATCTAAAACATATATATTACTATGCAAAAATTTGAAATTCATACCCACACCCCATATCTATTGATCTTTTTATATCTTATTTTAGCATAGATTAGAAAGTTGAACAAATACGCTTTGCCTACATAAAAATAAAATAAAATCGCTATTTCCAATATATATCTTCTACTTTTTTTGCTATGATATAATTAATAGTTATGAAATAAATCACAAAAATGACATATTCTTAAGAAGATTAATTAATACAAAAAATAAAATTCTAGGAGGCTTTTTTATGAATATATCTGTTCTTGGCTGTGGTCGTTGGGCAAGCTTTCATGCTTGGTATGCCAATCATATTGGTCATAATGTAAAAATCTGGGGTAGAGAAGGCTCTAAACATCTAGAACAGCTACAAACTACACATCAAAATGAATACCTTAGTCTATCTACTGATATTACTTATACAAATGATTTGAAACTCGCATTAAATTTTGCTGATACTATCATCATCTCCATTAGCTCTCAGCAATTGCGAAACCTAGCTAAGGAAATCAAAAAGACTGATTTATATATGCAAAAAACATTTATTCTATGTATGAAAGGTCTTGAAATTTCAACAGGAAAGCGTCTATCTGAAGTATTCACTGAAGAAATTGGCGAAGATTGCAATGTAGGTGTTTGGGTAGGCCCTGGTCATGTTCAAGATTTCTTAAAAGGCATTCCTAATTGCATGGTTATTTCAGCCAAAAATACAGATATCAGTAAACATATTATCAATATTTTTAGCAGTGATTTAATTCGTTTTTACTACAGCGAAGATTTAATCGGTACAGAAATTGGAGCTGCTGCCAAAAATGTAGTAGGTATTGCTGCCGGTATGCTCGACGGTATGCACTACACTAGCTTAAAAGGCGCTCTAATGGCACGTGGTACTTATGAATTATCCAATTTAATCAAAGCTTTAGGCGGAAATAATATGACAGTATATGGTCTTAGCCATCTTGGAGATTATGAAGCTACTTTATTTTCATTATATAGCAATAACCGTTGTTTCGGTGAAGATTTTGTCTTAAATAAACCATTTAGCAAATTAGCCGAAGGTATTTACACTATGCAAGCTCTCTTAAAACTTGCTGACAAACATCATGTAGAATTACCAATTTGCGCTGTTATCAATGAAATTGTAATCAATCATAAAAATCCTAAAGAAGAATTATTAAATTTATTCATGCGACCTTTAAAAGCTGAATAATACAGGTGGTGAAGCTATGTCAACATTTGCTATTACTTTAAAAAAATTACTTCAAGAAAAAAATATGAAACAAAATGAACTAGCACGTTTAACTAAAATTAATAAATCTTCTATCAGCGAATACTTATCGGGAAATTATCAGCCCAAATATAAAAATATCCTAAAAATAGCTGAAGTCTTAAATGTATCTCCAAATATTTTCTTGGAAGATACTTCTAGCGAAGAAAATGTTAAACGACTTCCTATTTTAGGCAAAATCGCTGCTGGTATTCCCATCTTAGCTCAGGAAAATATTGAAGGTTATTTGCCTTATGATGATAATGATGCTGATTTTTGTCTACGTATCCATGGTGATAGCATGATTAACGCTCGCATCAATGATGGTGATATCGTTTTTATCAAACAACAATCAACTGTGGAAAATGGAGAAATCGCTGCTGTCTTAGTCAATGATAGTGCTACTCTAAAACGTGTTTATTTCGTAGATGATACAGTGCAACTGCGTTCTGAAAATCCTAAATATAAACCAATGATTTTCTCTAAAAATAATTGCGATAATTTCCGCATACTAGGAAAGGCTATCGCTTTATACACTAAATTTTAAATAAAAAAGATGCTTTGAGAATATATATCTCAAAACATCTTTTTTTATTTCATCAAAATAGATTAAATTACAATATATTAATCAACCATTTTCATGCCACATTCTTCCATGAGTTTCTTGGCTTCTACATATTGGGCTATACCTTGAGCTACTTTTTGAGCATCTTTCATAGCTACAACTACAGTAGCTGGTCCATTAACTACATCTCCACCAGAGAAAACTCCATGTCGCATAGTCATACCATATGGTTTTTCACGAGTTTTTACAAATCCATTTTCATCTACATCAATACCACTTGTAGAGTCTACAATTCTGCTAGCAGGTTTTTGTCCTATAGCAATGATTATTTTATTTGCAGAGAAATATTCACGTCCATCTGTATCTACGACTTTGTCTAATTCTTCATCAAATTCACGAACCGAACATTTTATACCTGTTACTGCATCTTCTCCTGTGATTTCTACAGGACCTCTTAAAGCGTGTATTTCTACGCCTTCTTCTTTAGCTGCATCTATTTCAGATTTTAAAGCTGCCATATCTTCTTCACGACGACGATTTACAACTTTTACAGATTTTGCACCGCAACGCATAGCTGTACGCGCAGCGTCCATAGCAGTATTACCACCGCCAATTACCACTACTTCATCGCCTTCTTTGATTGGCACTTCATTAGGGTCAACGCTATTGCTATTGGATAATTCCACCATCTGCAAGAAATATGTTGCTTGAATTACTCCTTTTAATTTAGCACCATCTATTGGTAAAGATTTAGATAAAGCATTACCAGTACCGATAAAAATAGCATCAAAGCCCTGATTAAATAATTCATCTACTGTAATTTCTGTGCCTACCATGATATTTAATTTAAAATCTACGCCTAATTTTTTAATGCGTTTTACTTCACGACGAACTACTTGTTTTGGTAAGCGAAATTCAGGAATACCGTACATCAATACTCCACCAGCTTCTGGCTGAGAATCAAATACTGTTACCTTAAATCCCATTTTAGCTAAATCCCCAGCTACTGTAAGACCAGCAGGGCCTGAACCAATTACTGCAATATTTCCAGGCTGAGATTTCGCTACATTTGGAGCCACTAATTCAAGTTCTCCGTCCATGTCGGCAATGAATCGCTCTAATTTACCAATTTTTATTCCTTGACCTTTACGTCCCAAAATACAAGAACCTTCACACTGACGTTCATGTGGGCAAACTCTACCACAAACTGCTGGTAAATTACTACGCTGAGCAATAATCATACTAGCCTTACCTAAATCGCCATGCGATAATGCATCTATAAATTCTGGAATATTATTACTAATTGGGCACCCCGTACGACACATTGGCTTTTTACAGTTCAAGCAACGTTTTGCTTCAACAATAGCTTCTCTAAGCGTATAGCCATTTGTCTCGTATCCTACATCAGCTGTATTTGACATATAATTCACCTCTATGGTTTTAGTACTAAATTATTTATATTAATTATATCATTAAATCAAACTAATATACAATTATTTTAACAAAAAAAGCCATCAGTTATAAGAACTAATAGCTTTTCTTCGTGAAATTTATATTTTATTTTTAACGTTTTTCAATATTTTTAACTTCTAATTCGATACCGCCATGCCAATCTTTATCTACTTCAGCATAAATGCGTACAGGTGTATCCATGGATAATTGATACCATATATCATCATCAACTTCTACTGTCATAGAATTTCCTTCATTATCAGTAAATGTATATAAATCTTTGTAGATATGTTCAGTGAATTTGCCATCTACTAATACACGTTGTTCGTCCCAACCGTTAGCTTTAATATCTGCAATTGTCGTTACTTGAGCACTATTGTGGTGCTTAGCTGCGAATACAACAGCTGTACCTAAAACAAAAACAGTTACTAAACTCAATACTACCGCTAACATTTTTTTCATATTATCACTCCTATATATTTATTAAAAATAAAATCCTTATTTATTATTTTTATCAGGTAAATAAACTCCAACATTTTACACTTATATAATAAACAATTATTATTAAAGAATAATTATATCCGAATTAAAATTAGATTAAAAATAGACGCTAGGACTTTTTATTTACTAAAAAAAATGGTTTTATATATGTAAGAAGTATTTTTAGGAGGAATTTTTATGAGCAAAATTTTAATTGTAGAAGATGAACACCGCATTGCTCGTTTTTTACAAATGGAACTAGAGCATGAAGGTTTTTCAACTGCCAGTGAGAGTAATGGGCTACGAGCATACGAGCGTATTATTCAGGAAGATTATGATTTAGTCTTACTAGATATTATGCTACCAGATATGGACGGATTAACCATATGCCAAAATGTGCGCAAATTATCCGATATCCCTATCATCATGCTCACAGCAAAAGATGAAATAAATGATAAAGTAACAGGACTTGATATCGGTGCTGATGACTATATCACTAAGCCATTTGCTATTCAAGAACTTCTAGCTAGAATACGTGCTACCCTTCGCAAACATAATAATTCTACTACTAAACCTACAGAAGAACCTTCAGTGTTCAAATTTAAAAATATCCATGTATATCTTGACCGTCATGAAGTAAAAGTTCATAACCAATTAGTTGAACTCACTAAAAAAGAATATGATTTACTTTTATATTTATTACACAATCATGACCATGTTTTATCTAGAGAGCAAATCCTCCAATCCATCTGGGGTTATGAATATATGGGTGATACCAATGTAGTCGATGTTTATATTCGCTATTTACGCGCCAAAATTGATGATTATTTCAATGAAAAATACATTCATACAGTAAGAGGCATCGGCTATGTTATCAAAACTTAAAACTTATTTAAATATGTGTATTCACCCTCGTTTAAAATATATGCCTATTTCCCTAAAATTAGCTTTTATCTACAGCATCATGCTCTGCTTAATTTTAATTGTAACTTTAAGCAGTACCTTGATTGGCATACATTACGTTCTCTTTCACGAAGCTGAAGTATCCATCAATTTATCTGCTAATTATGTAGAGAAAAAAGCTAATAATGAAACAGTGCCAGAATTACTACAAGATGTAAAAAGTTCTGCCCTTATCCCTGGCGTTGTCATGCGTGTAACAGATAGCAATAATAATATAGTTTATGATAGTTTGCCAATGTATATATCTATCAATCACGTTCAGGACTCACTTGCTAGACAAGAAGAACATCCTCAAATTGAAGATTACATTCGCAACGCTCTTTTACCTTCAGATTTAAAATTTGTCAATTTTAAACATTTTTGGATTTTCTATACGCAAAGAACTATTGTCAAAAATGATGAAACGTATACACTTCATTTCTTGCGAACGATTACAGCAGAAAAAGTATTTTTAGAAGAATTATCCGAAACTATTTTTTATGCTGGTATTGCAGGGGTAATAATCTCTATTATTTGCGGTTTTCTCCTCAGTAGAAGATTATTAAAACCATTAAGAGATATTACCACGACTGTAAAAAATATTGAAATTCAAGATTTAAATCAACGCATCAAAGTACAGCCAACTAGAGATGAATTAGAAGAACTTTCTAATACCTTTAATTTGATGTTAGAGCGCTTACAAAAAGGTTTTGAGCAACAGCGTCAATTCGTATCTGACGCCTCTCATGAGCTTCGCACTCCTGCCACTGTAATTTGCGGTTATTCAGATATGCTCGCTCGTTGGGGTAAAGATGACCCTCAAACTGCTGATGAATGTATCACAGCTATTCATTCTGAAGCCATTAATATGCAACGTTTGATTGAAAAGCTCTTATTCTTGGCTAGAGCAGACCAAAAACGTCAAGTATTGCATAAAGAGTCATTGAATTTAAAACCTTTAATTGCCGATATTGCCAAAGATACGCAATTAATCGCACCTCAACATACTATAACTTGCACTCATAATGATGATGGATATATCTTTGCTGATGAATTAGTGATGCGTCAAATGCTTCGTATCTTTTTAGATAATAGTATAAAATACACACCAGATGGCGGAAAAATCACCATTTCCTCAGAAAATAAAGTCAAACATATGATTGTAAAAATCTCAGATACTGGTATCGGTATCGCTAAAGATAAACAAGATAAAATCTTTGAGCGTTTTTATCGCGTAGATAGTGCTAGAACGAGAAACGGCGTCGGTGGTACAGGTCTTGGTCTTTCCATTGCCAAATGGATAGCTGATGCCCATGATATCGAAATCAGATTATCTAGCAAATTAAATAAAGGAACAACAATTATTTTAATCATTCCTAAAGATAACTAAAAAAAGCACCTTAGGCTTAAATTTATGAGCTTAAGGTGCTTTTTCGTATTTTATTTATAAAATTTTAATCAGTATCTAGCTTGTCCGTTAATAAAAGAAATCATTGTTTTAGCTGGTAAAGTTATCATTGTACCATCTGGTTGTTGCCAAGAAATAGCTTTTTTCAATACTCCAGAAGTTACATATCCTTCTTTAGAAAAGCTTATATCTTTACCACCTGCAAATTCTACAAATCCAGCCATTTCATCGCCAGCTAAACCTGTTTTAAAACCATATGGTCTTAAAAAAGCGTCATCTCTCAAGCGACCATTTTTCACTGAACCATCAGGATAAAAACCTAATTCATATTGGTCTTCAAATGTAATCAGACCATATTTATCTTTATTTACACTTACAGTTACTTCTTCATCAATAGTACCAGATAATACAGTACCATCGGTCGCAAAAGTTACAGGCTTATTGCCTTTATAGCGCACATGAGCATAAGTTGGGAAAGGAATAGAAACACTTGTAAACGGATGGAAAATACGAGGATAGAAAATACTATTATTACTTTCCTCATAATAATCATTGATTACATTTCTCCAGCCAGTAGGACGAAGTGCAATATCACGATTTAATACACCTGTTATCACTTCATTATTCTCATTTAATTCCACTACTGTACCTTTTTTGAATTTCAAATCATCATTTGCCACGCTAAAACCTTGGGGAACTAATACTTTTGTCTTATCTAAAGTCATAGTTTTTGCCTCTGCCATAGACATAGATAAGCCACAACATAATAAACCTACTGCTAAAAATACTTTTAATTTTTTCATTTTATCACCTCTTATATTTAATATGACAAAAGCTCATCAAAATTGATGAGCTTTTATTTATCTTATTATTTTAGCACTAAAATTATTCTGGTTTTTTAATTACTTCAATGCCACCCATGTATGGACGAAGCACTTTTGGAATTACTACAGAACCATCTGCTTGCTGATAGTTTTCTAATACAGCAGCTACAGTACGTCCTACTGCAAGACCAGAACCGTTCAATGTGTGTACAAATTCAGGTTTTGCACCTGCACTGCGACGGAATTTGATATTTGCACGGCGAGCCTGATAATCGCAAACATTAGAGCAAGAAGAAATTTCACGATAAGTATTATAGCTTGGAAGCCATACTTCGATATCGTAAGTCATAGCAGCTGTGAAACCAATATCACCTGTGCAAAGTTTTACTACATGGTAAGGGATTTCTAAGAGCTGTAAAACTTCTTCTGCGTTATTAACCATTTTTTCTAATTCATCATAAGATGTTTCAGGTTTAACGAATTTAATCATTTCAACTTTGTTGAACTGATGTTGACGAATAAGACCACGAGTATCACGACCAGCACTACCTGCTTCTGCTCTAAAACAAGCAGTGTAAACGCTGTAGTATTCTGGTAATTTATCGCCATCTAAAATTTCATCTCTATGGAAGTTAGTAGCTGGAACTTCACCTGTTGGTACGAGATAATAATCTAAGCCTTCAAGTTTGAACATATCTTCAGAGAACTTAGGCAACTGACCTGTACCAGTCATGCTGTCTTTATTAGCGATAAATGGTGCAAGCATTTCTGTATAGCCTTGTTTATCTACATGTAAATCCATCATGAAGTTAATCAAAGCACGTTCAAGTCTTGCGCCTAAACCTTTATAGAAAGTAAAACGTGTACCTGTAACTTTTGCAGCTCTTTCAGGATCTAAAATATCAAGGTCTGCACCGATATCCCAATGAGCTTTTGGTTCAAAATCGAATTCACGAGGAGTACCCCAACGGCGAACTTCTGGATTATCGCTATCATCTTTACCTACTGGTACAGATTCATGGCACATATTTGGAATGCGAAGTAAAATATCATGTAATTCATCTTGAATTTCACGGAGCTGTTTATCTAATTGGCTAATTTTTTCACCAACTTGACGCATTTCTAAAATCACAGCATCAGCATTTTCTTTATTCTTTTTCATTTCGCTGATTTTTTTAGAAACAGCATTTTTCTGGCTTTTTAGATTTTCTGTTTCAGCAATGATTTCACGACGTTGTTTTTCAAGTTCCATGAAACGGTCAAGATTCATTGGATTATTTCTGTTTTTTAAATTCTGTAATACTAATTCAGGGTTATCTCTGACAAATTTTATATCGAGCATTATTTTAACCTACCTTTTTTTGTAACTAAATATGTAGTAATCTTAATTTTACAACATAATCCATTAAATTAAAAGTTTACCACATAATTATTTCATTTTCTATGGATATATATTTCAAAATCCATCAATATTTATTAGTTTTTAGCTTCTGTTCCTTTGATATCATCTAATAAACTTTGATTGCCGTTTATTGGTTTTACATTAGCATATCTAAACAATTGTAAAAATATATCATGTGCTATTGGTGCTGCTACTTGACCACCATAGTACTCGCCACCAGCTGGGTCATTGATGATTACAAGCACTGTGAATTGAGGGTCTTCCACTGGTCCAAAACCACAAAATGAAGCGATATAATGTCCTGGCAAATATCCGCCATTTACCATATCGATTTTCTGTGCTGTACCTGTTTTACCAGCAATATGATAACCTTCAATACTTGCTTTAGAACCACCACCTGTGGAAACTACTTGTTCTAATACAGATTTCAAAGTCTTATCCACATCAGAGTCAATACAACGGCGAACTTCTTCGCGTTCCATTTGCTGATATACTGTGCCATCAGCATTATAAATAGCCTTCACAATATGAGGTTTTAACAATACACCATCATTTGCTATAGCAGACATAGCAGTGATCATCTGAAGTGGTGTTACCGCGATACTTTGCCCAATAGAAGAAGTCGCTACGTCAGAAGCAACCATATCTTTTGGATTGAATAAAATCCCAGATTCTTCGCCTGGAAGCTCAATACCTGTACGTTCGCCAAAACCAAATTTACGAGCATAATTCATCAAGCGCTCGCCACCTAATTCCAAACCTAATTGAGCAAAACCTGTATTGATAGAATTTTTTACAACATCAAGGAATGTAACTGTACCAAAGCTATCGCCACTCCAGTTTTGAATAGTTCTACCTGAAACTTCAATAGTTCCTGGATCAACAAAAATATCTGTTGGTGATACTAATTTTTCCTGAAAACCAGCAGCCGCTACAATAGATTTAAATGTAGAGCCTGGTTCATAGATATCTGATACAGCTCTATTTTTCCAAACATTAGGATCGTATTTATGGAAATTATTTGGGTCATATGATGGTCGAGATGCCATAGCCAAGATATCGCCATTTTTCGGGTTCATCACTATAGCTGTTACTGATTCAGCACCATGATCCATCATCGCCTTATCCAAAGCTTTCTCAATGATAAATTGATACTGTGCATTGATAGTCAACTGGATATTTTTACAATTAGCATCTACAGGTGAATTCTTCAAAAATACAGAGTCCATAATCGGTCTAGCCAAAGCATCTGTAAAAATAGAAGAAGTTTGTTCTTCACCTTTTATCATGCCATCAAATTGTTGCTCAATACCATCTAAACCTTTATCATCAGTACCCACAAAGCCGATTACATTGGCAGCTAACATATCATTTGGATAATATCTTTTACTTTCTTGAATAAAACCAAGACAAGCTACATATTCAGGTTTTTCCTTCATTAAATTTTTCAAAGCCTTCGTTTCTTCCGGTTCCATCTGTCTTTTCACCCAGACGAAACCACCACCTTGAGCGATATCATCTAAAATATCTTTTTCGGTAAGCCCAATCAAAGGAGCTACATCTCTTGCCGTCTGTTCTGGATCTTCCACATGATTAGGGTCAATATATAAAGAGCTAACCATTGTACTTATCGCTAGCTCTTTCATTTCCGCATCATAGATAGTACCACGAGGCACATGAAGCACAGATGACTCTTGAACTTGCGATTCTAAGCGAGATAACATTTCATCTCCACGAACTATTTGCACCCAAGCATATCTAGCCATAACGCCAATAATAAAAACGAGCAATCCTATGAATAAATAAATTATATGCATTTGCACTTTATTTACTTTTTTTACTATCTTTTTATTTTGTCCACTATTTTTATCCATAATCTTCTTAGCCTAAAGACCTACGATAAAATACCTCACTTTCCTTAAACATAACTCTAATTATATCAAATTTTACTATAAAGATATATTTCTAACCTTGAATTATCTAAAAAATTATTTCATAGGCAAACAATCCATTTAATGATAAAATATTAATTGTATCTAAGTATACATATTTACATTTACTAAAATCTATTGAGGTGAGTTTTATGAAAGTAATTAAAACAACTAATGCACCTGGTGCTGTAGGACCTTATTCCCAAGCTATCGAAATCGACAACCTTGTTTTCGCTTCTGGTCAAATCGCTTTAGACCCTGCTACTGGCGAAATGGCTGAAGGTATCGAAGCTCAAGCTCATCAAGCTTTAAAAAATGCTCAAGCAGTAATCAACGCTTCTGGCGCAAAATGGGAAAATGTAATCAAAACAACTGTATTCATCACAAATATTGATGATTTTGCTAAAGTAAATGAAATCTATGCCACTTACTTTACACAACCATATCCTGCTCGCTCCTGTGTAGAAGTAAGTAAATTACCAAAAGGTGCCTTAATTGAAATAGAAGTAATCGCTAAAAAATAAGCTTTAACTTAAAAATAGGAATGATACAAAAATATCATTCCTATTTTTTTATGCCAAATTATATTCTTTTATTAATTTAGCAAGTAACGCCCTGCAAGCTTTATCTACATCTTCATACGTTTCATCAAAATTATCTGTATACCATGGATCTTTTACATCACGATTTTCACCGACAAAAGACATCATCTTATATACTTTATGCTCCGTATCTTCACCGATAATATAACTTAGATTGCGTAAATTATTATTATCCATCACGATAATATAATCATACATATCATAATCTTGTTTTGTTATCTGCACAGCTTTTCGCTTGCTAAATGGAATATTCATCTCACGAAGTTTTGCTTTTGTACCATAGTGAGTATCACAGCCAATTTCCTCACGACTTGTAGCGGAAGAATTGATTATAAATTTATCAGCTAAACCCGCTTTTCGCACTAAATCCTTCATCACAAATTCAGCCATAGTTGAACGACAGATATTACCATGACATACAAACATAATTTTTAACATTCTCTTCACATCCTTCTAAAAGTCCACAAAACCCTAATTTCACTGGGTTTTGCTAACTTTATCATTGGCTTAAAATTATCGTAAATGGTATAGTAAATTAATTTATTTTTTCATATTAAGCTGTATCTCTATCAGCAGTGCCTTTTTGATTTTCAAATTTGCACATCTGCTTAACTGCTCTTTCAGAAAGTAGGCTTTGTCATCTGCCACCAAAATAGCATCACTATAAAGTTCATAGGCATTATCGATATCTTCTACCTATTTACCTGTATGGTATTTCTTATAGGGAAGCTCTTTAAAAATCATACTGTTCTTACAGACTAAGCAGTAAACTAAAGGTTCTACCTTTAAAGCACCTAAGCAGATCTCACTGTTAGAGATGACATAAATTGCCTATACAACATCACCGAGAACAAATTCTGCTTTCATTGTCTTGTTGATCACTTTTAAGTATAGGCGAGTTTCGGTAATATCACAACTGATGATCTCGCAGCCTTTTATTTCAGCTATAATTAGCAGTACGTGATCTATCAGCTCCATATTATTCAGTTTGTGGTAACGGTCGCTCAAAAAAGTTCTGAGCTTTCCGTCTAAGATTCTCAACATTCTACATTCTGAGTTCTTCATCAACCAACAGTTGATATTCTTATCTAAAAAAACAGGATAGTCAGTGCGCATACGCTCGTAATATTTATGGGATATACTGAAGTGGTCATGGTTAACGATGTCTGTAATATAGTAACTTAAAATATCATCTCCTATTGAAACGTTGAGAATACTAGTTCCATTAGTGCTACTTATATCAATGCTTTTGGTGTTGACAATCAAGTCCTTTCTTGTTTAACACTGACGTTCCACTTCTCCATACAGGTTTTGATTCCTTATTTCATGATACATTACTCCTAAAATATTGATATAGATTTTGTTTTGTATATAAATAATAGCAGCCCAGTGCAAGAATGCTGTTAGGATTTTAGGTAATATAAAAAGCCCAGATACTTAACAATAACTGAGCTAAATTGTATGTTCCTATGATCCTTTGCAAGAGCACTCCTCTATATATGCTTGCAAACTATTCATATTAATAATATATAATTAAAAATTAAAACCATACCATTTATCTTTCCTAATATTATCTAATATTGTAATTTTATAATAAAAAACAATTTAAAATGTTAGTTGTTACCACCATAATAAACACTCGTATTCTACAACTAACCTAATTACTACTTATTTTTATTCATGTAACTCTTTATACAGACGATCCGCCAATGCACTCATTACAGCCTGATACTTATCTGCATCCAAGAAGAGCTGTTCATATGCTGCGGTATTTTCCATATAAGCCTTTTGTGCGGTTATATCAAAAATTTCTGGGAAAAGACTTCTCTCATATACTTGACGATCATTAGTCTTTGCAGCTTTTTTTGCTTTAGTATCCTTACGCATTTTTTGATACAACGTATCAACCATTACACGGTCTGCATCTGTGAATTCACCATAAAACTCTTCATTGATACGCTGAATAATCTCGTCTAACGGACTCGTACGATCATTCTGTCCACCAGCTCGTTTTGGTTGAGTAGGTTTCCAAGACCCGGACTTGCCTTCAAGTTCAATCGCACCTTCATATGTCTTCTCCAGACGATAATACTCTAGCTTAATTCTATTATCAAGTTCAAATAGCTGTACGGGATCGGAAGGCAATAATTTCACTAGGTAAGAACAGAAAACATACTCCTTATGCAATTCTTTGTCAAACATGCGAGTAATTTGGGAAATATAATTATACCACTTAACAAGCGCACGTATTTCTCTACGGAACTGATAGCGTTGCTCCTGATTAAGTTCGTTATACTTATCAGCCACAGATTTTAAGGCATTGGATATTTTCCCTTGGGTCTTATTTGCTTTACGAACATCCGGGTCAAAATAAATATTGGAAACTTCTTCAATATTTTCATCTGTATAGACACCAAAACTACGAAGCGTTTTCTGTGTTGTATAAATTAAATCAAAGTTAATTTCTTCATCCAAACTAGTCTCCTGATAGAACTGCTGGAATGCTTCACGAATACGTTCAATCGGATTTACAAAATCAAGAATATAGGTATCCTCTTTTCCAGGGTAGATACGGTTAACGCGACTCAAAGTCTGAACAGCTTTTACATCACGAAGTTCTTTATCCACAATCATCGTATGGAGAAACGGTTCATCAAATCCTGTTTGATATTTTTCTGCAACAATAAGAATATTACCTTCTTCATGGAACACAGCCTTTGTCTGACTTTCCTTTACTCTATTGCCGTTACAGTCAACATTCATGCTACTTTCTGTATACTCTATTCCGGTCGGGTCATCTGGGTCTTTTATGCTTCCGCTAAAAGCAATCATTATTTCCACATCGTCGTAACTATTGCTCTCAAGATAACGCTTAATTTCATGATAGTAGCGGACTGCCGCCAATCTAGATGCAGTAACCACCATCATCTTGCCGCACCCACCTATTTTCTTTTTCGTAACTTCACGGAAAGTTTCTACAATAATAGCTGCTTTCTGATGCAAGTTGTGCGGATGTAATTCCTCATAGCGACGAATAGTTCTAATTGCCTTGGAAGTAGGAACTTCCGGGTTATCTGGTACATTCTTTGCAATCTGATAACACATTTTGTATGTAGTATAATTTGCTAAAACATCCATGATAAACCCTTCTTCAATAGCTTGTCTCATAGAATAAATATGAAAAGGGTGAAAAGAACCATCTGGCCAAGGTTCACCAAAAATTTCCAGTGTTTTCCCCTTTGGTGTTGCTGTAAAGGCAAAGAAGCTTAGATTATTATGCTTACCTTGACTAAGCATTTCTTGTACAAGAATATCATTTGCTTCAACTTCCTCAATAGCCTTTTCCTCCAACTCGGCATATTCTGCAAGGGCATCACTCACATCGGCAAGAGCAGCCTTGAGCTTCAATGCACTCTGTCCAGTCTGGCTGCTGTGTGCTTCATCCACAATAATTGCATAATGCTTGCCAATAGCTGACTTAATTTCATTATAAATTACAGGGAATTTCTGCAAAGTAGTCACAATGATGCGCTTGCCATCGTTAATAGCATCACGCAGGGCACCAGAATTTTTTTTCTCATCAATTGTGACCACACTTCCCAAAGTATGGTCAAAGCTAGAAACAGTAGCCTGCAACTGTTGATCTAGAATACGGCGATCTGTAATAATGATTACGCTGTTAAAAATTGCATCATTATTTTCATTGTGGATACTGGCCATACGATAAGCCGTCCAAGCAATAGAGTTAGACTTGCCGGAACCGGCACTGTGTTGAATTAGATAGTTATGTCCAGCACCATTATCTCTAACATGATTAACCAACTGACGCACGACATCCAACTGGTGATACCGCGGGAAAATGACTTTGCTACTGACAGTTTTCTTTGTAGACCCGTCCGACAAAGTCTCTTTTTTTTCTGTTCTTTCGTAGTTAATGAACTTCTGCAAAATATCCAACAAGCTATCCTTCTGGAGAACTTTCTCCCAGAAATATGAAGTTACATAGCTGCCATCGGTGCTCTTTGGATTACCCGCACCGCCATCTTTGCCTGCCCCGGCACTACCTTGATTGAAAGGAAGAAAAGTGGTCTCTGGTCCTTTTATCTGGGTAGTCATATATACATTATAAAGATCGCAAGCAAAGTATGCGAGAACACGCTTATTAAATCCGAATGCGGGTTCATTGTAGTTGCGGTCATATTGCCACTGACGCATAGCGTCATCTACCGACTGCCCTGTGAGCTGATTCTTCAATTCAATCGCCACAACGGGAATGCCGTTGACAGCCAGCATCATATCGACAGTATTTGTGTTGCGTTTAGAATAGTGCCACTGGCGGATACACTGGCAGATATTCTTTTGGTAGTTGATGATGGACACCTCATTCAGCTCAGACTCAGGCTTAAAATAGCACACACGAAAATTGATGCCACGATGCTTAAAGCCGTGACGTAAGACAGAAATCAGGCCATCCTGTGTAACAGCATTTTCAAATGCCTTATAAAACTGCCGAATCGGGTTGATCGTACACATCCGCTCGAAACGTTTCCATGCCATAGGCTGGGTGCTTTTTACAAAATCAGTCAGAGTGACGATGTCTAGAAACATATCTTTGCTTTCATTGCTACAATAACCAGCATCCGTTGCCTTTGTCCATCCACCATATTTAGAAACAAGGTAAGATTCTATAAACTCCTCAAAGTGTTTTTCTGTTTCGTTCATGGTCACATCACCTCTCTTTTTCCTGTCACATATTCATAAATCAAGGTTTTTTTGTAATCGTTCATCCTCAAGACTAATCTTTGCGCATGATATATTGCTGAATCAATAGCACCACATTTTCTGTTCAAATAGTCGGCAATTTCTTGCTGTTCCGTAATATCAAAGTATGGCAAATACACCTGCGCAAAATTTGAATATCTCAGTGCTTGTCCATCTCTTACTAAATTACTGGTGCTCTGTAAAGCCCGAATATATACCTTCGACTTAAATAGCCATTTATAGTAATCGTTACAAACTTTATTTTTGCGAGGAATGAGCATCACATATGCCGAACTAATTTTTCCGCTAATTTCACTATATTCCAAGCCACCTTGAAAGCTCCTCATGCTGATTACGAAATCTCCTGCTTCAACATGTTTTAGAATTTCTTTCCCAGTAACAACCTGTACAACCTGATGACCTTCACGCTCAATAAATTCTGCCTGCCGTATTATCCCATACTTTTGAGATGCAGTAAGTTGCTCATCATCGCTAAAAGCCTTGTCTTTCCTTAACGCAAATAACGATTTACTATAAACCATGTCCCATTCGACAGGAATATCGCCTATCCAAGCATGTCCACTCGGTTTTTTATCACGGTTTTTTGGAATTCCCTGAGTCGATACCTCGTTGATTAGTGACTGTTTTAATTCTTCGAGCTTTTTAATTGTAGCCTCTTGATAACGAACAGAAGCATCAATTTTTTCACACTCAACATCCAGAATTCTCACTATTTTTATACGCTCATCAAGTGGCGGTTTCGGCAAGACAATTCTTCGCATATACTCCCATCTCGTAGACCATAAATCATCTACAATACCACTACCCCATCGATAGAATTCATCCGGGAAAAGTTTTGTAAACAGTACATAATCATAAAATCTATTCCCGGCAGATGGTTTTGGCTCTAAAACAATATTTATTAGCGAGCAGGACCCTTCAAGCGTAGAAACTCCATACGAACCACGCCGGTCGGATCTGCTATTTATTACAAAGTCTCCAACATTGACTTTTTTTCGATTCTGTCTATCTGCACTTTTAGCTGCTGAGTCGAGTTGTGGTACAATTCCTTTCATTGTCACAGATAACGGCGGATAATCCAAATCACTTACTTTTTCATTCCTCTCACGGTATTCCAAACCAATTTTGGTCTTTTCCCAATTTTCCGGTATATCTCCCAGCCATTCTTCTCCAGAATATTTTAGTGCTCTCATTGTCCTAACACCTCCACTAGAGATGACATGAGTCCCTCTCTAAGGCTGCGAAGTTCATCAATTATATTATCCGATGACTCTAATGAAGGAAACTCATAAAAGAAGCGAGTCATTGGTATTTCATAACCGACCTTCGTCTTGTTCCGATCTATCCACGCATTGGGATTATAGGAAAGAACTTGCCTTTTGAAATACACATCAATATCCTCATTTAAAGGTACATTTTCTGTATCACGCTTGGATGGATCTGCAATAGGTTTTCCTTTTTTTAGCTCGATATTTCCATCAGCATCAAGTAGAGGACTTTCAATTGTAATTTTATTGTAACCAAGCGATATAATATCCAGCACTTTACTTTTACAAGTCAGTACAGTCTTTTGGTCATCCAAATCCTTTGTAAAAATTGCACTTTTATATTCGCCGTACGCTTGTGTAATCAGATTACGACAAGATTCTGTAATATCTACACGCTTCTTTCCGATAGGACGTCTGCGTGCCTCACAACACTTGCTGGCATCAATTAGCAAAATACGTTCTCTATGTGTTTCGGGTTTGTTTTTGGATATTATCCATACATATGTTGCTATTCCGGTATTATAAAAGCTGTCATTAGGAAGCTGAACAATGGCATCTAACCAGTCATTCTCAATAATATAACGACGGATTTCACTGGGGCCGCTTCCCGCATCTCCTGTGAAAAGAGCGGAACCATTTTGAATAATAGCCATTCTACCGGTATCCTTCAACTTAGCAATGCCATTCAGTAAGAACAACATCTGACCATCGGATTTTTGAGGTAATCCAACGCCAAACCGACCGGCATCGCCCAGTTTGTGTTCTTTTTCCACATCAGCTGCTTCACGCTTCCAATTGATACCGAATGGAGGATTAGAAATAATATAGTCGAAGGTATAGCCCTTAAATTTATCCGCATTCAAGGTATCGCCGAACTGCATGTTTTCAGGATCGCCACCACGAATCAACATATCTGCTTTAGCAATACCAAAAGTAAATGGATTAATTTCCTGTCCATAACAAATGATTTCAGCCTCTTTATCAAGGGCGTGAACACGTTCTTCCATACAAGTAAGCATTTGACTGGTACCCATCGCCATATCATATACAGTCTTGGCAGGGACATCTTCGCCGGAAAAGTCCTCATTCATAGTTAACAAGTCACACATTAAATAAATAATATCACGACTGGTAAAATGAGCACCTGCTTCTTCGGCATAACTTTCAGAAAAGCGTTGAACAAGATTCTCAAAGACATAACCCATATCTATTGCGGAAATTTTTTCTGGATTCATATCCGCATTATCAGCAGTAAAATCGCTAATAACTTGATATAGAACACCTGCATCTGCCATGCGTTCAATTTGCATAAAAAAACCCATATTTGCCAAAATATCTATAACATTATCTGAGAATCCATTTATATACGCCTCGAAATTTGCCTTAATATTCTCTGGATCAGCTTTCAATCTCTCAAAGGTGTACTGGCTAATATTGTAAAAACGATAGCCAGATGCAGTGCGCAGAAAGCCATCTTTAACGGCTAACTGTTTCACCTTTTCATAAGTGGTCAGCACTTTCTCTCTGGTAGGAAGCAAACAATCATGGAAACGCTTAATCACAACCATCGGTAAGATAACCAGACCATATTCATGAGGCTTATATGCTCCAAAAAGGCTATTTGCCACATTCCAAATCAAATTTGCTTTTTCTTGAATATTTGTACCTACTATTTTAATCTTTTCATTAGTATCCATATTCTCGTTCCTTCCTAATATTATCTGAGATTTCATTGATTTTATCAATTAACCTACTTGACTTAATTCCGTACCGTCTCAATTCACCGTTTTCCTCTACGGTGTCATGAGTCACAGAAAAAATGCAACGGCCACGCATTACATCAAAAATGCAGTGCGGCATATCCTTGATAGCATCACAAATACCTTGTACTGCAAATTGATAATTATTTGGTGGCTTTTCGTCCAAAGCCAAAAAACAGTTTAATTGTTCTCCAAAAACATCAACAATATCACCAACCGTCAAAAATTCATCTATATCTGTCGGAATCTGGTCTACCCATGTTCGAAGATCATCTACAGACCACTTTGTTTCCATCAGTTCCAACAATCTCTGATAATGATTGTAAGCTCGTTGTAACCTCGGTCTACTCTTCATCCCTTCCTTGATTCTTTGAATTACCATTTTATCATTTAAATCTTTTTGGAGTACTGTCAATCTCCTATCTTTATGTACAACCGGAAATCGCTTCCCATCGGAATGGATAATAGCAAGCATAGCATTCCTAGCATACCGCCGAATCGCTTCATCAGTCACCACAATTGAAGCCATTGGAAAATACTGATTCACAACATTAAACAAGCTATCAACAGGATCTATATATATTGTTTTAACTTGCTTTCCATCCAATGTTTTCAGAAACGAACCACAAGTTTGCTCAGACGAATCTCTTAAAATATCCAGACAATAAATTTCATCATCTACAACTCCTAAAATTACCGGATAGAACTCCCCAAAAAATACTAGCTCAACAATACTAATAATATTTGGTGTCTTTAAAGGTTGTAGCATTGACTCACGATATTGAATTCTGCGTCTCATTACTTCACCAATTGAAGCAGTAGAAGATGGAACCCCATAATGCTGACATACTTTTTTATATGAAAATTGAAAAGTTCCATCTGCTAATATATCAGATAGTCGGTTTGTGAATTTACATCCCTTTTCTCCAAAGTCTATAGGCTCAGGGAACACACTTTTCTTGCATTCATCACAACGCATATAACGTTGATGAAAAAACAGATTAATAATTTTAAACTTTTTGTGTTCGTTATCAGTCCATAACAAATCTTTGAATTTTCGAACTACAATTTTTGAACAACGTGTCTTAGCGGAGCGACAAGCAGGGCAAAGTGGTTTCTCATCCTCAAAATATCTACGATGTATAACTTCAAAATTAATATCATCACTATTTTCTTCTAATACCACAAGTTCTGGTATCCCTAGATTTTCGGTTTTATTTATAGAGACATTTTGTTTTGTGTACAGTTTCTTTCCCAAGATACACTCCTCCCATCTTAATTTTATTATACAATATTTGCCACCAATTTCCAAATGTTTTAAAGTATTATTTTATTTTTTTTTAATTTTGCCACCAATTTCCAAATATTAAAATTTTTAAATCACTATGAAAAAATGTATAATAATACTATAGAAAAAATTCACCAGTCATTCTGAAAGATGTAAACAGGTGAATTCACCAAAAATTTAAGGAGGGATGTCTTATGCACAAATAAAAAGAGCGGCAATCTGCTAACACAGATTAACCGCTCATTTAGAATTATATGCATTGTTAGAATAATACGTATATCTTGTCTAGTCAAGCAGAAAGGAATTTATTATGTTCAAACATTATTATATTAACAACAATCCAACTTTAAACCCTGGTTTTAATCACGAAGTACACACAATGGAACATGCCACACAACTTGGTATCTGTAACAAGCATTATATAGGCTATTTTGCAAATGAGATTGAGGCAGTTGCTCAGGCAAAGAAAATATATTCTGATGCGGACGGCTGTGCAACCTGCTGTCCCAATGCACATAGGGGGTAATTCCATGACTCGTAATTCTCATCATGTCGTTCACAACCCTAATGGCGGTTGGGACATAAAACGAAGTGGAGCCCAGCGCTCCAGTGGTCACTATGCCACTAAGCAAGAAGCTATAAATGTCGGTAGAAAAATTAGCCGAAACCAGAATACTGAGTTTGTAATTCATGGCATGAATGGACGAATTCAGTCTTCAGACAGTCATGGCAATGACCCTTATCCGCCAAAAGGATAAGAAAAAAAAGACTGCATCTTAATAAGGTGCAGTTTTTCTTTATTTTATATTAATATACAATTTATGTGGTTTAAATTCAAAATTAACATCATCATACTTCATCTCATAAAAATCAAATGAATCTCTATTATTTTCTTTACATTTTTTTCGTATAATATTTATAATTTTCATACGTTCTTTTATTGGTGTACGCATACCAAATATAATAGCTTCCAAGTCATTAAAATCATAGTTAAAAACTCTACTATTTTCATCTTTAAATCTATGAAACGTATCTACTAAAGATATCCTACATTCTTTTTCGTTTTTCCAATCAGATAGTTTATAACAAATACAATTATCTATATTATCCCAGTATTTTTTTCTCCACTCATCTAAAATTCCTTTATCTCCTCTCATTTGAAGAAAATATTCACTACTATTATGATTTTCATCATAATACCAATTATTTGTTAAAATTCCCATAGGTAAAACACCTATATTTGTAAAAAAATTTACTTCTTTATCATTAGGTTTATAAATAACTTTATTCAATTTATAATCTCTAATTTCATTATTAATAGGATTTTTTAATTTTAAATATAAATTACCATTATCTTTAATAAAATCTTTAAATTTTAAACATACTCCTGTATGATTATTAGCATAATATCCCCAAAGAGCAACATTTGAACATTCTTCAGAAAAACATGCTATATATATTTTACATGACGATAATTTTCTCAAAGCTTGAATATATTTTAAATTAAAATCATTTAAATTAAATTTATTAAAATATATAGATGTCTGTCTTAATGCAGTTGTACATTTTAAAATAGTTTCCAATGAACAATCTTTTTTTTTAATATATCTTGCAAATTTTTATCTAATTTATTTTTTATATTATACAATATTTCTTCTTTTATCTTATTATTATTTTTCTCTTTAATAATATACCACTGAATATATGGTTCAATAAGGTTTAATATATCATATAAATTATCTTTATATATTTTCTTTGTATAATTATCTAATAAATGACTTATTAAATTTTGCATTAAAATATCATTTTTAAAATTTAAAAATATCCTTTGTATGATTTCTTTATATACATCTGTTTGTTCACTGAACATTAGATGTACAGGTATATCATTTTTCGTATCTTCCATTTTATCAGGAGCAAACTGATATAGTACAATAGTCGTATCCAAACAAAGTATATAATGTCTAAAAAAATTATCCCAAATTATTTTATCACCTTGCCAATAATATTTAATATAGCTTTCTAATGGATCATTTAAACTATCTGTATCAGCTAAAAATATTGTTTGTTTTTCTAATTCTTTATGATCTCCTAAAATATTGTTTAAATTTCTTAATCTATACATACTTACTCCATTTCAATTTATATTATATAAACCAATATTATATCTTCTATAATACTCTATCGTTCTATACTCTAAAATATCTTTCATATTATCTACAAAAACTTTATTCTTTATAATCTCCTTCAGATTTTCATTTAAAGCTACTGCCAAACCTTCTTTTTATTTTCATAATAAATTATAGTCTTATCCAACATAAAATAAACCCTTCTCAAATATATCAATATATTATTTTATTATACACTATCTATTTAACTAAAAAATTAATAAAAAAAAGATATGACTTTATGCCATATCCTTTCTTACATATTTTATACTAAAAATAATTTTTTAATTTATGCCGATATCGGCAAGTTATTAACTAAAAATATCAATTATTTTTCAATTTTATTTTGCCGATAAAAATAAAAACCCTTTTGATTTATATAAATATAATTCAAAAGGGTTTATCATAATTTATCCATGAATAATATCTGTATACTCTGGATACTGTGCTAACCTATCTTCTGGTGGTATATGAACAGCTCCCGTAAATTTACCTCTTGCCCAATCTGCATAAGTTCCCCAATAAAAATAACTAAAATACGTTCCATCTGTTACAGAAACATTATATTCAAAAATTTCTGGTGCAAAAGTTCCTTGCTCATTTATAATACCAGCAAATTTGGCATTTAATCTAATATGTTTTGCTGGAATTATATCTGATAAATCAATATAATTTACACCATCTTTTAAAATTACCTTTTTCTTATCTATTAAATGTACCATATTATCTGAAACTTCAATTGTTAATACAATAGAAGCATTAAATGGAATATTTGCGTTTACCATTAATTGTTGAAATTGCAATGTTTTCTTATTACATTTCAAATTATTACATTTACCTTCCAAATACTTCCATTCAGTTGTATGACTACCAATCGTTAATATTTCAGAAAAATCATAGTCAATAGCAAGACGCTTTGTAGATATATCTTTCTTTTCTGATTTAGATTTTAATTCCATTTCTGTTAATGAATCTAAATAAAATTTAACTTCTGATATCTTAGCATTCAAATGAGTATAATATTTTGGTCTACCTAATTCTGGTATAATATGACCAATATAAGAATAGCCTATAAATATAGGTTGATCATCCCATTGGCGCAATATTGATTCCTTTGAAATACCTTCTACATATGCTACTGGAATTCCATCTACATAAGAGGCTCCACCATGCTCTTTATCAAAAGACAGTGCATATCTAGCCATTTTATGCAATTTTATTTTTCCGCCTCGCCAATTTTTTTCAGTAATATCATGACAAATTCCCCATCTTAGAATACCGCTTCGTTCTACAACCATTCTAAACAAATAAGTTGCTCCCCAACCTACAGATTTTCCTCGAACCATCAACGGATTATGTCCCATTTCATTTTCATTAGCTAATCGTTGTATATTTGCTGAAACTATAGTTGTAAAACCTTTGTTAGCTATTAAATCTTTAGCAGCAGGAATTTCAATATAATCTGTATCATTATCTAAGCAAAGTTGATAATTATTTTTATATTTTTCTAAACGTGGACATCCATGTATTAATCCATAATGACGATTTCCAGACATATCCTTAACATGTGGTATTAATTTTATACTACCATATATTGTTACTACTTTAGAATTTGTAGAACCAATACTTATATGATATTTTCCAGTTTCTTTTACTTTATATATAAATTCTATATTATACTGTTGATATGGATTAAGAAATATATTTTTTGTTTCTATCATATGTTGATTAACAAATAATGGTATATTAGTATATATTTCTCTATCTATATTATTCTTTATATCAATAGATGCATGTATATATACACCTTGTTGCATAACTAATTTTTTACATCTAAAATTCATATATTCTACTTGAGCATGTTCAAAAACTATACAATTAAACTCTTTGTTAGCAATTTCAATTAAATGTTCTCCTGCCTTACTTGCAATATAATATGCAATAAAACTACTTCTAGCATGTGGATCAAGTAATATATTATGACGTAATGAATATAAACCAAATAATGCAATATTTTTCTTTTCACCATTATCATATAAATCAAATTGAGCTTTAGCTACTGATAAATTAGGATTATAAATTTCTCCAGATATTTTTAATGTGCCAATATTATCTACATGTTCTACTAAAACATTACTAATTTCAAGTTCTTTTAAATCATGAGATATTTTTATTGTATCTATTAATTTTTCCTCTCCTAATTCATTATATCCATAAATATCATATTGAATTATATCCTTATCTATATATAATAATCCAAAATTATTTTTGCCAATAGAAACTACTTCTGGAAATTCTTCCAAAAGTCGTTTATCTGTTATATGCTCAATTTCCGCATAATATTTCTGTAAAGTTCCTTGAGATACATATATCGATTGTTGGTTATTTTTATTTGATGTTATTGCTTTTGTATAATAATGTATATGTCCAGATATAATTAAGTCAATGCCATATTTATCAACTATACTAGAAATATATTTGTTATTTAATACATCAGTATAAGGATGATGTAATATCAATATTTTCCATTTACTATTCTGTGCTATTTCTGATTGCAAATCTACTTCCAACCATTCCATAGTCGTATCAATAAATTCTTGTATTGTATCATCAACTTGTGCATCTGAATTAATTGCATTCATTTCATATAAACCCCAAGGATTACTATCTACGAATACAAAATGTGTATTATTAAAATTTATTGAATAAGAGTTGCCTCGTCTAGCATGATTTACATAATTTTGAATTGGTTTAATAAAATAATAATCAAAATATTTGCCATTATCATGATTTCCTGGTGTGTAATAAACAGGAAATTGCTGTAATGATTGGGATATTAATTTGAACCAATTTTTTTCATATTGTTCACGCTGATCGCCTGTCGCAAAAGATATATCTCCACTATGAAGAATAAAATTAGGTTGATGTTTTTCTATACTTTTTTGTATATCTTCATGTAATTCAAAAGAATGCGTATCGCCTACAGTAAGAATTTTTAATTTTTCACTATTTTTTGCTGTAGAAAATGTATTTTTATGAATTATTGTTTTTCCTTCATAAATATTATATTGATACATATTATTTATTTCTAATTTTATTAATTGGGCAAAGTATAATATATTGCTATTTCCATTATCTATACATAATTGTTGTAATTTTGCAGTTTTATATGTTTTCGCCCCTATTTTTTTATATTTTAAGCTATAATTAGAATTTTGATTCACTTCCCAAGCGATGACTACGCTATTTTCTTGTAGTGCTAATAAATATGGTTCAATTATAATTTTTCCCATGGCAAACTCCTATGTTCTTCTTCAATTAGTGATAATTACATTATACTATAAATTTTTGCTTTATTATATATAAATTAGATTATAACTCAACCTTATCTAACTAATAAATTACACAAAATTAACAATTACTATATTAGATATCTTGTTCATTCTATGATAAAATAATGATAATTCATAATAAATATTGCTATTAGGAGTATTGTGATGCTAGAATATAAATTTTCAACAAGTCAACATTCACAAAATCTATTTAAAAATAATATTGTACCTCGTCTAGCTTATGTTCAAGATATAAATGAATATCACCAAAATTTATCTATAAAACATTCACATAGCCAATTTTTGGAAATTATTCATATAATTAAAGGATGCGTCATTTACGAAATAAATCAAAAACATTACCGATTAACTCCTGGAGATACACTTGTCATTAATCCACAACAAATACATCGCATATCAGAATCATCTAAAACTTTATCAGCAATTGTATTAGGAATTAATAATTTACAAATTCAAGGGCTAGCACCAAATTATTTAATTCCCCTAACCGTATCCCCCATAATTTCTATAAACTCACCATTTAAAGATCTTCAACCTTATTTTTTATTATGCCGAAATTTAGCAATGATTCACAATAAAGACTATCTAATAAACAACCCCCAAACAACTCTTTTAACTTCTTTAATCACAATAATTCATAATTTATGCAAAAATGCCAATAAATCAGAAAAAAATGAAAATACTGTTTCAGAACGTATAAAATATTATTTAGACGCCCATTACCTTGAAGACATTAATCTAGAAATCATAGCTAAAAATCTACATTTAAACAAATTTTATTTATCTCATTGTTTTAAAAACTATATGGGAATTTCTCCTATGCAATATATTAATAAACGAAGAATTTCCGAAGCACAAATGCTTCTAATATCCACAAAATTAACAATTACAGAAATCTCTTTTCGTTGTGGATTTAATAACTCTAATTATTTTCAAACTACTTTCAAAAAAGCTATTGGTATTACTCCAGGACAATATCGAAAAAATTGGTAATGATATTAATTTTCAATTATATGTATAGAAAAAAACCAATTCGATTATATTAATATCGTAATTGGTCTTTTCTATATTTGTTATAAAATAAATTATTAAAGGGGTTTAACGATGTGAATTTAAAAATTCTTCAATTTTAAATAAAGATGTATTAATTATTAAATCTTCTGGAATATCATACTTAGATATTAAATCTTGTGCATAATCAAATTGACCAATTTTTTTATGATAATGAGCATCTGATCCAATACTAATATATGTGTTATGTTTCTTAGCTGCCATAATTATTTGTTTACATAAATCTTCACTTCCAGGACGTGCTAAAGGAGATGAATTATTAATTTCTATAGCTTTATTATAATAAGCTGCCATTTGTGCTAATAAATCTGCATTTACTGGATAAATTGGATTATCCGGATGTCCAATTATATCTACTGTTGGTATCTGCATTATTTTTTCCCACACATTCATCATTTCATTTAAATCAGCACCAGGAACAATACATTCTTTATGGCAAGATACTATTACTATATCTAACTTCTTTAATTGATCTAATGTGAAATCTATTGTTCCAGAAGTATCCATAATATTAACTTCTGCTCCACATAAAATCTTTGTATCTTTAAATGTTCTTGGTATATCTCTATAAGTATTGAAATATGCCCATTTTACACTTCCAGGATATCCAGGACCATGCTCTGTTAGACCAACAGCTTTTAATCCCTTATCACTTGCTTCTTGTATTACTTCTGTAAGTGTACTATAAGCATGCCCACAAGCTAAGGTATGAGTATGCAAATCTGCTACTATATTCATAATAAAACCTCTTATACAAAATTTTTATTAATATTAATAAACTTATTATAACTGAAAATTACTATCTACGCATTGTTTAGATAATTTTTCATCTATAAAATCCATTATTTGTACACCATTTTTATATTCAGTTTCATTGCATAGAGATAAAAAATAAGAATTTAATATATTAGCATAACTATCTGGATATCCTAAATCACCATTAGTAGCACTAATATGATTTAAAAATAATTTATTTGATATTTTAGCTGTAAAATTATTTTTTATTGCTTGTTTCTTATCCTCAATACTCGGTCCATCCCATAAATCTTGTAAATCTATAAATTTATTGTCATGCCAAGTTTGAGCCCAAATCTTATTATCAAATTCATAAAATTTATATTCAATAGGACTACATTCTAATGCAATAATTTTACCACGCACTAATCCTAAATTAGGAAATATTGTTGCTCTACTATCCCATTTATAAAATAATGGCATAAATTTTACAAGCTCATTTTTTAATGCTATTCCATATTCTGGATAGTCATCTTTTAATTCATTTGCATTTTGAACTCGCATAATAATTACTTCTGAAGGATATTTTTCTAAAAAATCTTTTAACGTACTCATAATCTCATTCATTGTAATATTACTATGCCATTCACGATGTGCTGCAATCATTTCACGTCTAATTCGCATATCAAAAAATCGAACACCACATTGTAATTGTTCATCTAATGAAAGATTCTGTGTTTTATAATATCTTTGATCACAAGTCGCAGTCATAGTATCATGGGTACCTGGTATTAATAAATCACAAATAGATGTATCATCAGAAATCATACTCATCCAATTTAATAAATTATATTTTTTCATAATTATTCCTCAATTCAATGCATATTATCCTTCAATTTTATTTTCTTTAATTAATTTTGCTCTAAGTTTAACAAGCATATGAGACATACATACAGCAACTAAAGCTAAAACAGCTAATCCAACAAAAGCCATAGCTAATACATGTGTATCTGTCAAATAAGAACGAATAATATGTCCAGCTGCATCTTTTTCAGGTGACTGTACTAAACCTCCCAGGATTATTGGAGCAAGTAATGCTGGTAAATATCCTAATGTAATTGCAAATGACATTGCTGCGGATGAATGTTTTTTTGCAACTCCTAATTCACCAATTGGAGCATAATATACACCACGAATCATAAAACAACAAGCTGATGCACATAACATTAAAACCATTAATAATGTAAACATTCCTGATGAAATTAATCCTTCTGGAGCTTGATCTGGAAGATATCCTTGGCTATATAAAGCGATATCTGGATGATTAGTAAAGAATATAAATGCAATAGCTGAAAGTAAAATTACTAAAATAATTTGTAAAGTTCTCATAAAATGAGCTGTAGATTCAAAAACTTTTTCAACAAGAATAGATGATACTAATGGTAACATTCTTAAACCAATTACAATACTAGCAAATACAGCAGCAGCTACAGCTGATGTTCCATAACCAGCTTGTAAAAATCTTGCAAAATAAGTGCCAGCTGCTACAAATGTTCCATATATACAAAAAACATTTAAACCTGCAATCCATACTACTGGCAATTTTGCAACATATCCAATACCTTTTATTGCTTCCATACTACTTTCTACATGAGTGTCCTCATCACCAACTTTTACATCTTTAGGAACAACAAAATAAACTGCAAGACCTGTCAAAAGTACAATAACACATGATGCAAGCATCATAGTTTTTGGAGCAACTTGATAATACAACATACCTGCCCAAAGTAATGAAATAAGAAAAGCTAATACCCCACGACCAAATTCAAATAGTCCAAATACTAATCCCTGATGCTCTTCACTTGTTGACGAACGTAAAGCTTTAAAATTTGCTGGTTTAAATAAAACTTCTGAAAAGAACAACATTGAAAAGAAACAAGCTAGTAATACTGGCATACTAAGTCCTGGTGAAAACAAAGTAATAAATAATGAAATACATCCTACTCCTAATGATGATAATAACATTATATTACGTATAGAAAATCTGTCTCCAACCCAGCCTAGAGCAATTGTACCAACTAAAATAACTAAGCCCTGCATAGAATATAAATATCCTGCTTCTTGATCTGTTACGCCTAATGCTGCTGGAAATCCCCCTGGAACCGAATTTCTTATATCCCAAAATGCATATAATAATTGAGCATTTATCGTTATAAGAATTAATTGGAAAAATGTAGCTGGTGTAAACCCGTACTTTAATAATAAATGTTTCATAATTAGACCTCCTCATTTGTCTATGTATAACTATATATTTATTGTAATTCATATTAGTTTTTTTAATATTTGTATTTTTGTTATTTTTATCACTTTTATATTAATTTTTATATAAAATATTGTTTTTTTATATTGTATTTCATAAATTAGAAATTTTTTATACAGTAATTTAATAAAATATTCTAATAAAAATTAACAACAAAATAAAAACCTCTAGAATATTTATCTAAAATTCTAGAGGTTTTTTCTATATAATTTTAAATTTACGATATTAACTAATATAAAGTTCAAATACTATATTTTCTTTTTAATTTTATGCCGATATCGGCAAGTTATTAACTAAAAATATCAATTATTTTTCAATTTTATTTTGCCGATAAAAAAATAGCAGATACATTTGTACCTGCTATTTTTATCTATACTATATTTATTTTTTAGAATTTAAATGTTACATTAGCAAGCCATTTATTAGCTGTTGTGGAATCACTATCTTGATATTCATAGCTGATACCGTAAGCAATTTTATCACTTTCTGCTTCAACACCTAATTTACCTATAAAGCTTCCATTATCTACAGTTTCAAAACCAAAACTATCAAAAGCACCATTTAAGCTTACTGTTTGATCAACATCTCTATCACCCATTGTCCAAACATATCCAACTTCTGCCACTGGGCGAATTATCCAATCATTATTTCTTATTTCTGTACTATATTTTACACCAACTGGTAATATAAATAAGTTTTGTTCATCAACATTATAATTAATGCCTAAACTATTAGTATAATCTGCTGTACCTAAATGCATATAACGAGCACCAATATATGGTACAAATTTGCCATTTGCTCCAGATTTAATAGCTTTTTCTGCTCTTACGCCAATACTAAATGCATCTGCATCTGGTGAAGCTGTTATTTCTGTACCACTATTATACTGAGTTATATCATTTGAGCTATGCATAAAGCTAATATCACCTAATACAGCACTATCACCATTATCAATTTTACCATATAAGGATACACCATAATATTCTGCATCATTTTGTGTTCTTGAAGCAATATTATTGCCACTGATATCACCATCTGCATAACTTAAAGCCACACCTACTGTAGATTTACCATTTTTATAAAAATCACTACCTACAACAATTCCATTAAATGTAGCATCATAATCAGCTGTAAGACCAGCTAATTCTATATCATTAATGTCTTCTTTATTATGAATATATTTTGCCCATACATCACTATCTTGATCACCATGTACAGCTATAGATAAATGATCTGCTACAGAATCTGTCATTGTATTGCTCATACTATATGTCGCATGATTTACACCTGCAAGTTCTCCCATATTAAATACACTATTTAGAGCTGTAGCCTTACTATCTTTATTTAAATTATAATGATCACTTGCCGCTTGATTGAAGAATTTATATGCCGCACTTGATTTTTGTTTTTCATCATTTGTTTGCAAAGTCTTATCAATTAATTCATCAGCTACTACAGTATCTCCAAAAATATCTTTTACATTTTGATATCTTGCTGTATAAGTATTTGCTGTTTCACCACTGCTAAATCCTAATAAAATATTATCAGAAACAACGTTATCATCAGACCATTTAGATGTTACATTACCATCTAAGATAGTATAACTTTGTTCATTTTTAGCATTATCTATATAAAGTTTTGCACCATCTTGTTTACCTTCTGTATTTTGAGCAATTTGAGCATCTGTTACGCCAAAAATTGCCACTTTACCATCAGTTAAAGCTTCTCCATTAACCATTAATAAAGAATTATTGGCAAATTTTACAGTACCATTATTTAAGGAACCAGCACTATCTTTTGTTGCATTTTTGTCTACAACTAAAACGCCATCTGAAATATCTTGTGGTGCATTAATATATGCTGCTGCTAAAACATCATTATCTCCATTACCCCAAGTTAAACCTGTTTTAGCGAAAGCATTTTCTGCTATAGCTGTATCTGTTGTTCCTAATGATAAAGTGGAATTTTCCGCTACAACTAATTTACCATCAATTTTATTTAAATTGCCTGCTTCTTCACTACCAAATACTAAACCAGCTTTAGAACCATCTGTTATAGTATTTCCATCTTTGTATATTGGATCAAGATATACTACTGCACCATTTAAATTAGTATTTTCACTAATCAAAGTTCCTGCACTATTTTTATCACCAATATTAATATTAGCCCCCTCATTTGCAGTTAATTTTCCATTAACTACCAAAGAAGAATTACCTATAATATTTGCTTGAGTATTAGCATCTAATTCTACATTACCATTAACTGTATTTGCACTAGATACTGAATTTAAACTTCCTTGATTTATAGATACATTAGCAGTTAAAGTATTTTCAGAATTATAACCTTCTCTACCTAAAGTCAATGAACTATCTGTATCATCAACAGTAACTGTTAAATTATCTTTATTACCAGTTACAAGTTCTCCACCTTTACCACCTAAACCAAGTGTTTGTCCATCTTTAATGGCAATAGTATTTGTATTTTCTCCAACTTTTATTTGAGAAGCAACAAAACTACCATTAGAATATTGTGTCTCTCCATCTGTTGTACCATTACCAACTACTAAAGATGAAATATTTTCATCTGCTTTTACTGGTGTATCTACATGAACATTTCCATTTTCTACAGCTTGATCAACAGTAATATCTTCTACTACTTCGCCTTTTTCATCAACAAGAGTTCCCAACATATTGATATTAGTTTTACCTACATCTGCCATATTCTTTTTGGCACTATCCAAATAATCTTGACTATATTTAATATCAGTAAAGTTTATCGTTCCACCTTCATATTTAATATAGTCATTTGTTACTTTTCCACTATCTTTAGAAGCAAGTACTGTAGCATCACTTGTAGTATCTATACCATTAGCGAAAATTTGACCTGTTTTTGTTTGAATTACACCTTCATTTTGTAAAACAATACCACCTTTTAAAATATGAGCTTTTAACGCATCTACATCCTCTTGTTCAGTATCTCCATATTCATCAGGTGTAACTAACGAGCCATCTACCAAAGCTCTTAAATTATCAGCAATTAAAGTACCACCATTAATTTCAATCTTACCATTATATTTATTATCTTCGCTAGATAATGCTCCTATAAATGTTCCTACTTCATAAGTGTTATCTTTATTACCATTTAAAATAATTTCAGCATTACCCTCTGCTACTATAGAGCCCTGTTCATAATCATTTTTATCTGCATTTACATTAGAATTAGTAAATGTTAATATTCCCTTTGTATTATTTCCATCATCACTACCACTAGCATATACAGTGGAATTTACATTGGAATTAATTACGTTAAAGGTACCACCTTCAGTTTTAAAATCAGTGCCTCCATTAAGATGTCCATCTGTATAATAAGCACCTGCTTCAGCATTTGAGTTTTGTAATGTTAATTCTGCACCATTACGTACACTTACACCACCATGTATATTAACATTATCTAAAATTAATTTTGTTCCAGAGTTTTTAAGCTGTACAGCACTTAAACCATTATCTCCTGCTTCTAAAGCCATATCATCTGTTGCTATAATATCTCTGTCTTGAATAGTGCCTAAATCTTTTCCATCATCACTATAAATGAGACCTTGATTTTGATCTGGATCTATTGCAGTATATGCAAAAGCATTTCCTGAAATACTTACTACACTAGCTGCCATCACAGCACATAAAATAGATTTTGTTAATTTTTGTTTTTTGCTCATAATTTTTCTCCTAATTTGCATTATGTATCATCGTAAAAATTTTTCTACTATCATATATTGTAATACTAAGTGAATTTATTGAAAATTCTCATTAATATTTAAAATAGCCCTAATAAGCAAAAATAAAAATTTATAAAAAAGCCTTAGTAAAAAAATACTAAGGCTTTAATAAAATCTATATTTAAATATTTTCTAAGTTTTTCTGCTTAGTTTCTACACCTAAAGCAAATACTGCTACAGCAATAATGATAAATACACTAGCAAACATATAGAAAACAGTATGCATATCACTGCCAGCTTCTATCATCATACCTACAACAAGTGGAGCCGCCATACCACCAATACGACCGACACCTGCTGCCCAACCACTACCCATAGCGCGGATAGCTGTTGGATAAAGTTCTGGTGTATAAGTATAAACAACACCCCATGCACCAAGATTGAAGAAGGACATCACACAGCCCCAGAAGATAATCAATTCTGCACTTTGAGCTTGTCCGAAGAAATAACTTGCTACACCACTCATACATAAGAATAAAGATAATGTATATTTTCTGCCTAATTTATCCACTAGCCATGCTGCACAGAAATATCCAGGAAGCTGAGCAAAGGTAATTAAAAGCACATATTCAAAAGTTTTTACAAAGGCAAAACCTTGCTGATAAACGATAGCAGGAAGCCATGTGAAAATTCCATAATAACTATAAACAATACCAAACCATACAATCCAAAGCATGATTGTTCTTGCTAAATATTTACCAGACCATAAGTCTTTTAATTTTGGTTTTTCTGTAGGTGTATCATCAGTTGTTACTTTTAAATCGCCTTTATATTTAACACCAAGACGCATTTCTAAATCATCTACGATTTTTTGAGCTTCTTCTACTTTGCCTTTAGATAATAAATATCTTACAGATTCAGGCATATGCAAACGAATGAAAAATACATAAATAGCAGGTAAAGCACCAATGATAAAAGCATAATGCCAACCATAAACAGGGATGAATAAGTAAGCGATACAAGCAGCTGCTATCCAGCCCACGCCCCAGAAGCTTTCTAATAAGACGATAAATCTACCACGTAAATTAGTTGGTGCATATTCAGACATGAGTGTTGCCGCTACTGGAAGTTCACCGCCTAGACCAAAACCAACGAAGAAGCGGAAAATCAACAAGGATTCATAACTCCATGAAACTGCACAAAGTCCTGTGGCTATACTGTACAAAATTACTGTTGCGGAAAATACAGCTTTACGACCGAATTTATCAGCGATAGAGCCTGCTATTACTGCTCCTATTGCCATACCCACAAGACCGATAGAGCCGATAGCTCCCATCTGTCCAGCAGACAAGCCCCATTCTTTACCAAGTACAGGTAATACGAAGGCGATAAGCCCTGTATCCATAGCATCAAATAACCAACCAAGACCTGTGATAACTAATAATTTATAATGGAAACTACCTACTGGTAAAGCTTCCAATCTTTGTAATAACATCAATTCCACTCCTTAATATATTTAAAAGTCTTTTATGTAAATTTATTTTTCTATGAAGATAAATAAATTTTTAGCTTATACAGCTTTTGATATAAATTTAATAACACCATTTAACTTACCCCTTATTAAATATTTTTTGATATTATACATCAAATATTAACAGCTGACAAGACAGTAATATATACAAATATTTTCAACTTGTCAATAAGAAGTCGTTTTTACTGCTAAACGAAGCAGTGATTTTACTCGATTATGATATAATTAAGCCAATATATTTTTGATAAATTTGTGAGGTAATCTTATGTTAGAATTCATCATTGGCAGAGCAGGAAGTGGCAAAACCACAGCTTGTTTAAATGCCATTAAAGAAAAATTAATCCATTCACCGACAGGGAAACCTCTAGTTATATTATTGCCTGACCATATGACTTTTGCGATTGAACGTCAATTAGCTTTGGAGTTAAAAGATTATGGCGGTTTTACTAGAGCTTATGTCTTGGGCATGAGTAGACTTGCCTATCAAGTATTAATGCGTTGCGGTGGGATACTCCATCCACATCTCAATGAAATCGGCAAGGAATTATTATTATCTAGAGTTTTAAGTTCTACAAAACTCTCTATCTTAGCCAAGGCTGCTCGCCAACATCATTTCACAGCTTCTGTATCGCAAATCATTGAAGAATTTAAAACTTCTGGTATCAGCGTTACTACTTTGCAAGATATTTTAACGCTTATTGATAATGATTCACTCAAACAAAAATTGAGCGATTTAACTTCTATTTACGCTGGTCTTGATGAACAGATGGCTGGTCGTTATCACGATAGCGAAGATATGATGGAACTTGCGATCAAAAAATTACCTGAATGTACATGGCTCCAAGATGCTGAAATCTGGATAGATGGTTTTGATGCTTTCAATCCTCAACATTTTCGCGTAGTCGAACAATTATTAGCATTAGCTAGCGATATTCATTTAACATTATGCATCAACAATTTAAATGATATTGAACATGAAGCACCTACTGCTTTATTTCATCGCCAATTCAATGTATTTCAACAGATAAATAATATGGCTAAAAAATTAGCTATACCTACAAAGATAACTACACTTACAGCAAATCACCGCCACAAACAACAAGATTTAGCCTTTATTGAAGAACAATTATTTAAATTTCCTTTGATGAAAAAAAATTATACTGGCGGTCTTCAAATAGTCGAAGCACCTAATCGCCGTTTGGAATGTGAAGCTGTTGCCTGCGATATTTTACGTCTATGTCGCGAAGAAAATTATCGCCATTATGATATCGGTATTTTAATCCGCAGTAGTGAAGATTATAGCGAATTATTGCAAACAGTCCTAAATGATTTTAATATTCCTTATTTCAGCGATAGCAAGCGACAAACTGCTCATCATCCTCTAGCTGAATTAATCCGCTCTAGCCTAGAAGCTATTTCTACATGGCAATATGAACCACTATTTCGAGCTTTTAAGACTGATTTCTTCAATGATAAATATTTGCAAACACTTAAAAATCTCGAAGAAAATACAGATGAAATAGAATTAAATTTAACAGAACAAAAAGCTATCGCTCGCAAAGCCATTGATAAATTGGAAAATTATGTCTTGACTTTTGGTCTTCGCGGTCGCAATCGTTGGTGTGAAGAAAGCGATTGGCGTTTTTCTCATCATAAACAAATTGACTCTATGGGCACAGATTTGGAAGAAGAAGCTAATTTCACTGCTATAAATTTAACTAGACGCAGTTTAGTCGCTCCTTTAGAGAAATTCTATACTGCTTGCCAAAATTCGCAGACTATCGAGGAATATACGCTTGCCCTATATGATTTTCTGATCGATTTACAAATACCGATTCAATTACAATTATGGGAAAAAATAGCCCAAGAACAAAATGATATTGCCCTTGCCAAAGAACATCATCAAATTTGGGATAATATCATTGATTTGATGGATCAATTAGTGCAGACATGTGGCAAGGATTATATCAATCTTGAAAATTATTTAAAATTAATCAATGATGGCTTAGATAGTATCCAGATTGCTTTGATACCACCTGGATATGATTATGTTACACTTGCACCATTTGAACATAATACTTTAAACAATAAGAAGGCTATTTATATCTTGGGTGCTAATGAAAAAATCATGCCTCGCCATAGTAAAACAGAAGGTATCTTAAGTGATGCTGAACGTTTATTGATGGCAAGTCTAGGGCTGAATATTTCTAGCGGTACAATGGAGGATAATTTTGCGGAAAGATATCTTCTCTACAAAGGCTTTTCCTTAGCTACAGATTATCTTTGGGTATCTTATGCTCTAGCTGATGGTGAAGGAGCTGGACTGAATAAATCCATCTTGATAACTAGATTGCAAAAGATTTTGCCTAAAGCAAAGTTCACAGCCATTCCTCTAAATAAAATAATCTCTTATCCAAGTGATTTTACGCTAGAAGAAAATCCTTTAAATAGCTCATTTGCGATAAAAACTATGCAAGTATCTACAACAAGAAAGACACTTAGCCATTTGACTTCCGCTCTTCGCCAAGCTCGTGATGGTGAAGATTTAGCGTCATTTTGGCAAGATGTTTATAATTATCTCTTAACTGCTGATGTTCCTTTATCTACAGCACTGCAAAGTATTTTCGCTCAAGCACCAAAACCTGTATTGCCAGCTGATTTAGCTAGTAAATTATATACGAAACGCAAAACACTTCGTGGCAGCGTAACACGCTTTGAACAATTCTTTAATTGCCCATTCAAACATTTTGCTCATTATGCCTTAAATCTGCAAGAACGCAAAGAATTTAAATTTGCCGCTCCAGATTTAGGGATTTTACTCCATGCCATCATGCACCAATTCGGAGAAATCCTCGTGAAGCGACAAATATCATGGCAAGATGTAACTCATGAACAATGTCAACAAATCTGCAAACAAATCATCAAGACAATTGCTCCTAAATTGCAAAATGAAATTCTCTTAAGCTCCAATCGCTATAGACATCTTTTGCAAAGAATTGAGCAATTATCCATTGATTCTTTGATGCGTCTAGTGGAATTTGCCAAACACAGTGAATTTTCACCTAAAGCTCTAGAGCAGGATTTCGGTGCTAATAGCTCCATGCCTCCTTTATTATTCACAGATGAAGATAATCACAAAATAGAAATCATTGGGCAGATTGACCGCATTGATTTTAATGATAATTATTATCTAGTCATTGACTATAAATCAGGCAATGCCTTTATTAATTTACTACAAGTATATTATGGCTTGAAATTACAGCTTTTGACGTATCTTTTAGTAGCTCAAAATACTACTTTGCAATTATATAATATGGAAAATGCCATTCCTGCTGGTATTTTATATTGCTTTTTAAAAACGCCTATCATCACAGGTACTAATAAATTATCCGTTCAACAAATTAAAACAGAAATTGAAAAGAAAATGCGTATGCCAGGCTGGATACTAGCAGATCCAGAAATCATCAAAAAAATTGATGACTCTTCTAATTTCATCAAAGTACGTTTAAATAAAAATCAAGATGATATCTCCGCTCAAAGTCGTTCCTATGTAAAAACAGCAGAAGAATTCGATTTATTGATGAAACATATCGAAAATACTTTAAAAGAAGCTGGCAGTGAAATCTTAAAGGGCAATGCTGATATCGCACCGTATAAATTAAAAGATGAAACGGCTTGCAAATACTGTCCATATATCGCTATCTGTCGCTTTGATAAATTTATCTCCGGCTATAATTATCGAGAGATAATTCAACTCAATGACGAGGAAATCATTGAAAAATTAAAACAGAAAGAAGGAATTCCATGCCTTGGTCAGCACAGCAACAACAAGCTATAAATACTTATGATAAAAATATCCTCGTAGCCGCAGCTGCTGGCTCAGGGAAAACTTCTGTATTAGTAGAGCGTGTAATTCAACGCATTGTAAATAAAACCTGCGATATCAATCAAATACTAGTCGTTACCTTCACTAATGCAGCCGCATCTGAAATGCGTGAACGTATCGCCAGTGCCATCACAGAGAAATTATCCGATAAAGATAAAGAGCGTCAACTCGTATTATTAAACGCTTCTTCAATCTCCACACTTCATGCTTTTTGTCAAAATATCATTCGCCAATATTTTCATCAATTAGGTTTAGATCCTAAATTTCGTCTTGGCAATCCTCAAGAAATTGAATTATTAAAACTTGACGTACTTGAAGAACTCTTTGAAACGAATTATGACAAAGATGATAATGAAGACTTTCTAGAATTCACTGACACCTATGGCAATGAACGTGGCGATGATAGCACCTATGATATCATCTTAAAGCTATATGAATACTCTCGCAGTCAGCCTTTTCCTCTACAATGGCTGAAAGCTCTACCTTCATATTTTCAAATCAATAATGCTGATGAACTCAATGATTGCCCATGGCTACAGATAATCAAAAACAATGTCAAAGATGGTTTAAATATAGCCATAGACAATAGCCAAAAGATGTATCAATTAGCTACAGATTTAAACTTACCACCTTATGCAGATATCGCCAGTGAAGATTTAGCTTTTCTTTATGATTTAAATAACTTAATCGACACTTCATGGCAAGAATTTTTTAATTTAATCAATGAATTTAAATTTAAAGCTCTGCGAATTTCTAAAAAATTCTCTGTAAGTGAAGAAGATAAATCTACCATCTCCGCTCTTCGTGATGAAACTAAAAAAATCATCAAACAATTAAAAGAGCATTATTTTACGCAAACTATTGAAGATACACTCTCCGATATGCCTCAATTGTATAAACAAGCCAGTAGCTTATGTAATATAACCATAGAATTTTCTCAAGCTTTTAGTAAAGCTAAAAACGAACGTTCTTTAGTCGATTTTTCCGACCTTGAACATTTCACTTTGAAATTACTCGCTGAAGAAAATTCCACTGCTGAAAAACTGATACCTTCACCAGTCGCCCAGACATTACAAGAAAAATATGTAGAAATCATGGTCGATGAATACCAAGATACAAACGGAGTTCAAGAAGCTATTTTAAAATTAATCGCTTCACGCACTAAACCAAATTTATTTTTCGTCGGCGATGTAAAACAAAGCATTTATAAATTCCGTTTAGCTGAGCCAGAATTATTCTTAGCTAAATATCATCAATACCCTCATGAAGAAGATTGTCTTCGCATTGATTTAGCCCAAAACTTCCGCAGTCGCAAGGAAATCCTCGATGGCGTCAATTTCATCTTTTCTCAAATCATGACTATAAAAGCTGGAGAATTATCTTATGGTAAAGATGAAGCCTTATATTGCAGTTTTGATTATCCTCAAAGTGAATTTTTGACTTTAAAATCACCAATTGAATTAACTTTATTGGATAAACAGCAAAAATTAACTTTAACTGATAATGACGATAGTGATAATGAAGACACTGTACAAGGCTTTCAAGCTGAAGCTAAATATATTGCTCTTCGCATAAAAGAATTGATGAATAAACAGCCTTTAGTCTTTAATAAACATACAAAGACTTATCGCCCTATAAAATGGAAAGATATCGTTATCCTACTGCGTTCTGTTCAAGATAAAGCTAAGATATTAGCTGATGTACTTCGCGAAGATAATATTCCTGTATATGCCACTATTGAAACGGGATATTTCCAAGAAACAGAAGTTCGCATCATGCTTTCATTATTGCAAATAATCGACAATCCGCAACAAGATATACCACTGACTGCGATTTTATACTCACCTATATTTAATTTCACCGTTGAAGATTTAGCTCATATCCGCCTTATTAATCCGCAATTAAATATGTATGAAACTTTATTATTCATGACATCTATTAATGAGCTACAAGAACAATTACTCCCTGTAGATAAAAAAGTATTTACTAAATTGCAGATTAAAGTAAATGATTTTCTTACCAAATTGCACTATTGGCGAGATTATGCCCGCAGTCATAGCGTACCTGAATTGATTTGGCTATTGCTCAATGATACAGGATATTATGATTATGTAGGTGGCTTGCCTGAAGGCTCTGTACGCCAAGCGAATTTAAGAGCACTCTATGACCGAGCTTTCAATTATGAGCAGACTTCTTTCCGTGGTCTTTTCCGCTTCTTGCGTTTTATCCATAAAATGCAACATATGGGAAATGATTTAGCCGTAGCTAGAAATCTAAGTGATAGTGAAGATGTAGTGCGTATCATGAGTATTCATAAGAGCAAAGGTCTTGAATTTCCTGTAGTAATTCTTGCTGATATCGGCAAACAATTCAATCTCAAAGATGTTCAAGAAAGTGTTCTCTTTCATAAAAAACTCGGCTTAGGTCTTTATGTAAATGATGTCAAACATCACTATCGCTATCAAAATTTATCTCGCCAAGCTATCATTCAGCAAATCGTCAAAGAGTACAAAGCTGAAGAAATGCGTATATTATATGTAGCTATGACTAGAGCTCGTGAAAAACTCATACTCACAGGTACTGTTCGCAATATGGAAAAATTTACTCAATATGCTTGTTCTCAATTGCAAACAACGACAAAAACTCTACCTGATTATTTCATCATGCAGGCAAAATCATATTTAGATTGGTTAGCTCCTGCTATTGCTCGCCATAAAGACGGCTTAACCTTACGTCAATCAGCTACAAATGAAAGTGCTGTTTTATTAGATGATCCTTCACAATGGCAAATTTCTCTAATCAACTCATTAGATATCACAGATAAAACTACAATTTCCACTGTAAATGAAGATATCATCAATAAAGTAAAAAAATTACAGCCATTGCCAGCTACAAAGCAAAAAGACAATATTGATAAATTATTGAATTGGTCTTATCCTCATCAAGAGGCATTATCCATTCCAGCAAAATTATCCGTTACTGAAATCAAACAACAATTTGCTTCAACCGATTATGCTCCTCAAGATGATAATGCTCAAACGCTATTTGCTGAAACTAGCTTTAAACGACCACAATTCTTGCAAAAACAAACGAAAATGACTGCTACAGAATATGGTAGTTTGATGCATACAGTGATGCAACATTTAGATTTTCATGGAGATTTATCCGATAAAGGCATATTAGCCCAACTTTACAATTTAGCTGATAGAGAAATAATTGACAACCAGCATATAAATAAAATCTACCGCAAAAATATCCGTGAATTTTTATTTTCACCGCTAGGCATGCGCATTCAAAAAGCAAAATCACTACAAAGAGAATTGGCTTTTAACCGCATGATTAATGCTAAAGTCTATTATCCTCAAGCTGAAGATAATGATACTATCTTTATCCAAGGTATTATCGACTTATTAGTCGAAGAAGATGATGGCTTGATTTTATTGGATTACAAAACAGATAATTGCACACAAGCAGAAGCTAAAGCAAAATATGCCATGCAAATAGAACTCTATGCTCAAGCAGCCAGTGAAATCATGCGAAAACCGATTAAAGAAAAATATCTCTATCTTTTTCATGATGCTAGCTTGATAAAGATGTAGATTTAGTTATACAATTAACTAAATCGGATAACTATAAACGTATAAAAGGAGATTTTTAATGTATAAATTAATAGCCCTTGATATGGACGGCACTTTATTTAATTCTGACAAGCAAATCACTGATAGAACAAAAGAAACTTTAGCTCAAGCTAGAGCTTTAGGTGTAAAAATTGTCCTCGCTTCTGGTAGACCACTTGCTGGACTTCAACCACCACTTAAAGAATTAGATTTAATTCATGAAGGCGAATATGTTTTAAGCTTCAATGGTGCTTTAATCGTTGATGCTAAAACTGGTGAAGCTGTATCTAAATGTATTTTAAAAGGCTCAGATTATAAAAAATTATTTCAATTAGCTCAAGAATTAGGCGTACATTGCCAAGCATTCTCTCCTAGTCATGGCTTAATCACTAACGAAACTAGCCAATATACAGAACATGAAGCTAGTATCAATCAAATTGATATCAATATCATCAATCCTTTAACAGATATTACAGATGAAGAAGATATCATCAAAGTTATGTTCATTGATCCACCAGAAATTTTAGATGAAGCTATCGCAAAACTTCCTGCATGGATTAAAGAAGATTTCAATGTATTTAAAAGCGCTCCTTTCTTCTTAGAAATCACTCATAAAGATGTCGATAAAGGTGCTGGATTATTACATCTTGCTGATTATTTAAATATCAAACAATCCGAAACTATGGCATGTGGTGACCAAGGCAATGATTACACTATGATTAAAGCTGCCGGTCTTGGCGTTGCTATGGAAAATGGCATTGATAAAGTAAAAGCTATCGCCGATTATGTAACTGATACAAACGATAATGATGGTGTAGCTAAAGCCATTGAAAAATTTGTTTTAAATAGATAAAATAACTCAAAATAAATAACCCTCAACAGTTATCCATAAAACAACTATTGAGGGTTATTTTCTATTAATCATTAAATTATAAATTCATAATTATGCTCTACTTGTTAAAATATCATCATGTGCTCTAGCATATTCTACGATTTGTATAAAGCGCAATCCACCGATGGAATCACGGCTAACTGTAATCCATGTTAAATACATTGGTGTATCAGTCCAACGGAATTTATCCTTTTTCGTATAATAAGATTCATCACCAAAACAAATAGAAGTCTGTTCTATATTCAACTTACATTGAGTGATTGTATAATAATTAAATTCTGAAGACATTGGCACATTATTTATTTTCTTTTCCTGATAAATAATGATATTCTTATTGATAGAACCGTCTTCATTTCTTGCATATTTTATGCTATTTGTATCGAAGGCATAATTATAATCTTCTGCAGGTCCAATATCAAAGGCTTGCCAATTATATGTTTGTGTATTTTTTTCTTCACTTTGAGCAAAAGCTACACAAGTATTTACAATCAATAACATCATCAATAAATAAATTACTTTTATTGTTTTATTCATTAAAAATCACAACCTTTTATTTAAATTTATTAACTTAGAAAAGAGGTATTTTATGGCACCAAAATCAACTTGGGAAACTTTTACCTTTGTATCTGGCATTGGTTTTCACTTTGTAATCACTATTGGCGTTTGTATTTTCTTAGGGCAAAAAGCTGATATATACTTTGACTCTACACCTATTTTCACTTTAATTGGCATTATATTAGGTGTAATCACCGCTGTTTACACTGCCTATAGAAAAATCAAAGATGTCAATAAATCTTAAGGAGTATCTATGATTAAATATATTGTCAAAGCAGATGTCAAAGAACAATTAGCTAAAGATTACTTAAAACGCCATGAAAATATATCTTCTACATTATGGAAAAAAATCAAGCGACAAGATGAATTTTTCGTAAATGGTCAAAAAGTTCGTGCTACACAGGCAACAGTAAAACCAAACGACATCATTGAATACAATCTTCCTGTAACTTCCAAAGTAGAAGCTATACAAATACCCTTAAATATTGTCTTTGAAGATGATTATTTCTTAATCGTAGATAAAATAGCTGGTATGCTCACTCACCCATTGACATTTGAAAATACTCATACTCTAGCTAATGGCGTGATGTATCATTTTGCTAAAACTAATCAAAATGTAGGCTGTCATCCACTTTATCGCCTTGATAGAAATACTTCTGGCCTCGTCGTTTTTGCTAAAATGCCACAATTACAACATCAATTAGCCAATAACCACCAAAAATTTCAAAGATATTACTATGCATTAGTTCATGGAAAACTCTCACAAAAACAAGGGCAGATAAATGCACCTATTGGTAGAAAAAAAGATAGTATCATTCTGCATGAAGTCAATGATGAAGGCAAACATGCCATCACCAATTATCGCGTAATCAAAGAATTTGAAAATTATTCTTTAATTGAACTATGGCTAGAAACAGGGCGAACACATCAAATACGTGTGCATATGTCTTATCTTGGTCATCCATTATTAGGAGATGACCTCTATGGTGGCAAATTAGACTTAATCGCTCACCATGCTCTTCATGCTTATAAATTAAAATTCACTCACCCTTTTACCCATGAAAAAATTTGTATCTCAAGTCCTATGCCAGATGATATGGCAAAATTAATCATAGATTAGGAATTTGCCAATTTATAGGTTTTTCCCCCACAGCTTCTAAAAAAGCATTTACCTTAGAAAATGGTCTACTGCCGAAAAATCCATTAAATGCAGATAATGGACTTGGATGTGCAGACTCTACGATGAAATGTTTCGGATTAGTAATCATTTTTTTCTTTTTGCGAGCAGGTGCTCCCCATAAGACAAAAGCTATAGGTTTTTCACGTTCATTTAAGATTTCAATAATTCTATCTGTGAATTTTTCCCAACCCATATTGCGATGAGAATTCGCTTGATGTGCTCTCACTGTAAGTACAGTGTTTAGTAATAATACACCTTGCTGTGTCCATGGTTTTAAACAACCATTATTTGGTATTTCACAGCCTAAATCTTCTTTTAACTCTTTGAAAATATTCACAAGTGAAGGTGGAGCTTTTACTCCAGGTTTTACAGAAAAACTAAGTCCATGTGCCTGACCATCACCATGATAAGGGTCTTGACCTAAAATCACGACTTTTGTATCATGATAACTTGTGTAATGGAGAGCATTGAAAATATCATACATGTCTGGAAATATCTGTCTTGTTTTATACTCATCTACTAAAAATTTACGAAGTTCTAAATAATATGGTTTCTTCAATTCTGGATTTAAAAATTCAGCCCAATCATTATGAAAAATCTCCATAAATTACACCTCTTTCTCATTTAAATATCATTATTTTTATTATACCAAAATATTAACAATAGGAAAAACAACGGAGGTATGCAATGAGCAATCATTTAAAAGGTATTTTAATGGTATTATCTTCTACTGCGATGTGGGGTCTTGTAGGAATTTTAGTTCAATATTTGATAAGTAGTGAATATTTCACACCTGAATGGCTTGTTAATACACGCTTACTTGCCAGCGGTATAATTCTTCTAGTTATTACTTATCTTTTCTATGAACGAAATATATTTAAAGTATTAAAAAGAGATTTCGTATCTTTATTATTATTAGGTGTAATTGGGCTTTTAGGTTCACAATATGGCTTTTACCAAATGCGAGCGTAAAGCCCCTAAATTTATTTATGGGGATATAAGCTCGCTAAAAAACAATGATTCGATATCATTGTTTTTTATTGTATTATATTTTTAATAGTTATATAATACTTTTATGAAATATAAATCAAATAATAATATAGTATATTCTTGTAAATATCATGTAGTATTTTGTCCTAAATATCGTAGAAAAGTGTTGAACAATGGTGTTGATGAACGATTAAAGGAGTTGATTAATAATATTTGTCAGGAGC
>OGGE01000216.1_pt1 | contig 53159 bp, 56 predicted proteins | sample 1571121 | NCBI WGS metagenome assembly OGGE01 (sample SAMEA2581959, study PRJEB24529) | metagenome | biome: Human gut stool | place: China | collected 2011
ATAGCTCTTTGTCTATCTCTACGTACATATTTCTATATACGCTGACTATTTTGTTCGCCTAACTCATGATTAAAATCACAAGTGTGCGGTTCACAATAATCAAACTAGACATGAATTATCAACCCTTTATAATAATCTCTCATTCCATATTTTTTCTACTAATTGTAACGTAACTTCTGGAGCATTACTACTATCAATTACTACATCTGCACGTTTTGCTTTTTCTTCTAAAGACATCTGTGCATCTATTCTGCTTATTGCTTCTTCTTTAGTTAAGCCATCACGATTTTGAATGCGCTCTATTTGCAACTGTCTGCTGATTTTTACAACCCAAACTTCATCTGCAAATTTATCCCAATTAGCTTCATATAAAAGAGGTATATCTAAGATTACTACTTCTATACCATTTTGTCTACACTCATCTATCTGTTTTACGATTTCATCTCTAATCAATGGGTGCATTGTTGTATTCATCCATGTTTTTTCTTTTTCATCAGTGAATACAATCTGCCCAATGAGTCTACGATTTAAACTATTATCTGCATTTAAAACTTTATCACCAAAATGATTTACATACGCTTGCCAAATTGATTTTTTAGGCTCAGATAGTTGTCGAGCTATAGCATCACCATCAATGATAAAAGCTCCTTTTTGTTTTAAATAAGCACTAACCGTACTTTTTCCACAAGCTATACCACCAGTAAGACCTATAATCTTCATAAAAATCCTCCTTTCTAGCTTTAAATTTATTTATCATCATTTAATTTTTGACAATTAGGGCAAAAATAAGTACCTCTACCATTTAATACGATTTTAGTTATTAAATTATGGCAAAATCTACATTCTTTGCCTTTGCGATTATATACATATAATTTATCTTGATGACTTCCTTTTTCACCTAAACCATTGCGATAATCGCGAAAACTTGTACCGCCATCTCTTATACCTTCATTTATAACCAAGTTAATAGCTTGATGAAGTCTTTCTATTTCTTCATCACTTAAAGAATTTGCTTTGCGTTCTGGATGAATTTTACTGATGGCTAATGCTTCATCTACATATATATTGCCCAAACCTGCCACATTTTTTTGATTTAATAAAAATGGCTTTATTTTTGTTTTACTCTTATCTAGACAATCTTTTAAATACTCTATAGTAAAATTTGAAGATAATGGTTCTGCACCTAAAGTATATAGCCCTTTTAAGCGAGAGATTTCATCTGTAGTTATTAAATCCAAAGTTCCTAATCTGCGAATATCTGCATATATCAATTTAGTTTTATCTTCTAAATGATATATTACACAACTATATTTATCTATATCCTCATTTTCCTGTTTATATAATAGCTTTCCTGTCATTCGCAAATGAATGATATTTAATCTGCCATCATCTAAGGACATGATGATATATTTTCCTCTGCGTTTTAAAGATTTGATAATTCTATCTTGCAAAAGCTTTTTATATTCATCACTACTAGGAGATTTTATTACATCACCTTTTATGATTTCTACATCTACGATTTTTTTATTTTCGATAAAATCTTTAATTCCTACGACAATATTTTCTACTTCTGGCATTTCAGGCACAAAACCACCACCTTTTTATAATTAATTTACTTTTTATTTTGCTTCTGCCCAGTTTTTACCATAATTAATATCAATGATAAGTGGCACTTTTAAACTAGCTGTATTTTGCATAGCTGTTGTCAAAATTTCTGATACTTTTTCTATTTCTTCTTTTACAACTTCTAACACTAATTCATCGTGTACTTGCAATAAAATTCTACTTTTCAAATTAGCTTCTTTTATCGCTTCACTAGCTCTGTTCATCGCAATTTTTATGATGTCAGCTGCTGTTCCTTGGATTGGTGTATTCATAGCCATGCGTTCTGCTAATGCACGCTGATTAAAATTACTGCTCTTAATCGCTGGCAAATAACGGCGACGACCAAATAAAGTCGTAACAAAACCATCTTGATGTGCTTTTTCTACAATTTCATGCATGAAATTCTTCACGCCACTACATTCTTGTAAATAATTATCTATATATTCCCCAGCTTCTTTTGGCGAAATATGCAGATTTTTTGCCAAACCAAAAGCACTTATACCATAGATAATACCGAAATTTACAGCCTTTGCCTTACCTCTAAGTTCTGAAGTAACTTCATCTATAGGCACTTTAAATACTTGAGCTGCTGTCGCTGTATGAATATCTTGATTATGACAAAAAGCATCTATAAAATGTTTATCCTCTGACATATGAGCCATTATTCTAAGCTCAATCTGAGAATAGTCAGCAGATAAGATATAATCATAACCTTCGCCAGGCTCAAATAGACTGCGAATTTTTTTACCTTCCGCTGTGCGTACAGGAATATTTTGCAAATTCGGCTCAGAACTGCTGAGTCTTCCTGTTTCTGTTACAGTCTGATTGAAACTTGTATGAATTCTCTTAGTCTGTGGATTGATTAATGCTTTCAAGCCATCTAAATACGTAGTTTTTAATTTATTTAACATACGATAATCTAAAATCTTAGCGATAATAGGGTGAGCATATATTAAATTTTCTAGTACTTCCGCATTTGTAGAATATCCTGTCTTTGTCTTTTTCAAAGCTGGCAAGCCCAATTTATTGAATAAAATATCGCCTAATTGTTTCGGTGAATTAATATTAAATATTTCTCCAGCCAATTCATAAATATCTTGCTCTAAAGCTGTGATTTGTTTATACATCTGTTCATTCATATCATCGAGTTTTTGCTCATTAATATAAATACCTACAGTTTCCATATCACAAAGCATTTTAGCAAGTGGTAATTCTATTTGTTCATAAAGATTTACCATTTTTTCATCAGCTAATTTATCCGCCAAAACATTACTTAAATCAGCTAAATGTCTTGCACCGCAAATTAATTTTTCTTCTTCATTGAGATTTTCCCATGGAATTTCTTCTTCAATATCTGCCATTTGCCACAATACATTCATTTCATAACTTCGTTTAGCAGGCTCTAGAAGATATGCCATAAGCAAAGTATCATAAATCTTACCTTTTAAATCAAAATTCAAATGGTAAAGCATTTTTACATCATAAACAAATTTAGTGATTGTTTCATCTTGCAATACTTCACTGAGTTTATCTATATCTTCTTTTGCTCTTATGATACCAAGACTATCTTTGCAACAAATAGCCATCATATCAATGGATATATCCGGCACTTTCCCTTCAAATAAAACCATAAAGGAAACAGATTTTTCAGCTTTTATCTTTGATATTAAAGCATCAATTTTATCTTGCGTAAATTCCTCATAAACTGGCATAGTAGCTTCAAAATTCAAAGCCAATTCAGTATCATCATTTTGACTTGCAACTTCTAATTTATCAGCTAAGACTTTTTTCATGCGAGTCAAAACTGTTTTCAACTCATATTTTTGACAAAAATCATTTAATTTCTGTAAATTAGGAGTCAATTCAAACTCTTGTGGTTTAAAATCCACATCTACTTCACAGCATATAGTAGCCAATTTATAAGATAATCTAGCTAATTCTTGATTTTCCTGTAATTTTTCTTTTAATTTTTTACCTGAAACATTATCTATATTATTCAAGAGATTTTCTAAATCTTGATATTGTGATAATAATTTCAAAGCTGTTTTCTCACCAATTCCTGGCACACCTGGAATATTATCTGAGCTATCACCCATCAACGCTTTTATATCAATTAATTTTATCGGTTCAAGACCTGCATATTTTTCTTTAAATGCTTCTTCATCAAAAATCTGCATATCCATGATACCGCGTTTAGTGAGCATAACTTTTAAATTAGGACGAATTAATTGCAAAGCGTCTTTATCACCTGTTACAATCAAGGCTTCATAATCTTGACTAGCTGCTTTTGTTGCCAAAGTACCGATGATATCATCTGCTTCATAATTATCTTTTTCAATAAAAGCAATACCCAAAGCTTCCAAAAATTCACGTAGTAACGGTATCTGTGATTTTAATTCATCTGGAGTTTTTTCTCTTTGTCCCTTATACTCTGCATACATTTGTGTACGAAAAGTTTGACGACTTTTATCAAAAGCCACAACTATATTATCTGGCTTATATTCTGTTAGGATTTTTCCCAACATATTAGCAAAACCCATGATAGCATTTGTATATATACCACTTGAAGAAGTAAGTAATGGCAAAGCAAAAAACGCTCTATACATTAAACTACTACCATCTATAATAATAAATCTTTTCTTATTATCTTCTCTTCGTTCCACAATGACCTCCATTATTTTTTAACATCTGTATTTGCTTTTTCCTGTTTGTTTTTCTTATCTGTTACAGCATTTTTATCGGATTGTGTATTATTATCTTGTTCAAGATTTTTATTGTCGTTTTCCATTAAATTAATTTTTTCATCTGTTTGTTTTTTAGGAACAACAATTTCTTTATTTGTAGTATTGGCAGGGATATCTACTACATTTTTATCAGCAGTAATTTTATTTAAAGTTATTTCTGTAACATTTTTATTTAAGCTATAATCATAATCAAAAATATTTGCTATATCTGTCAAACGCATATAAGCTACATTACTATAAAGACTGATATCAGCTTCACCTTTTTGTGTTTTTACTAAATTATTATCCATAGTTATTGGCGTATTTAATGTAGTAGCTAAAGCTTTTACTGGTACATAAATTAAATTTTTATAATTAACTGCTTTATAATTAAGTTTTTTACCATTAAACATAATATTTACAGGTGCTGCTACATAATTTGGTTGACCATTAGATAATTCTATAGATTTAGCCACAGCTTCATCAGTTATAAAATCAGCTATACCGTAACCTTTTAGACCTTGTTTTACAAAATCTACTGTTAAATTTTGCATATCATATCCATCTGGATAAATATAATAAGCTACTCTACCATCAAAAGTTTTATCAATAACTAGACGGTTGTACATAATTTGAACTTCTGTACCAACTTCTACTTTATCAAATACTTTTTCTACATCGGCTTCAACCATACGTACACAACCATTAGAAACATAATGACCTACAGAATCTGGTCTATTTGTTCCATGTATACCATAATTGCCACCAATGCCAATCCAACGATAACCAAGTGGATTATCTTCACCGGAGGGAATAACTACGCTTACATCAGCAGGGTCTGTCCATGTAGGATTTACAATTTTTTCTACAACTTTATAAAAACCAACTGGAGTTTTAGTTTCTATTTTACCTACGCCAACAGGATACATCTCTATACATTTATCATTATCATATAAACGCAATGAACGTGCTGGTATATTTATCAAAATCCAACGTTTTACAGTATTTACATTATTATTTACCTGTATATCCGTTGCCTTATCAGCTCCACCAATCTTATCTTGCGCTGTATTTTCAGCTTGTGCATATGCTACTGTATTAAATACAAACATCACGCCTAAAAGCAAAAATACGATAAATTTTTTCATTATGAATCACTATTCCTTTGCTCCAAAAAATTATATTATATCGTTTACATAATATCACATTTTATTCGTAGTATCTATTATCTAGCTAAAAATACTACCATCTTTATCTACTTATACTCATTAGAAATTTTTATATAGACAAGCCTTCTTTATAGTTTTATAATTGATAGTGCTATTCAGCAGAGTAGATATTTGTGCGTTAAGTGTCAAATAGACGGGGAGTTGCTATTTGAACGAAAAGTTTTTCTTGCGGTACAAATATCGCATCCCGCTGCTACATGAAGGAATATTCCTCCTATGTGGCAACGCAATATCAAGGAGGTTTAATCTCATGTACAATAACTCATCATTATCATCTATCGTTTATGGTGGTATTTTCATGGCTTTAACAATTTTATTTACTTATGTTTTTGCCATTCAAACCACTTTCATTCGCGTAGATTTTGCTTTTATTCCGATTTGTTTATATGCCATGCGTTTTGGCACGACAAAAACTATTATTATGTCAGCTCTTGCAGATATTATCGGTAGCAATCTTTTTATGCCAGGTTTATATTTTCCTGGATTTACTATAAGTGCTATTGCCTCTAGTTTTATTTATGGCAAATTTCTTTATAAAAAAACTATTACTTTAAAAAAATTATTGCTTATGAATTTAACTATTTTCTTATTTGTTGACTGTATTCTCAACAATATCTGGCTTACTTTAATGTATAAAGATGCTGCTACTTCTTTTTATATCATGCGTATCGTAAAATCAGTTCTTCTATTACCGATAAAAGCTGCCATTTTATATAATATTTATAAGCCTTTACGCTACTTTATCCTCAAATATAATAATTAAAATTTAATATATTTTATATTGGAGATTTTATCATGGGTGATTTATTTTTATTATTTCTAATCGTTGTAGTTTTTCTTTATACATTCTGGGACGATGTATTCACTGACACTAATCAATTTTAATGTAAAAATACTCTAGAGCTTATATTGCTCTAGAGTATTTTTTTATAAATAAAATTGATTGTCTTTACGCTCACTACACAATGGAGTCAAATGAACACGTAAATTTTCCAATACTCTATTATCCACAAAACGACAATTTATCGGACAAACTTTTACACAACGTAAGCAAGAAATACATTTTTCACTATTACATTTATAGGTTTTACTATCAATAGCACCTGTAGGACATTCACTTGCACATTTACCACAGGCTACACAATTTTCTTTTACAAAATCTGGCGCCATTGGTGCTAATTTTACTTCTTTATAAGGTCTATTTCCTGGTATTTCATCTACTAATAAAACATCTTCTTGAAGTTTATTTTTTACCTTTTGCATAAAACTTATCAATTCAGCTTTATCTTTTCTATCTGGTCTACCCTTGCCAAAGTCATGAATTATTGAATGCTCTGTTACAACTGCTGAACCTGCTAAAATTCTAAAACCTTGCTCTTTAGCCATATCAAATAATTCTATTAAAGTATCTTCTTGTGCTCTATTTCCATAGGTTACAACTACTATCGCTAATGCATTATTACCTTTAATTTTGCTAAAACGTTCTTTAAAAGTAATAGGCACTCTACCTGCATATGAAGGAACACCTAAAAATACTAAATCATTTTCAGCTAAAGATACATCATCTACATTTGTATTTCTTGATGTTAAATTTATATTTTTATAATTAGGGCTTATTTGCTCACTCAAAAACTGTAATACGAATTTTGTTGTATCTGTTGGACTAAAAAACAGATTATAAACTTTATCAATATCCATAATAATCTCTCCATTTATAAATATAAAGATTATATACAAATACAAAAAGAACCCATTAGCTTAACTAATGGGCCCTTTCTTTGTAATTTATCGATTAAAATTAACCGATAACAACCATAGTCTGACCAGGTTTTACGCTATCGCCAGCGTTAACTGCGAAGGATTTAACTGTACCAGCAGCTGGAGCTGTGATTTCGTTCTGCATTTTCATAGCTTCAAGAATTAAAAGAACATCGCCAGCATTAACAGCTTGACCTACGGAAGCTACTAATTTTACAATTTTACCAGGCATTGGAGCAGTAACAGTGTTGTCACCAGCAGCAGGTGCAGCAGCAGCGGCAGCTGGAGCAGCTTTTGGTGCAGGTGCAGCAGCTGGAGCAGCTTTTGGTGCAGCAGCAACTGGAGCAGCAGCTTTTACTTCTTCAATTTCAACTTCATAAGCGTTACCATTTACAGTGATGTTAAATTTTTTCACGACGTATTCCTCCAAGAATTATCTTTTTTATTTGATTGATGATTTATTAAACAGCATCGCGTCTGCCAGCCATAACCCATGCATCGCTACGTTTAATACGAACAGCCATAACTTTATGACCAACCATCATTTCTACAGCAGCAGTAATAGCAGCTACTATTTCTTCACTGATAGGAGCATTATTATTTGCCATCTTAAAACTCTCTCCTCTTATTATAATGGAACATTACCATGTTTTTTCGCAGGACGTGCTTCACGTTTGCTTGCAAGCATGTTCAATGCAGTGATAATACGAGGGCGGGATTCTTTAGGTTCAATTACCATATCAATGTAACCACGTTCAGCAGCTTTGTATGGTGTAGCAAATTCAGCTACATATTCAGCTGTTTTTGCTGCAACATCAGGGTCTTTTCTGAAGATGATGTTTGCTGCACCAGCAGGACCCATAACAGCAATTTCTGCTGTAGGCCAAGCCATAACTTGGTCAGCACCGAGTTCACGAGAGCACATAGCAAGGTAAGAACCACCATATGCTTTACGAGTGATAAGTGTAATTTTTGGTACTGTTGCTTCGCAATAAGCATAAAGCATTTTTGCACCATGACGAATGATACCGCCATATTCCTGATCTGTACCTGGTAAGAATCCAGGAACGTCAACGAGGTTAACGATAGGAATATTAAATGCGTCACAGAAACGAATGAAACGTGCTGATTTATCAGAAGCATTAATATCAAGGCAACCTGCCATTACAGCTGGTTGGTTTGCAATGATACCAACGGAACGTCCATCAAAATGAGCAAAACATGTAATGATGTTTGTAGCATAATGCTGATGAACTTCATAGAATTCACCATCATCTACTAAGGAACGAATAACATCTTTCATGTCATAAGGCATGTTAGCGTTATCTGGAATTACAGTGTTTAATTCTTCATCCATACGGGATGGATCATCATTTGTAGGTCTTTCTGGAGCATCATCCATGTTGTTGCTTGGTAAGAAGCTTAATAAGTAACGAATTTGTTCGATACAATCATCTTCATTTTCAGCAGCAAAATGAGCAACACCAGAAGTAGTGTTATGAGTCATAGCACCACCGAGCTGTTCAGCTGTTACTTCTTCAGCAGTAACAGATTTGATAACAGCAGGACCAGTGATAAACATCTGGCTAGTATTTTTTACCATGTAGATAAAGTCAGTAAGAGCTGGAGAATATACTGCACCACCTGCGCATGGTCCCATGATTACAGAAATCTGTGGAACAACACCGGAAGCGTCTGTATTTCTCTGGAAAATTCCGCCGTAACCAGAAAGAGCGTCAACAGCTTCTTGAATACGAGCCCCACCAGAGTCATTGATACCAACGCATGGAGCACCCATTTTCAAGGACATTTCTTGTACTTTCCAGATTTTTTTAGCATGCATTTCACCAAGAGAACCACCTTCAACAGTGAAGTCTTGAGCGTAAGCATATACTAAACGTCCATCAACTGTACCATAACCTGTAATTACACCTTCAGCAGGTAAATCTTTCTTTTCCTGACCAAAGTTAGTGCAACGATGTTTTACAAACTGATCTAATTCTACAAATGTACCTTCATCAAAAAGTTTTTCAATACGTTCACGAGCAGTCATTTTGCCTTTAGCATGTTGTTTTGCAACACGTTTAGGACCACCTGCTTGTAAAATATGTTCCTTTTTGGCATTCATGAGGTCAATTCGTTCTTGAACTGTAGCCAAAGTTATACCTCCTTAATAAAATCTATATCTATTAAAAAATTTAATATAGATTATTTTGTTTCATCTAAACGCTGAGCAAGTTCAACTAAGATACCGCTAGCTTTTGGATGAACGAATGCAATGCTGGAATTGCCAGCGCCGTAACGAGGTTGTTCATCAATCATACGAACGCCTTTTTCTTTCATTTCAGCGATAGCTTCTTCAATGTTATCAACATTTAATGCAACGTGCTGAATACCAGAACGGCCACCATTTTTTGCAAGATATTTTGCAATTGGGCCATCTTCAGTTGTGGATTCTAAAAGTTCGAGTTCAACTTCACCGCATGGAACGAAGCTTACTTTTACTTTCTGATCTTCGATAACTTCATCTTCTTTAGTGATTTTAATACCTAAAACTTCTTCATAGAATTTTTTTGCTTCTTGAAGATTTGGTACAGCAATACCGATATGGTCAACTCTGTTGATTTTCATTGATAAAACCCTCCTGATATAAATATTATATCTAAATTATTTTTTTAACATATTATCCATAATAGTATTAACTACTGTATATGGGTCATTCTGACGAGTTTCAATATCTTTTACATAAGCATCTAATTCGCCAGTTTCTACAATATGTTTTGTTATATAAGAACCAATAGATGCACTCAAGCGGTCCAATAACTCATTTTTAGCACGTTTATGACGTCTAATAGCTAATGTTCCACTTTCTACTAAATAATTTTGATGTTCAGTAATTGTATCTACTAATTCATTAATACCTTCGCCTCTACTAGCCATGACTTTTTTAACTGGAGGACGCCAATCTGGTGTTTCTCCATCAAGGTCTAGCATCATATTAAGCTCTGTATATAATTTATCTGCACCATCAAGATCTGCTTTATTGATAGTGAAGATATCACCAATTTCCAATATTCCTGCTTTTATAGCTTGGATATCATCACCAAGGCCTGGTACCATTACAACCATAGTAGTATCAGCCGCTTTAACGATATCAACCTCAGATTGTCCTACCCCTACAGTTTCTACAATAATTACATCTTTGCCAAAAGCATCCATAGCTTTTATTGCATCAGCTGTTTTATGAGATAAGCCGCCTAAGCTACCTCTTGTCCCCATACTACGGATAAAGACACCTTCATCGAGGGTTAAGCTGTTCATTCTTATACGGTCACCTAAGATAGCTCCGCCTGTGAATGGACTAGTTGGGTCAATAGCTATAATACCAACTGTTTTTCCCTGATTGCGATAAGCTCTTGCGAGTCTATCGGTAAGAGTGGATTTACCTGCACCTGGTGGGCCAGTAATACCAAGGACAAAGGCATGCCCAGTATGTGGATACAGTTTTTTCATGATTTCTACTGCAGCAGCTGTTTCATTTTCAATTGCTGTGATTGCACGAGTTAATGCTAAACGATTTCCATTTAACAATTCTTGAGCTATATCCATATAAGCACCACCTTTGATGTCAGCTCCTGTCCCTTATGCACAGAAGCCACAAATACATTTATATTAAAAATCATCTTGTCTCCTTATAGAGACTAAGAAAGACAAGATGATTTTCTTTATATTATTTAATTAATAACGTTAACTGTTAAAAATTAAGCTTCTTTTACGTGAGCTTTGATGAATTCAATAACGTCAGTTGTTGGTGTACCAGGAGTAAATACTTCTGCAATACCTGCTTCTTTAAGAGCTGGGATATCGCCTTCTGGAATAACGCCACCGCCGATGATTAATACATCGTTCATGCCTTTTTCTCTAACAAGTTTTACAACTTTAGGGAAAAGATGTGGATGAGCACCAGAAAGGATACTCATAGCAACTACATTAACGTCTTCCTGTAAAGCTGCTTCTGCAATCTGTTCAGGAGTCTGACGAAGACCTGTATAAATTACTTCAAAGCCTGCATCGCGAAGAGCACGTGCTACAACTTTTGCTCCGCGGTCATGACCATCTAAACCTGGTTTTGCTACTAATACTCTAATCATTATATTTACCTCCAAATATCTTCACTTATTAAAGATTTACATGTGCTTCATATTCGCCGAATACTTTACGCATTACGCCACAGATTTCTCCGAGAGTTGCATAAGTTTTAACGGCAGCGAGGATATGAGGCATAAGATTTTCGTTTTCATCTTTACAAGCAGCTTCTAAGTCAGCAAGAGCAGCTTCTACAGCAGCGTTGTCACGTTTAGCTTTCATAGCTTCAACTTTAGCTTTCTGTTTTTCACCAACGGAAGCGTCAACTTTGAGAAGACCTTCAACTGGTTTTTCTTCGATCTGGAATTTGTTTACGCCGACAATTGTTCTAGCACCGGATTCAACATCCATTTGCCATTTGTAAGCACTATCCTGAATTTCTTTCTGGATATAGCCTTTTTCAATTGCAGATACTGCGCCGCCAATTTCGTCGATTTTTTTGATGTAATCCCAAGCTTCTTTTTCGATTCTGTTAGTCATAGCTTCAACATAGTAAGAACCAGCAAGTGGATCTACAACATCAGCTAAACCACTTTCATATGCAACAATCTGTTGAGTACGTAAAGCGATCATTACGGATTCTTCTGTAGGAAGAGCAAGTGCTTCATCACGGGAGTTTGTATGAAGGGACTGAGTACCACCCATAACAGCAGCTGCAGTCTGTAAAGCAACACGGATAATGTTGTTGTTAGGCTGTTGAGCTGTAAGCATGGAACCAGCTGTTTGTGTATGAACACGAAGCATCATGGATTTAGCTTTTTTAGCGCCAAATCTTTCTTTCATAACTTTAGCCCAGATACGACGGGAAGCACGGAATTTTGCAACTTCTTCAAGTACGTTGTTATGTGCATTCCAGAAGAAGGAGAGACGACCTGCGAAAGCATCAACGTCAAGACCAGCTTTGATAGCTGCTTCAACGTAAGCGATACCATCAGCAATAGTAAATGCGATTTCCTGAGAAGCAGTAGAACCAGCTTCACGAATATGGTAACCGGAAATGGAGATTGTGTTCCATTTTGGTACATATTTAGAGCAATATTCAAAGATGTTAGTGATAAGACGCATAGATGGACGTGGTGGGAAGATATATGTTCCACGAGCAGCATATTCTTTAAGAATATCGTTCTGGATTGTACCTTTTAATTGATCAGCAGGTACACCCTGTTTTTCAGCAACTGCAATGTACATAGCTAAAAGTACGGATGCAGGAGCATTGATAGTCATAGAAGTGGAAACTTTACCAAGATCGATCTGATCGAAGAGGATTTCCATATCTGCTAAGGAGTCGATAGCAACACCAACTTTACCAACTTCACCTTCGGAGATGTCATCAGTAGAGTCATAACCAATCTGAGTTGGAAGGTCAAATGCACAAGAAAGACCTGTAGCACCGGATTCAATTAAATAACGATAACGTTTGTTGGATTCTTCAGCAGTGGAGAAACCTGCATACATACGCATTGTCCAGAAACGACCACGATACATAGTAGGCTGAACACCACGAGTATAAGGATACATACCAGGGAAACCAATTTCTTCTGTGTAGTCAGTACCTTCAATGTCAAGTGGAGTATATAAACGTTGTTCTGGAAGATGTCCACGTTCTGGGAATCTTGCAACTGTTTTTTCTACACTAGCGTTATATTCAGCTAAGCCAGCTTGGATTTTTTCTTTTTCATTGCTCATAATTTTAAATTCCTCCCTAAAAAGGTTATTATTTCATTGAACCTGTTTCCATGAATTTTTCATGCCAGGACAAAGCTTCTTTAATAATATGTGGAGTTTGTGCATGTTTTGTTGCAGCTTCTGCTCTTTCCAAATAATCCATTAACATAGGTTTATAATCTGGATGAGCACATTTGTTAATAACTTCACGAGCTCTTTCGCGTGGAGCAAGACCTCTTAAGTCAGCTAAACCTTGTTCTGTAACGATGATATCTACATCATGTTCTGTATGGTCAACATGAGAGCACATAGGAACGATAGAAGAGATAAGACCGTTTTTAGCAGTAGATGCTGTAAAGAAGCAAGTGAGGTAAGCGTTTCTAGCGAAGTCACCAGAACCACCAATACCATTCATCATTTTTGTACCCATGATATGAGTGGAGTTTACATTACCATAAATATCGCATTCAATAGCAGTATTCATAGCAATAACACCAATTCTTCTTACAACTTCTGGGCTATTGGAAATTTCCTGTGGACGAAGTAAAAGATGTTTTCTATATTCTTTGATATTTTCATAGAAACGTTTTAATCCGTCTGGAGATGGAGATAATGCTGTACCAGATGCAAAGTTTAATTTACCAGCATCAATTAAGTCAAACATACCATCTTGGATAACTTCTGTATATACAGATAAGTCTTTTAAATCAGAATCAACGAAACCGCTGATTACTGCATTTGCTACATTACCTACACCAGATTGTAAAGGTAAGAGATTTTTAGGCATATGACCTTTTTTAACTTCATTTTGAAGAAGTTCAATGATATATTCAGACATTTTGTGATCTGCTTCACTAATTTCGCCAAATGGACGAGTTTTATCTGTAATATCACAAGGAACAATGCATTTAATTTTATCTGGAGTGCAAGGTATGTAAGGTGTACCAATACGGTCGTTAGCCTTAACAATAGGAATTGGAAGACGATGTGGTGGATCAAGTGGTACATAAACGTCATGCATACCTTCAAGTTCTAATGGCTGACTAGTATTTACTTCAACTATAACCATATCTGCTTGTTGAACATAAGAAGCAGTATTACCCATAGATGTTGTTGGGATAATATTACCTTCTTCAGTAATAGCACAAGCTTCTACGATAGCAACATCTAATTTGCCATAGAAACCATAACGTAATAATTGAGCTGATTCACTAAGATGTAAATCACTATAAGAAACTTCACCAGAGTTTATTAAATTTCTTAATAATTTGTTAGTTTGGTATGGCATACGTTTGTCAATACCCTTAACTTCACAAAGTGCACCATCAAGTTCTGGTCCTACAGAAGCACCTGTATATAAATTAATTTTAAATGGGTGTTCTTTCATGCGTTCAGCAAGAGCCAAAGACACAGCTTTAGGATAACCAGATGGTGTAAATCCACTAGTTCCCACATTCATGCCTGGTTTAATTAACTCAGCAGCTTCCTGTGCACTGACAATTTTCGCATGCAAGGATTTATTACGCACACGATCTAAAATGTCAATCATTAAAAATTCTCCTCCTTACCAAAATATATTGTTGCATTATTATGTCGTGTTCCATTATATCATTGTCTAATACGATAATCAAAGATTATTGTATCATTTATGAAATAAATTTTTTTATTTATAATTTTTCAATAAAAAATAAATAAAAATTATAAAAAATCAACACTCCATCTTTTAATAAATAATAACGCATATCACTAACAAAAGCATACCACTACTAGGGAAAAGCGTCAAGTTTTACTATAGGAAAAGAAAGCTATTTTCCTGTAATATAATACGACAATCTACTAAGTCCCACAGATAAATCTTCATTAACAATTTTCACATCTTCAGGGACTCTCATTTTTACAGGAGCAAAGTTCCATATTCCTTTTATATTTGCTTTAACTAATTTATCAGCGACCTGTTGTGCAAATTGAGCAGGTACTGCAATAACCCCAATATCTATCTTCAGATTTTTAGCGCAACTTTGCAATTCATCAATGCTTTTTACTTTTACATGATTTACTGTCTTTCCAATAATATTGGGGTCATTATCAAATAATGCTACTAGATTAAAACCTAAAGCAATAAAATTTTGATAATTAGCCAAAGCCACACCTAAGTGACCAATCCCTACGATTGCAATATTCCAATGATTATCAAGCCCTAAAATCTTGCCTACATTAAATTTAAGTTCATTGACATAATAGCCAACTCCCTTTTTACCAAACTGACCAAATAAAGCTAAATCTTTTCTAATTTGCTCCGGTGTTAATTCTAATCGACGGCCTAGTTCATCTGATGAGATGATATCCATGCCATCATCTTGAGCCAATCTCAAAGTTCTATAATATAGTGGTAATCTATCAATAGTTGCTTTAGAAATAGTTTGTTCTTTCACTGCATTCACTCCTTTAAGGCTTGAGTTTAAATAATATTATTAATTTAATTTTTATATCCAGAAACTACAATTCCTGAAAATAGCCATACAAGCATAGATAATTCTGTATTAAACATTACATAATCTGTAAAACCATTTAATGCCAATGCAGATAAACCTAAACCTATGCCTAAAAACATAGCTTTAACCAATATATCTAATTTCATAACTTGTGCTTTAAAGGCTTTGTAAATTACACCAAAGAAACAAACCATATAACTTGCAAAACCAAATAAACCAATTTCAGCCATAAAATTCAAATACATATTATGTGCATGTACAATTTTTATAAAATTTCCCTGCATATAATAATCATAATTAGGATAAACCATAAAATATGAACCCCAACCTATACCTAATAATGGGTGGTCTAAAATCATCGCTATAGTACTTTCCCAAAAAGCAAGACGCATTTCTGAAGATGTATCCATTTTCGTAAAAATAGATGTCATTCTATCCACTAAAGTTGCATCTGAAAGCAATAAGATGACAGCTAATCCTATCAATGCTAATAATACTTTTCGATTATATAAAATACTGTAGACAAAGATTACTAAGGCAATACTTAGACAAGCCCCTCTAGCATATGTCAAGGTCAAACAAAAGGCTGTTAAACAGAATAAAACTGCGATTACAATGCGAACGATTTTATGTTTTATCAATAAAAACATTCCAGCCATCAAGCCTAACATCAAATCAAAATAGCCACCTAATAAATTAGGATTTTGCCATGTGGAAAATACTCTCGTTTTTAATCCAGGAAACATTGCTCCATCAGTCCATACTATTTGCTCAGAAGTTAGTCCTATACCTAAAAATGCTTGCATAAAACCATATATTACAACAATAAATAAAGATAAGCTTATACAACTTAAAAATACTTTTAATTGTCCTATATTTTTTAAATCTATACTTTGCACAACTAAGTAATATGTAAGTACATATCGACCAACTAAATTATAGCAATTGTAAAAACTAAATGCTGAATCTGGTGATACTAAAACGGATAAAAAAGATATAATCACAAAAATCATAATGGGAAAATCAAGTATTGTACGTTTCCATTCAAAAAATCCCTTAAATGATTTATAGGCAAAAACACCCCAGCCAGCTACTAACAATAGACTTGATACAACATAGGAAAAAGGTAACATTGTTGCCATAGCTATAACAATGTAAAACATCAATCGTTTACAATCATTATTCAATCTATTTTTTTTAAATATATCCACCTATACACCTACTACTCTAAAAGCTAAAAATACCTTTACTAAAATCATGCTTCATTGACTAAAATATTTCTCAGTTCACCTGTCAAATATAAAGAACCTGTTATACATAAAACTTTATCTTTACCTGCCCACTGACGAGCTAAAGTTAAAGCTTCTTGCATATTATTAAAAGTCTCTACACGATGATTTGATATCTTACTTGCAATATATTCAGGAGAAGCTTTTCTTTCTGAATTTGGAGTAGTTATAACGATTTCATCATCATCACGCAATAAATCAATAAGCATAGTATCTATGTCTTTATCTTTTAATATACCTAAAAGAATAACTCTTTTTTCATTTGGATAATATTTATCTAAATTTTGACGAAGTATCATCATACCTGCTGGATTATGAGCGCCATCTACTATGCAAATCTGTCCATCAAAATTAAATACTTCAAAACGTGCTGGCCATTTTGCTAATGCTAAACCATCAATGATATTTTCTCTAGTAATACGTTCATCATTATTACCTAAGATACTAGCGGTCATAATAGCTAAAGAACTATTTTCTATTTGATGGTCACCTAATAATTTCAATTTATAATTGAAATTAACTCCTAATAATTCAGAACTAAATTTTAATTCTTGATACTGCCCATCAAAATTCAAAAACATAGCTGAAAAATCATTATTTGCTATGAAAATATCAGCATTTTTTTCTTCAGCTGTTTGATTGATTATATCTAATGGTATATCTTTTGCTGCTGTAACCACAGGTACACCATCTTTTATAATACCAGCTTTATGCTCTGCTATACCTTCTAAAGTTCCTCCACATAGATGAGCATGTTCAAATGCCACATTTGTGATGACGCTAACTTCTGGTTTTACCACATTAGTAGAATCTAATAATCCACCTAATCCTACTTCGATGACAGCATATTCTACTTTATTAATCGCAAAATACAAAAATGCCGCTGCTGTAATAACTTCAAACTGTGTAGGTGACTCTTCGCCATCTTCAACCATTTTATCCACAAAAGTTTTAACAGCACTAATACAATCAGCAAAATCTTCTTCGCTTATAGGATTTCCGTCTATTTGAATACGTTCTGTATATGATACTAAATGAGGTGAAATATACAGACCTGTTTTAATATTAGATGTTGTTAAAATACTAGATAACATAGAACTTGTTGAACCTTTTCCGTTAGTTCCTGTTATGTGTATAGTTTTATATCTTGTTTGTGGATTGTCTAAATAAGTTACCAATTGTTTAATGCGACCTAGACCAAGCTTAGTACCAAAGGTACTAAGCTCATCTAGATATTCTAGCGATTCTAGATAATTCATTTTATTACGCCTTTCATAAAAAAATCTAAAATTAAAGAGTTGCTAAATATGCCAAACGTTGTTTTACTGCTTCACGTTTTTCTTCATAACCTTTTAATTTTTCTTTTTCTTTCTCTACAATATCAGCAGGTGCTTTGGCAATAAAGCCTGCGTTAGAAAGTTTTTTATCAAGACGTGATACTTCTTTATCTAATGTAGCTAATTCTTTATTTAAACGAGCAGTTTCTTTTTCTACATCAATTAAGCCTGCTAAAGGTAAATAAATTTCTACACCATTTACTACTGCTGTCATTGCATTTTCTGGTTTTGCATCATCTTTTGCTAAAATAGTTACATTTTTAGCAGAAGCTAATGTTTCTAAATATCCACTGTTTTTAGCAAATACATCAGTTAAGCTTTCATCACTTAAATGAAGAATTACTTCTGTTTTTTTGCTTGGTGCTGCATTTACTTCAGCTCTCATATTACGGATAGCTTTGATTGTTTCCATGATAGTAGTCATTTCTACTTCGCTTGCATCATCAAGTTTTGCTTCTTCACCTGTTGGCCAATCAGCCACCATGATGCTCTTACCTTCATGTGGAATGTGTTGCCAAATTTCTTCTGTAATAAATGGCATAAATGGATGTAATAAGCGAAGTGTATGTTCAAGTACATAACCTAAAACGTATTGAGCTACTTTACGTGGACGAATATTTTCTTTATCGTAAAGACGAGCTTTGCTAAGTTCAATATACCAATCACAGAATTCATTCCAAATGAAGTCATATAAAGAACGACCAGCTTCACCTAATTCAAATTTTTCTAGGTTTTCAGTAATGCTGATAGCAGTTTTAGCATAACGGCTTAAAATCCATTTATCTGCTAAAGTATAGTCGCTAGCTTCTGGAACAAAAGTTTTGTCAAAACCTTCGAGATTCATGAGCATGAAACGAGAAGCATTCCATAATTTATTAGCGAAGTTACGAGCAGATTCTACACGTTCCCAATAAAAACGCATATCATTACCAGGTGTATTACCTGTGATGAGCATAAAGCGAAGTGTATCTGCACCATATTTTTCAATTACTTCAACAGGGTCAATACCATTACCTAAAGATTTACTCATTTTACGACCTTGACTATCACGTACAAGACCATGAATAAATACATGTTTAAATGGAATATCTTTACCAAATTCTAAGCCCATCATTACCATACGAGCTACCCAGAAGAAAATAATGTCATATCCTGTAACAAGTACACTTGTTGGATAGAATTGTTTTAATTCTGCTGTTTGTTCTGGCCAACCCATAGTTTCAAATGGCCAAAGACCAGAGCTAAACCATGTATCAAGTACATCTTCATCTTGATGAACATGTTTGCTACCACAATGAGGACAAACTGTTACATCTTCATTTTCTACGATAGTTGCACCGCAATCATCACAATACCATGCTGGAATACGATGACCCCACCAGAGCTGACGAGAGATACACCAATCACGTATATTATCTAACCAATTGCAATAGATTTTAGAAAATCTTTCTGGAACAAATTTAATTTTGCCAGATTTTACAGCTTCAGCTGCAGGTTTTGCTAAAGATTCCATTTTTACAAACCACTGTTTAGATACAAGTGGTTCTACAGTTGTAGAGCAACGAGAACAATGACCTACTGCATGTTCATGGTCTTCAATGCTGATTAAATAACCTTGTTGTTTTAAATCTTCGATTAATTGTTTACGGCATTCATAACGGTCAAGACCAGCATATTTGCCAGTATTTTCTGCCATTGTACCATCATTGTTAATTACTACAATCTGTTCTAAATTATGGCGAGCACCCATATCAAAGTCATTAGGGTCATGAGCTGGTGTTACTTTTACTGCACCAGTACCAAATTGTGGGTCTACATAACTATCAGCAAAAAGTGGTATACGACGACCAACGATTGGTAAAATCAAAGTTTTACCTACTAAATCGCTATAGCGTTCATCATCAGGGTGAACAGCTACGCCAGTATCACCAAACATAGTTTCAGGACGAGTTGTAGCGATTTCTACAAATCTATCTTCGCCTTCAACTTGATATTTTAAATGATATAAATGACCTTGTTCATTTTGATGTTCTACTTCAATATCGCTAAGTGCTGTATTGCAGTGTGGACACCAGTTAGTTATGCGTTTACCTTGATAAATTAAACCTTTTTTATATAATTGTACAAATACTTCACGAACGGCATGAGAGCAACCTTCGTCCATAGTGAAACGTTCTCTATCCCAATCACAAGAAGAACCAAGTGTACGAATTTGATATTTTATGCGATTGCCATATTTTTCTTTCCATGCCCAAGCATGTTCTAAGAATTTTTCTCTACCAATATCATAACGAGATACACCTTGTTCACGAAGCTGTGCATCTACTTTTGCTTGAGTTGCTATACCTGCATGGTCAGTACCAGGCATCCATAAAGTGTTATATCCTTGCATTCTTCTAAAACGAATTAAAATATCTTGCAAAGTATTATCCATAGCATGTCCCATATGAAGCTGACCTGTTACATTTGGTGGTGGCATTACAATGCTAAATGGTTTTTTAGTTTCATCTACTTCTGCATGGAATAATTTATTTTCTTCCCAATATTGATACCATTTTTTTTCAAAAGATTGCGGGTCATAAACCTTTGGAATATTTGTTTCTTCCATCAAAAAAATACCTCCTATTTTTCACACAAAAACTAAAGTTATTCAATTAAATCAGGCAAAAATTACACAAAAAAATCTCTTTCATTCCTCATAAAAGGACGAAAGAGATATCTTCGCGGTACCACCTAATTTTTTTTATCTAAATTTATAAATTAACTACATAAAATTCAGATAAAACTTCATTACATAACGCTGTATCTGCGCTCATACTTAATATTATTTCGGTATGAGGACTCCAAAGCTACTTTCTAGATACTGGGTTGGAAAATTTTTCAGCTATAAATTTTCTCTCTGCACAACTCAATTATATCTATACTCTCTTTTTCATTGTCTTTTACAAAACATTAAATTGTATAAGATATATTAGCATAATTTCAGAGCGAAGACAACTCTTAACTTCTTAATATATTTGTGTTATAAATATTATTATTGATGCTCACCAAAACGATTATTTACAAGTTCACTCAAAGCTTTAATAGCTTCTTGTTCATCATCACCTTCAGCAGTTATAAGCACTTGTGTACCACAAGATAATCCTAAATTGATTATAGGAATGATATTTTTTCCATCAGCAGTAATACCTTTTGCTGTATATGTGATTTTAGACGTATATCTGCGTCCCATTTGAGCAAGCATTGCTGCTGGTCGTGCATGAACTCCTGATTTATTAATAATCGTAACTAAAGCCTCCATTAGTTTTCCTCTTTTCTTTTGAATTATTTTTTCATTATTCTAAGTATTAGTATAAATTAATCAATTAATTAGTTATATTTATTATATAAATATTTTCTAACTTATGCAATATATTTTCTTTATAGTCTAAGCGAGGTGCTTTTATTATGAAATATGATTTAACAACAGGGTCTGTTTCGATGACTATGTTAAAATTTTCACTGCCTATGATTTTAGGCAATCTTATGCAACAGTTATATAATATCTCTGATACTTTAATTGTTGGTCATTTTATTGGCACAGATGCCTTAGCTGCTGTTGGTGCAAGCTATGCCTTAATCATTTTTTTGACCTCAGTATTATTAGGTCTTTGTATGGGTAGCGGAGCTTTATTTTCGATATTTTATGGTGAAAAAGATTATTTCAAATTAAAATCTAGTATTTTTATCTCTTTCATCTTAATATTAATACTTACAATAATAATAAATATTTTTATTTTTATCTACATTGATAAAATCATTTATTTTATGCAAGTCCCTAGCGAAATTTTCGATTTGACTTATACATATCTTTATATTATTTTTATCGGATTTAGTTTTTCTTTTATTTATAATTATTTCACTTGTCTACTTCGTGCTATTGGCAATTCAAAAACACCACTTATCTTTTTAGCAAGTTCTGCCCTTTTTAATATTATTCTTTCCATTATTTTAGTTGTTAATTTTCAAATGGGTGTGGCAGGCTCTGCACTCGGTACAGTAATAGCTCAAGGTTTTTGTGCCTTAGGTCTAACAATCTACACTATAAAAAAATGCCCTGAATTAATTCCGCAAAAAGAGCATTGCAAATTTGATTTAGCCATGATAAAAGATATTTCTAATTCTTCATTATTAACATCAACACAACAATCTGTAATGAATTTCGGAATTTTACTCGTACAAAATCTTGTAAATAGCTTTGGTGCAACAGTAATGGCAGCCTTTACCGTTGCTGTAAAAATAGACTCACTAGCTTATATGCCTGCACAAGATTTTGGCAATGCTTTCTCTACTTTCATTGGGCAAAACTACGGTGCTAAAAAAACAGATAGAATTCAACAAGGCATTAAATCTGCTATAAAAATCTCATTTCTATTTTGTTTAATTATATCTGTTGGCGTCTTTATCTTTGCTCGCCCTCTAATGACAATTTTCATTGATAGTTCTGAAACGGAAATTATCAATATCGGTGTGGATTATCTCCGCATAGAAGGTAGCTTCTATTTTGGCATTGGCATTTTATTTTTATTATATGGATTTTATCGTGCTATTAACTTCCCTAGCATGTCTGTAATCTTAACCATTATTTCATTAGGCACACGTGTAGGACTTGCCTATTACCTTGCTAGCATACCTTCTATCGGAGTAATCGGTATTTGGTGGTCTATCCCTATCGGTTGGGCGTTAGCAGATATTTTTGGCATCGTCTATTATAAACGAAAAATTAAACAACTCCATTTTTAACTTCTGCTAATTCTATGACTTCTTCTACCTTTGATTTAGCATTCATTGAAAATACTTCTATGACATGTTTTACTAAATTCACTGCTATATCTTTATCAACTGTATCAAAATAAAAGTCGATTTCATACAGATTTTTCTTTTCATTTCTTCTATAGCCCCAATCATTTAAAAAGCCCACTACATTAATTTCTAAAGCTTTTTGTACCATTTCATAAAGGAAATATATCGGCGCTTCATTTTCTTCTTTCCATAAATTTTGTTCATTATCTTCTATAGTGATTTTCATCAATAAAGTCTTTTTCGTGAATTCTCGCCATGAAATATAGCCTAATTTTTCATATCGTCCTACGAAGATATCTAAGTATAATTTATAATCATCAATTGAACAATTTTCATATTTTTTGATATCTCCCTTATCGCCAACTAAACCATAATGTTTAACGATTTTATCATCTTCAAACCAACATTCCACATAAGAAAATTGTTCATCTCTTTTATATAATGTCAAAGCTAAATTTTCTACTTCTTTGTCATTTTTTAAATGTTCATTATGATTTTCTTGAACTTTTTTATTACTATCTTTAGCCAAAACTAAAGATAATTTTTTCTTTTTATTATAATAAGTTAATTTTATTTGATAATCTCTATCTATCTCTATTTCCTGCAATTTATATTCAACATCATATTTATCATAAGTCAATAAATTATCTTTTATGTCAGTATACTCTTTAATTAACCAATCCATATTTATCTTTGATAACATCGCTCTATTCATGGTAAAAACAATTTTTACTGTTATATCATCTAACTTTACCATACAAGTACAATAAGGATTATTTTCTTGCCATTTATTGCCCTTTAAAAATTCTTTTACCTTCTGCAAAGATTCCTCATGACAAATTACTCCATCTACAGCTTGCATTTTCTCTTTTAAATGCTGTTTATACATTTGTCGATTTTTGAAAAATGCATCATCTTCTGGTTTTATATAATGACATAGCATCTCTTCTAAGCTACAATTTGCCTTTATTTCCTCTTGTAAAACTTTAAATTCATAATCATCTGGCACAAGAGATAAACCCTTTTCTATGGAAGCCATTGCTTTTTCTTTTTCGCCAAAATGATATTGTAATTTTGCTAAATTCAACCAACCCCATGGATAATCAGCTTCTTCTTGTACACCCTTTTGTGCATAGCTATATGCTTTTTCCAAATCACTGCAATAAGTCAAAGCCACTGAATAACGATAATACCATGCGCCTGAGCCTTTAGCATTTTTTTCTGAATAAGGCATCCAATTTATCACTTTGTAATAATATTCATATATGTCAATATTATTGCCTGCATATGCATACCATAAAGCAATATTTAAATCTTCTTTTGCTTCTTCCAAAGTAAACAATTTTTGCTCTATACCTTTTTTAACAAAATCTTCTAAATAATAAAAAATCTTGTAAAAGTATCCATCAGCCCAAGACTCTAATATATCAATATCCTCTTTAGTCAATAATGATTTTTTCCCCATGTTTACACCTTCTTTATCGGCTACTATATTTATATTTTACCACAAAAAAAGAGTTATAACGAAATAAAAAATCGTTATAACTCTGTTTACTCTATTTTAACGAATGAAATTTGTCATTATTTTTGCTTCTGTTTCTGGAATTTGTATACCATTATTTTTACCTGCTTCAATGCATTTTAAAAGCCATGCCATATTATTACCTAAAACACGCATAATTTGCATACCTTCTGCATCTTTTTTCACTTCATCTGGTGTATTGCCATGTACTACATTCCAATAATTCGCAGAAACTACTGGCATTTGATGATAAGTAAAATATTTAGCAAGTACATCTAAAGTTGCAGTTGTACCAGCACGTCTAGCGGAAGCGATAGCTGCTGCTGGTTTGTGTAATAAATCTTTACCTGCTAAGCTAGATAATCTATCCATAAAAGAAATGATTTCTCCAGATGGAGATGCCCAATATACAGGAGAACCTACTACTAAACCATCTGCAGTTTTTACTTTTTCTGCAACACTTTTAATAATTTCTGTTTCTGGTACTGCATGAATTATTTCTGCTTGGATACCTTGTTTTTCTAAAGTTTGTGCTATTTCACTAAGAGCTGTATATGTACAACCTTTTTCGCGTCTACTGCCATTTAATAATAAAACTTTCATTGAAATTCAACCTTTCTTACTAGAAATAAATCCTATCTAAATTATATGCTTATAATCAAAAATAATCAATAATGCCTCAAAATTGCAATTTCATTTAATAAATTAACATAACTTTATAATTTATAAAAAACAAAAAAGGCTTTACAGAAAATCTGTAAAGCCTATAATTTCAAATGGTGCGGAAGACAGGAACATATTTATATATCAACCTCCACAGCCTTATTTACTCAAAAAGGGGCAAAAAAGGGGCAAACTACTTCACATTAACCACGATTAAACAAAAATTAGCTCTATTCTATATTGAATAGAGCTTTTAATTATTTTCACTGCTAACAGAAAGATTTATTTATATTATCCTTTTTCCGTTTTTTCGGAATGTGATATATACTCAACAACAAAATATTTTTCTATTCACACAGTATCTGTTAATGTTTATCTTGAACAAATTGATTTAGACATTAATGTAAGAACGTATTCGTACAGCTTCTGTTGATATTTATCAAGATATATGTTTTCGATAAAGAATATAGAGAAAGAGTATTCGTACAGCATCTGTTAATGTTTATCGAAAGAAGTATTGAAGAAAAGTGGAGATAGAAATAAGTATTCGTACAGCATCTGTTAATGTTTATCTGAAAAATTAGTTTTAAGTACAGCAAAAGGAATAAGTATTCGTACAGCATCTGTTAATGTTTATCAAAGATGAAAAGAAAGCGGTGAACGTGATGAGCTGGTATTCGTACAGCTTCTGTTAATGTTTATCCGGCAGAGAAAACGTATCTAGTAACGGAAACACAATGTATTCGTACAGCATCTGTTAATGTTTATCTGAGAAAACTAGAAGTCGTATAAATGAATTAACTAAGTATTCGTACAGCATCTGTTAATGTTTATCACAATGTTTAAAAAAAATACTTTATGATATTGGCAGGTATTCGTACAGCATCTGTTAATGTTTATCCCTAGTAATATTAGGATTTATTAATTACATTATAGTTATAAATCATTGATATTGCAAGATTTTCAAAAATTTTACCAGCAAATATTAAAAAGAATACATAATTTTATAAAGCTTATAGCCATAGTATATATCAAGATTTTATAAAAATTTAGTTGGTAAAATCTTATAAAAAATTTTGTTAATATATTTCTAAAAATAAAATGTCAAATATGGTTCAATTCGGACTATTTAACATTTACTTACTTTGTGGCGGTCATATACCACACCCCATACGCCAACTAGACGTATTTTTCACAAATGTGGACTCTCCGGTCTATGAAAAACCAACTCTATTAAAGTAACTGGGGGGCTATATATATTAATGCATCAAGGTTTATCATGCAATCCGCCACATAATACCATACATATACTAGATACTATCTTATTAGCTTCTTATCTACTATATATAAACCTTTTTTGATAGTTTATCATACAGTTTACCTACATTTTTATAAATTAAGTATCATATAACATACTAATATAGCGTTTCATCAGTGACTATAGACTTTAGATTTCACTTATTTTAGAGAGCAACGCCAAATAGTATTACTATCAATTTATCAATTAATCGCTTTTTATTTCTATATACTGTAGCATTATCACAATATAAACAAGCACTAATATCATCTATTTTCATATTATCAAAGTAAAATAAGGATATAATCTTATAATACTTATCATCTTTAATTGTCTGTAAAGCCTTTTCTATACGCTTTATCAGTAGTTTATCATTATCAATATCTTTTTGTATCTTTCTTGTTATTGCTTTTCTTTTATCTTCTATTGTTAAAACCAAGCCAGTAGTATTAATTTTATGGACTGCTGGACAAGTTTCAAAGTTTTCTTTATTTAGATTAATAATATCAATTTCACGTGAATTAATATTCTGTTTTAAATGAGGATACATATATAAATATTTTTCTACTTTTTTACGATAATATTTTACGTCATATGTTTTATTAATAGAAATATCCTTCTCACTTCGCAATAAATCAATATATTCCTTGATACAAATATTTACATATTCTTTTATTGATTTCTTATCATCTACAGATAAAGCCATATTAAACCGCCTTTCAATCTATAGACTATTTAGCTATAGATATGTTATTATGTTTTTATTGGCTGTTCTTTTTGTTGTAAGCGTATTATTCTATAGAACTGGTATTCATATTCGTAATATCCTTCTTCAAAAATATAATAGCCGTTGATTAGCGAGTCTTTATCAAGATAATAACCTTTTTTTATTTTTGGCTCATTTCTCCAAGTTTTATGATGAATGATAGCCGTTGTTTGCTGGGGCTTTTGCAAATTTTTGCTAGAGTTCCAGCGTTTTTTATATATATGTGGCTGTGTAAAAAAAGCATTTCTTTTCTTCTTTACAAGATAGTTTGCTAAACGTTGGCAATCTTCTATAGTACCGCCAAATACTCTAGCTTTTACCCAACCATTGAGCCATAAACTTTTTATATCTGATAACTTTATACGTATATTATCTACATGAATAATAATATGATGATGTATTCTCTGTTTTTTAGTTAGACATTCAGTTATAGATATATATTTTACTTCCGCACCTAATTTTTTATAAAAGCGTTGTAGGCGTTGTCTAAAGTTTGCTAACTCTTTTTTTGCTTCTGCTGGTGTAGGTTCATTCTTATATGTTAAAGTACAATATAAATCTTCCGCCGTAAAATTTTCCAATAATAACAATCTTAAATTATTGATAGCATTTTTATTATTTAATTCACTCTGAACTAATGTTGTAACATTTTGGCGGTTGTTCCTTATCTTATTCTTTACTGGTAATCTTTGAGTTTTAGTAACTTCTACAATATTACCTTGCTGTATACTTATTATCTTTTGTTTATATGCCATGTTCTACACCTCTATTCATAAAATATTTATCTATGATTATTAAGTTAATACCTTTATCAAGCCATAAAAGGGCAATAAGCCCTTTATTTTTAACCTTATATAACTATTATGTACTGATGATAAAAACTAAGCCCCAAAATAGGGGCTTATCTATATCTTTCTTTTATGTTAAAATATAAATACGATTTTATTTGTATAAGCTTCTTGCTTCATTGCAAGAGGCTATTTTTTTACCAGCTATTACGCCTAAATTATAAGTATTTTGTGATAGTTCATCATATAATAAATAAAATGATTTTGTACGTGTAAAAACTGTTGTTGTTTTATCATCATCATTTTTCAATAAACTTAATAGGATATCTTCAATCATTCGTAAATTAAGTACAATATCCATTAAATCGCTGTAATCTTTTTCACGTATTACATAACTTTTATTACTATCTTTTACAAGTTTTAATTTAACCATGTTGCTTAACCTCGTTTATTTCTTCTTGAAGTTCCTTTATTGTTATTAAATGGTCTACTATCCAATTATGAAGATAATTAAAAGTTGCACTATTTACTTTTTGATAGATAATTATATTCTGCTGTTTATCTTTTTGAGCATTAATTTTCATCAATGGATTATCTTTCTTATCTAATCTAGATATAATCAATTTAGTGGTTATATTAGTTTTTATATCTTTGGTCGATATATAGAACGTATCCTCTGTTATATCCTTATGACGTTGTTTAATTAAATTCATATCTTTTAAACCCTTTCTAAACTACAGAAATTATCTGTAGCTTTTTTATTTTCCGCCAAAAAGCTTTAATTCTTTACATATTGACGTTCTTGCTCTTGCAAAAACTTTTCAAAATCTGCCAACTTCACTAACTTTAATTGCCAACCTAAATCACGAAAAGATTTCTTATATTTCGGTATTTGCTTCATAGTTTTTAATAACCGCCAAATAGTCGTCCTACTCATTGAATACATATCTACTAAATGTTTCGGCTGTACATATAACGCCCCTGTAGCATCTGTTTTTGTCTGTAGTAAACTTCTACCCATTGCCAAGCTCCTTTCTAAGCTATTTTATTTTTCTTAAAAAAATCCTAAGTCCATACTAATAAAATGAACTTATACAAACATTGTTTAACGGTGGTTAATATTCTTATTTGCATTTTATTAATTAGCCTGTACTTATACCGCTTATATTTTGGCGATATTAATCTTTTATTAGTTCTTTTGGTTCAACATCTAAAGCCTTTTCTACTCTACCGAGTGCGTTATGACTTTTAAAGCCGTTATCTTTGATAATATTTCCTATTGTTGCATCAGATAATCCAGCTTTTTGAGCTAAGTCCGTTAGATTAAACAACTTTTTTAACCATTGCATTATCAAAATTAATCTTGTTTAATCTAATTCTCATTATTTAATCTCATCTTTTTCATCTTTTATTAGTTCTTTTGGTTTAACTTCTAAAGCTTTTGCTATTTTCCCTAATGCAGTAGCAGTTAAAGTTACTTTACCGCTTAAAATTTTCATTAAATTATCATAAGATAATCCAGCTTTTTGAGCTAATTGCTTTTTGTTGTAACACTTTTCAGCACGTGCTAAATCAAATTTAAATAAATCTAATATAAACATTAACACATCTCCCTTTTTTAGGTTTACTTTATTTAAATAATACCTTTTATAGGTTTATTATAATAATAGTAAATAACTTAGTCAATACCTAAAAACAATACATTATCATTGACATATACCTTATTAACGTATATATTATAACTATAAAAGAATAGAGGTGATATATATATGAATTTTCAAGAAAATTTACGATTTTATAGAAATAATGCAGGTTATTCAGCAAAAGAATTCTCACAAATGTTAAATATTCCATATACAACATATACTGCATATGAAAATCAAGGAAGAGAACCAAAATATAAAGTTCTTTTAAAAATTGCTGATATTTTACAAATATCAATAGATGATTTATTCGGAAGAAATATAGATAATAAACTTATTAACGAATTAAAATTTTATCTAAACATCAACGATGAACAACCTATAGATAATCCATTTAATTGGATAGATATAGATATAGAAAATATAAATGAATTATCAATAAAATTTTCAATGCTAACTTATGATGATGAAATATTCTTTTTGGAAATAGATAAAAAAAAATTATTATCTACAATTTCTTCAATAAAATCAGACAGTGAATTTATACAAATGGAACAATTTCAAAGATATATTTTTCACTTATTTATAAGTGCTTTTTTAACAAAAAAAGATAAGGAATTTTTAAAAGACATGGGCATAAAAAGCTCTAAAAAAGAAAAATTAACCGGTAAAGATAAAGCATATTACACCAACTTAAAAAAATCTAGAAAACAACTAAAAGAACTTAATTTAAAAATAGGTAAATATTACCAATATAATAAATAGATACATTGAGCAAGTACCTATTTATTTAACTGATAATTGATTGCTTTGCTCAGGCAATTAATTATTACAATATGTATTTGATTTTATGAATACCTGTACCAACAAGTAAAAAAACCGCCACCAATTAAAGGTATTGGGGCGATATTTTGAGTTTGAATTATTGATTATAGTATTCACATTGTAAAGGTCATAATATAACCACAGATATAATTATAAGCATCAGCATAAGAAAATGACTTAAAACGGCTCTTATTTTGTCATAATTTGAGAAAGTAACAGCAGTTTATTAAGTTTACCCTTTTTGATGATGATAAAACCACAAACCTAATCTAATTAAATTAAAACCGCCACAAGATTTATACTCATGGCGGTATTCATGCAAAATATTTTATTGTAGCATTTCATCAGCGTGAATGAAGTCTAACGTCTGCAATTTTGCAAGGGCTAAATTCAAATGACCTCGTAAAAACCTAGGTTATCTATTAACCGATTACAAGAGTTTTTTACCTACTTAAGTAAGATTTACAAACTATATTTTTAAATTGCTTATACTGGCGGTTAAATTATTGAATTGAGGTGAATTATATGGAAAATATCACAAATAAACCTGTAATAGATACTAAGGTTAAAATTATTACAAGTAAAAATAGTCCTGAACTGGCTAAAAAAATGAAAGATTTATCTGCTTATTTTTTAGAAGTAAACGACCAATTATATAAGGACTTAGCAAATAAATGAATACAGAAAAACAAATTATAAATATCTTACTTGATGATGTAATAGGTTTTCATCAGCAACTAACTAATAAGTATAGAATGGAAAGCGGTATCCATGATATGAATTTACTTCAATCAGCAATTAATGCACCGTTTCAAAGTTTTGCAGGTCAAGACTTATATCCAACAGTATTTGATAAAGCTTCTAGGCTTTGTTATGGTTTGACTAAAAATCACCCATTCAATGACGGCAATAAAAGAACTGCTATCCATAGTATGCTAATTTATTTAGGTCTAAATGATATATTTTTAGATTATAAAAGTATTGAGCTAGAAAATATTATTATCGATATTGCTTCTAGCAAAATGTCTTGTGAAGAACTTACACACTGGCTACAGAGTCATGTAAAAGAATTTTAATAAAGCAGAAAGTATACACCTTATAATAATCAGTATTTAGCTTTTTCATCTGTTTTTATGTATATGTAGATAAAATCATACATGATATATTTTTAAAATCGTTTAAAACGTATATCCTTTGATGAAATATTTCAAGATGTTTAATATATTTCTTATACCTATAAAAATAAAAAACCTTCCAAAATGAATTTATACAAGCGTTGTTTAATGGTGGTTAATGTGAAGTAAATTCAAATTGAAAGGCGGTATCTTATTATGTGGATAGAACAAGTTAAAAACTCAAAGGGTATACGTTTTAAATACACCGAAAGATTTTTAAACCCTATTAATAAAAAAATGATTAAAATATCTATTACTTTAAACAGCAATACGAAACGAGTTCAAAAAGTAGCTATGGAAATGCTTCAAGAAAAATTTAATAGTAAATATATCGATGCTGAAAAGCAATTAGCACAAAAAATTCAACATCTAACTTTTTATAATGTCGCTGATGAATGGCTTGAGTATACTCGACCAACTGTAAAATTAACTACTCATATAAACCATGTAAATTATGTTAATCGAATAAAAAAAGCCATTCCAGCAGATTTATTTTTCTTGAATTTCTCTCCAGCTATGGCAGAAAATATCTATCACCAATTATACTATGTTGAAAATTTATCTTATGGTTATTGTAAATCAATTCTCATCACTATAAAAAGTATTATGCGTTATGCCAAAAAAGCCAACTATTATTATGATATATCAAACTTTGAAGAAATCACCGGCAAACGCCGACCAATGACACCATCTGAACTTGATAAAACCTTTAATAAATTTTTAGATAAAAACGAATTGAATTCATGTCTAAAACAACTAAAGGAACTAAATCCACGTATAGCCCTAGCTATGGAATTTATTGCTTTAACTGGTTTACGTTGTGGCGAGTTGTTGGCTTTACGTGTAAAAGACTATTACAGAGATAAAAATTACATCAACGTCAACGGTACTATTATAACAAAATCCGCCAATGATGAAAACAAACGTGGTACACCAAAAAATATATATTCTTATCGTGATGTTTATTTAAACGAACGAGCAAAACAAATACTAGATAAATTTATTCTACAAAATAAACAATCAGCCTTATGGGATTATAAAACTTACAAAGATAAAGGCTATATTTTCACTACTAAAACGGGCTATCCTTACGACCTAAGCTATATAAATAGATTGCTTAGAAAGATTGATATACCTAATAAACATATATCATCACATATATTCAGACATACACATATAAGCTTACTAGCGGAACTTGATACACCACTAAAGGCAATTATGCAACGTGTCGGGCATCATAATCCTAATACTACATTACAGATATATACCCATGTTACTGAAACAATGAAAATTGAATTGCAAAATAAACTAAAAGCACTAAATTTTTAACATTGATAAAATTTTTTGGCGGTCATACTTCAACTAACAAATATTTATTGATATTTTAGTCCTCAAAATTTTGGACTAATAATTTTTATAAAAAATTAACTATCATTTCATCAGCGTGGGTGAACTAAATAACCCGCTTAAAAAAAGGGGCAAAAAAGGGGCAACTTACCCCTAAAACACGAAAAAAGGAGAAACATTTCAACATCTACAAAGAACCTCTAAAGTCTTATATTTAAAGGCTTTGTAATATATTGAAACATTTCTCCTTATAATAGTTAAAATTGGTGCGGAAGACAGGACTTGAACCTGCACGCCGAAAGACACTAGATCCTAAGTCTAGCGCGTCTGCCAATTCCGCCACTTCCGCATTTGGCACTCGCGTCGAATGCGAGATTTATTATATCACTATAAAATGTTTTTTGTCAACACTTTTTTATGAATTTTTATGATTTAAATATTTTTGCTTCTAAACCTATTTTTCTTAATAAACTATCCATATTATCCACACCTACAGTTCTGCCAGCAACTAAAGGAATTTTTGCACAAACTTTTGCATCATCTAAAGCATCATGATGTTTAAATTGTATCTGAAAAAATTCTCCCAATGTATTCAATTTATGATTTGGTAACTGTGGCCATACTTTTCTAGCAATTTGAACAGTACATGCTGTTTTAAACTGTGGTTTAGCTAAATTATATTTCCAAATACAACTGCGCAATACGCCCATATCAAAAAAAGCATTATGTGCTATAACTATTCGATTATCTAAATACATACGTAAATCTTTCCATATATCTGCAAAAGTAGGTGCATTTTCTACCATTTGCGGAGTAATTCCATGTATTTTTATATTACCTTCTTCAAAAAACATTTCTGGCGGTCTTATAAGTGAATTATAACTATCCACCATTCTACCGTTTTCAATAACAATTACAGCTACACTACAAGCACTATCACGATTTTTATTAGCTGTCTCAAAATCTATACTTGTAAAATTCATTAAACTCATTTTATACCTCTAAAAAAATTCTATTCAAATATAAAAGCATTATAGCAAAAAATTTTTCTAAAAAAAATAGATTGATTTTCGGTCAACATATCTTTGCCCTAAAATCAATCTATTTAAATTTATCATTTATTGCGTTTTTCTATCAAATATTCATCAATAGCTTTAGCAGCTTTTTTACCTGCACCCATAGCCAAAATAACAGTTGCAGCTCCTGTTACAATATCACCACCAGCAAAAACACCTTCTTTTGTAGTTTTTCCTGTTTCTTCATCAGCTATGATATTACCTCTCTTATTTGTCTGCATATCTGGAGTAGTCGATTGTATCAATGGATTTGGCTCTTGACCAATAGCAATGACCACAGTATCCACATCAATATCAAATTCTGAATTAGGTATTTCCACAGGGCGTCTACGACCTGAAGCATCAGGTTCGCCTAATTCCATTTTTATACAACGAATGGCTTTTACATATCCTTTTTCATCACCTAAGATAGCTACCGGGTTATTCAATAATTTAAATTCTATACCTTCTTGTTTGGCGTGTTCTACTTCTTCACGTCTTGCTGGCAATTCTTTTTCACTTCTGCGATAAACAATATATACTTTTTCTGCTCCCAAGCGCAAAGCAGTTCGAGCAGAATCCATAGCTACATTACCGCCACCTACTACAGCTACTTTTTTCCCTACATTAATAGGCGTAGCATATTCTGGAAAACAATATGCTTTCATTAAATTGCATCTCGTCAAAAATTCATTTGAAGAATATACCCCATTTAAATTTTCACCAGGAATATTCATAAAATGAGGTAAACCTGCTCCTGTAGCAATAAATACAGCATCAAAATTAAATTCTTGCATAAGTTCATCAACTGTAAATAATTTACCTACTACAGAATTCACTTCTATTTTTACACCCATCTTACGCAAATTATCAATTTCTGGTTTTACAACCTTATCTTTTGGTAAACGAAATTCTGGAATACCATAAGATAATACTCCACCTGCTGTATGTAAAGCTTCAAAAATTGTTACTTGATAGCCTTTTTTCGCTAAATCACCTGCACAAGCTAATCCTGCTGGTCCCGAACCAATAATAGCGACTTTTTGAGCATCATCTTTTACTGTTTTTTCTATTTTTTCTTCACAATTTTGCATGCAATAATCCGCTACAAATCTTTCCAAACGACCAATACCCACAGGTTCGCCTTTCATTCCCATTACACAATATTTTTCACATTGATTTTCTTGAGGACAAACGCGTCCACAAATAGCAGGCAAACTACTAGCTTCTTTGATTTTTGCATTTGCTCCTTCAAAATCGCCTTCCTTTATTTTAGCAATAAAAGCTGGTATATCGATATCTACAGGACAACCTTTTCTACAATGTGGCACTTTACAATGAAGGCAACGATTAGCTTCCGCTAAGGCTAATTCTTCTGTATATCCTAAAGCCACTTCATCAAAATTATTTCTGCGAACATTAGCGTCTTGTTCTGGCATTTCATGTTTTTGCATTACTAAAGGCATATTATTTTTCCTCCATTTCTTCAACCTTTTTAGCTAAACGACAAATATGGTCTTTTTCAATTTCTTCTTTAGGTCTATACATACGTTGTCTTTCCATCAAATTCACAAAATCTACTAAATGACCATCAAATTCTGGCCCATCTACACAAGCAAATTTTGTTTCATCACCAACTTGTACACGGCAGCCACCACACATTCCTGTACCATCTACCATAATAGGATTTAGACTAACAATCGTTTTAATATTATATGGTCTAGTTGTATCTGCCACAGTTTTCATCATGATGACAGGTCCAATAGCTACTACTTCAGCAATATCAATTCCTTTATCAATTAATTGCTGTAGTACTGTCGTTACAAATCCTTTTATACCATAAGAGCCATCATCTGTAGTAACAATAACTTCATCAGATATTTTTTCCATTTCATCTTTCAAAATCAAAATATCTTTATTTTTTGCTCCCATAATTGTTATCACATGATTACCCACTTGTTTCATCTTTCTAGCAATAGGATAAATTGGAGCAACACCTATTCCACCACCTATGCAAACTACAGTTCCCATATCAGGTCTAATATCTGTTTTTTTACCTAAAGGGCCAACTAAGTCTAAAATACTATCGCCTGCATTTAATGATGCTAATACAGTAGTTGAAGCACCTATTACCATAAAAATAATATCTATAGTTCCTTTTTCTCTATCAAAATCAGCAATAGTTAATGGCACTCGCTCTCCATATTCATTAACTCTTAACACCACGAATTGACCTGGTTCTGCTTTTCTCGCTATCAAAGGAGCTTCTAAAGTAAATTGTAAAATATTTTCATGTAAAACTTTCTTATTTAAAATCTTAAACATAACACTTTCCCCTTTTCCCAAATTCAATATCATAATAAAAATTTATCATACTATAAAAAATTTTTAAAATTTTACTTAATTTTCAGTTTTTTATATGACTATTATAGAATTCAATTGTAAATTTGTAAATAAAAAAAGCTGTGAAAAAAATTTATTTCACAGCTTTTAGATTTATTATTTAGCGAAAACACCTTCTAAATATGGCATTATTTTTGCTTTTATTGGCATTAAATAAACATTATGATTATGTTTGCGAGCAAATTCTATCACTTTACGAGCAAATTCTATATTCCATTCTAATGTTGGTTCAAAGTCCTTTGGAAAAATAACATTGTTTTTATTTCTCCAATAGCTTACAGAGCGTTCGGATAAAACTGGAGAAACTCCCCAATAAATATCTAAACCATCTAAAAGGTCTGCATACATTTCTAAATAACGCATATCAAAAAATGGTTGTGTAAAAAATCCTTTTGCTCCAGCTAATTGCTTACGACGAATGCGATATTCTTCTTCTTTCATACTACTGCGATATTGGTCAATTCCTGCATATACTGTAATTTCTGGCATTTCTTCACTAAATTTTTTAATAATATCTGTACTTATTGTTGGATATACTTGATAAAGCATACTTTGTGGTGGGTCACCTTCTATAACAAGAACTTCTTTTATATTATATTCTCTCAATTTATCTTTTATTGGTAAATCTTTTGTAAAATCAAAATCCATCGCTCTTAGATGTGGTACTACATCATCGAAATAAGCTTTTGCAATATTTGCTCCGTCCCAACTTCTAGTATCACAACTCAACAAATCTGGAATATTAATGAAATCAACATCGCTTAATTTTTCTTTTATTGTTTTTACTTCTTCTTTTAATACTTCAACATCTCTTGGTACTAATTCAACTGAAATTCTTGTCATAAAATCACTTCCTAGATTAACATCATTACATTATAGTTTATTATTATAACACAAATTTATCCATTTTAACGATAAAATCATACATTTTATCATAAAAAAATCGCCAGCTTTTTACACTGACGATTTTAATTCATATTTTTAATTATCCTGCATACACTAAACTCAATTATTGTTATTTTTATTATATAAAGTATTGATATAATCAATGAAAATCTTTATATATTTATATTTTGGATTTGTTTTTTTATACAATAGATGGCATTTTAAAGTAAAATCTGGTTCTATATCATAATAACCATCAAAAAATCCCATAGCATTTAACAAGCGTTTTGGCAATACAGCCCCCACCTGATTTTGTTGACAATAATGCATAATCGTATATGGAGTAGCAAACCAAGCTTCCACTTGAGGATGACAACCTAATTTATTAAAATAATTCTTTATAGTAGCATTCATTAAATAATATGGAGAATACTGTACCATTGGATATTGAGCGATTTCTTCTACATTGATAATATTACCTAAATGCTCAATATTTGGAGCATAATAAACCATTTCTTCATCACAGAAAAATATATTTTCATATTCATCATCTTGTAAATCCTTTAAGGAAAATGATGATACTATATCTAATTTATCTGCTTCTAACTGATTTATCAATTCTTTTGCTTCTAAATTATAAACATTAATCTTTATATTAGTGTTGTATTTTTTAAAATAAGTTAAGTGCTGATTGATAAATACATCACCTAAAGACATCAACGCACCTACAGATAAAGAAACTTCTTCTCCAGCTAATTTTTTCATTTCACTTAAAGATTGTTTTAATTCCGATACGATTTTTTCCGCTTTAGCTAAGAAGATTTGACCTTCTTTAGTAAGTTCTATTGTATTTTCTCCGTGAACAACTAATTGAGTACCAACTATTTCTTCCAATTTTTTCATTTGAAAACTAAATGCCGAACGAGTAACATTTGCTTCTCTAGCTGCCGTTGCTATATCTTTTACTTTGCTATAAATAATAAAATTTTCTAATTGTTGAATGCTTGGTAATTCTATCATGCAAATCCCTTTCTATTATTAATGGCGTAATAACTTAATCTTTTATTAGTATATCACAATCAGAGTACACTCACTACTGCAAAATATTTTTTCTCATTCTTGATAAAAAATAATCTATTACTTATCTTACAACTTTCGTGAAAAACCAATACATATATTATATATCAAAATATTTTAGAACTCAAAAAGTTTTCTTATGCTTTAAGGCTTCGAGCATATCTATTGCTTCTTTTATCATCTCTTTTGTGATATTATATGGAGCAAAACTTAAATATTTATCTTGTAAAATTAAATCAATTATTTGTTTTACATCTTTTATCCCTACATCTATTAAAGAAGTAGGTAAATCTAGTTTCTGATTAAAATCATATACTTTCTCTGCCTGTATTAATTGCTTATCTACAAGTAATAATAATAATACACCTAAACTGACAATCTCACCATGCATATGATTTTTACAATCTGGTATTTTCACACTAGCTAAATAAAGTGAATGAGCCAAACTGCTATTGTAATTTAAATTTACTAAAACAGAAACTAATCCTGTATTTACAATAATCGTCAATACAGTCTGAATAAATTCATCAGATACAATATTTTTTTGAGCATCATCTAATGCCTTTATTCCATATTGCAGTAATCTTTCTGAGCAATCTTTTGCTATTTGTACCCCTAAATTATTTGTATGATTTAAAACTCTACCTCTCGTATTAAAACAAACTTCATATTGTTTAGATAAAGCATCACCAATGCCAGCACGCAAATATTTTATAGGTGCATTACTTATGATTTTTGTATCTATAAAACAATGAATAGCTGGTTTTTGTGCATCATAAAATTCTACTTTATCTTTGCCATATAAAATGCATAAAGCTGTAACAGGAGCACAATTTGATGCTATTGTCGGAAATGTAAATACTGGCTTTTTCAGCATATCTGCTAAAGCTTTGCATGTATCCATACTTTTACCACCGCCAACAGCAAATATCATATCTGCCATTTGCACTGTTTTCATATTTTTTAATCGCTCAATATTTTCTCGTGTAGCATTACCTCCATACCAAATAAAATCTAATAAATTTATATCTGTCCCTTTCATCGCAGTAAGTAATTTATCTTTTACTTTACTTAAACTAATTTCACCGCCAATTACAATAGCCGTTTTACCATAATTACTGCAGATTTGAGGTACTCTCTTATATACATCTTCACCAATACTATAACTTGGTAAATATACTTGCTGACTCATCTTACTCCCTCTAATCTTAAATATTTTTTATAAAAAAAGTCTTTCTGCTTAAACAGAAAGACTTTTTAGTTTACTTATTAAATTCTATTTTTATGAATTATTTTCCTTCTAAAATGCTACCTAAAGAATTTAAAAAATCGCCTTCAAAAGTTTCAAAGCTACCTTCATCACATTTTTGGGCTAAACTTGGATTTATTGGAAGTGTAGCTGTATGTTTTATACCATATTTATTAGCTTCTTCTTCAACTTTTGATTTACCAAAAATATAATGTTTTTCATTGCAATTAGGGCAAACAAAATAAGACATATTTTCTACAATACCAATAATTGGCACGCTGAGTAATCCAGCCATATTCACAGCTTTTTCTACAATCATAGATACGAGTTCTTGTGGTGTTGTAACTACGATTATGCCATCAACTGGCAAAGATTGATATACAGTAAGTGGTACATCACCTGTTCCTGGAGGCATATCCACAAACATATAATCTACTTCACCCCAGTTTACATCGCTCCAAAATTGTTTTACTACTCCACCAATAATAGGGCCACGCCAAACAACAGGATCTGTTTCATTATCTAAAATCAAATTTGTAGACATAATTTTTATACCAGTTTTTGTCTGTGCTGGTGTCATTCCTTCTTGTGTTCCTGTTACTTTTTCTTTAAGATTAAACACTTTTGGTATAGATGGACCTGTGATATCAGCATCTAAAATTGCTGTTTTATAGCCACGACGTTGCATTGTTACTGCCATCATAGAAGTAACTAAGGATTTACCAACGCCACCTTTACCACTCATTACAGCAATTACTTTTTTAATATTTGAACTTGGATTGTTTGGTGCTAATAAACTTTGAGGAGCTGTACGTTCTCCACAAGTCGTACCGCAACTTGCACAATCATGATTACAATTTTCGCTCATTATAAATAGCCACCTTCTACATAAGATATTAATCTATATTATATCATATCTTTTTTGAGTTTAAAGCTATTATATCTTTCTATATTTTTTATTTACTTTTCTCTGAATTTTTGGCTAAATTTTTTCTTCAAATAATAATTTAATATCAATATCCAAAGCTTTACTTATTTGCATTAATGTAGATATCGGTACTCCTTTACTATAAATCCCTCTTTCAATTCTTGATAAATATGACGTGCTTATTGAAGCTCTAAATGCTAATTCTTCTTGTGTATATCTTTTTAATTTGCGAAAATAAGCTATTCTTGCCCCTATCAATCTATATTGTGCTGAAAAATCTACCATAAAATCACCTTCTGCTATATTCTTTAAATTTATTCTAGCGAAAAATTTATCAATTTAGTTGTACTAGCAGGACAATAAAATGGATTATTTAGTTATTTTTTCAGCTTAATTATCCCAATTTATAAAATAAAAAAATATCATTTATTTATATTTACAAATAAAAAGCAATATCTATAGTTTTAACCTTCAACAACAGATATTGCTTTTTTATGTATATATTATTTTATTTTTATCAGCTATCATCATTTTTCAAAAATGGCACTTAATTCGACTTCCAAAGCTTTTGCAATCTTCATAAGTGTAGATATTGGCAAACCTTTTTTATAAACACCACGTTCTATTCTTGATAAATATGAGGCACTAATTGACGCTCTAAACGCCAACTCTTCTTGTGTATATTTCTTCATCTTTCGAAAATACATTATCTTAGCTCCAATTTGTCTATATTCAGATTCAAACACAAAAATATTACCCCTCTCATACATACTAATAAAATTATCTCATTATCTAAGATATTTACAATTCATATTCATACCAATAATCACCTTATTAGTATTAGTTATGCCTTAATATGTAAGTTTTTCATAAAGATTGTACCTATATTCATATTTATTAAGTTAATATAAGTACAATCCCTATGATAAATATTTTCTATTTATGGAAGGTCTATATTTCTATTTGTGATATCCACTCTCAAACTATCGCCATGAAGAATTACTAAATTAGCTAAATTAACATTTTGCATTTCATATAAATATTCATCGTATTTTCCTTTGTTATTTCCATAATAAGTCATTATTCCTAAAGGAGATAAAACACCATCTTTTTCTTCACTATAGATTTCTATAGGAATGGTATGTGTAGAACCACTCCAGTATCCAGCTTTTTTATCTTTGCTATTTACATTATCATATTCTACACTCATATCAAAATAAAGTGCTCTATCCGTATTAGCATACTTTTTAGGATTTAATAACTCTTTATCAAAAGGAATAGTAGCTATCATATCATCTTTTTTATCATAAATGATAAATCTCAATCCCTTTCCTGTCATCAAACCAAAGAAACCATTATCATCAATTGTTGATACAGCACTGACTTTATAATTAGTATTTTTATTTTTTAATATATCATTAGCTTTTTTTAGATTTTCATCATCTTGCTTTTGCTGTTGATACGTATCGTCAGTAGCTTTTGCCGTTTCCACCAATGTATTAGTATTTGTATTTATTTGCGTATCTTTTTCATGTTTTTGATAGAGAAAATATCCCAGACCACTGCCTACAATGATAACAACTACAATTGCAATAGCTATTATTATTTTCATTTTATTATTATTACTATTGTTATTGTTTATATTATTACTATTTATATTCTTATTTACATTTGGTTGTATCTGTGGACTTGTTGATACTCCTAAATTAGTACCACATTTAGGGCAAAATTTTTCACCATCATTAACTGGGGTACCACATTTAAAACAAAATTTACTCATTTCATTTACCTCTCATCAAAATGGGTCTACTCCATAATTATTAGTACCCACATCGCCTCTAATACATAACAATTTAATGCTAAAATAAAGATTTACAAATGGTACCATAAAAATCAATATCCACCAACCTGATTTATTAAAATCATGAAATCTTCTAATATTTAAAGATATACCCGCTACAGTTCCCACTAATTGCACTATTAAAGTTAACATCATGCCAAAATCAGACATTATACCAAAAATATCTGTTGTCGCTGCATAGATGATAAAATAAAGTACCATTACTACAACTGCGATTATCAAACTGCGTGTTATATAAAATTTTCTATTTATTCTACCTTCAAAACAAAAATATTCATTTTTTATTTTATTTAAAATACCATCAGCACTATTATTATTTACATTAAAATTTGTATTCATATTCTGTTGATATGGCTGATTTACTGGCTGTATTGGTTGATTATTATTTACTACATTAGTATTCATATTATTGACCATTGCTGTCTGATAAAATGCTGGTGTTTTTTCACCACATTTAGGGCAAAATTTATCTGCACTAGTTAAAGTATTTCCACATTTTTGACAAATAATATTATTTGCTACTTGTACATTTTGTTTTTCTAATTTATTGCCACAACTTGGACAAAAAAGCACGTTATCATCAAATTGTTTCTGACATTGTCTACAAATATTCATATCTATTCCTCATTTCTGTACGTTTCAAATTTAAATTTACTTTGCATGATATTGAGTTAATATCTTCTTCATTACAGCGATAGCATCAGAATCACGCATATTGTCGCCATTTATCTCAATTGTCCAAAACTGAAATCTTGTATCATTTAAAATCACAAATTGGACTTTAGCTTTTGCTGGTTTATCCTGCCAACGACATGTACCTGTGAACTCTACAACTTTTGAATTATCTGTAGCTACAAAATACTCCCATTTACCATCACTGAAAAATTGGTCAAAAGCCTTACCTATTTTTACATTAGGAACAATTTCCATTGTACCCTCTTTGACTAAAGTTACATGTTTATCTTCCAATAAACTACAACCAGAAAACATCACACTAGATAAAGTAAGTAACGCTATGAATACCATTAAATATCTCTGTTTTAATCTATGCATAAAAATCGCTCCTCATTTTACTATCAACAACTATTAATCAGTACGTATTTTCTAAAGGATCATTGCCATATTGATTAGCACCTTTTGTACCTGGCATCAAAAATAAATATAAATACAGAAAAGGTGTTATCGCTGGTATAAGTGATAATAAAGCAAAATATCCCGATTTATCCAAATCATGAAATCTTCTCATATCCAGCATAAAATCAGCTACTATACATAAACATAAAAGTATAAAGCTCAATAACATCAAGATTAAACTAAAATCATCTGACCTAGTATCTAATTCATCAATTAGCACAAAAAGTATACATTCTATAACAACTAAAACTAAACTGCGTATGAAATAGATTTTGCGATTTAATCTTCCTGTATAAGAAAAATAATCTCGCTTTATCATTTGTATAAAATCTGAATTCATCAGTTTATCTATATCATCTTGCTTTTTATTATTCCCAGAAATATTAGTTTGTATTTTTGCTCCACATTTAGGGCAAAATTTTAAATTAGTATTTCCGTTTAAATTTTGACCACATTTAGGGCAATATAAATTTTGCATAATGCTCACCTCTCATTTTGACGACTAATAATCAAAAGAAACTGTCTTCATCCTCATCATCAAAATTGCCAAAAGAGTCTTCTTCTGTGTATTCTTCTTCTTCATAATCTGCCGATGTGTCTTCACTATTTGATGTATCATCTTGAGTATTAGTTTCATCATAAGCTTGTATACTATCTACAGGATTTTCTTGTAGCATTTCATCACTACTTTGCATTTCATTATTATTTTGCATATTATCAGGAATAATATTTTCATCATAAGCTTGTATATTATCCACTACATTACTATTCATGATTTCAGGTGCTACCACATTATTCATATCTGGCACTACTTGCTCACTATAAGCTTGAATATTCTCCACTGGATTTGCGTACATTGGGTCAATATAATCTTGAACTGGCTGAGTTACTTCATTTGGAATGTATTCTGTTGGTGCTGGTTGTTCTGTACTAGATGAAGAACTATGATGACCACTAGAAGCTTCCGCTGTTGCATTATGATAAAGAGAACTAGCCATCGCCCCTACAGCAGCGGCTGCTGCATATTTACCAAAAGTTTTTAAACCACTTTCTTGATTGTTTTGGTTATTATTCATATTATTAGGCATTTGTTGATTAGCCATTGCTTGATTATTTGGCATATTATTCGCTCTATTATTAAAATTATTTGCCATCATATTACCATTTAATCCATTTGCGAAATTATTACCATAATTTGCATTTTGCATTGGCTGAGTATAATTCATTCCATTTGTATGTTCTGCTATATACATACTATTTTGTTTTAACATATCGATATTTTGATAAAGATGTGCAATCATCAAATAAATAGAAGCTTCTTTTACTCCCATATTCACTGCTTTTTGTAAATAATTTATCGCTTGTGCATAATTTGGCAATGGCATATTCATTTGTAAATAATTTTTACCTATGTTAAATTCGTTCATACCCATTTGATTATTATTCATTGCTTGATTATTTATCATTTGATTATGTTGTTGCATCTGACTTTGCTGATAATTATTCTGTGCTCTCATCTGCATATTAGTATTAACCATTCTATTCGCATTTTGCTGATAATTAGTATTTTGCACTGGAGTATTAAAATTATTTTGTGGATTTATATTATAATTATTCTCTTGATTAAATTTCATACCACAATTAGTACAAAATAAATTATCCGCTGGCATCTTGCTACCACAATTTGTACAATACTTAAACATAAATATTCGCTCCTTTTATAATATGTATTAATCTTTAATAACAATATAATAAAAATAGAACTTTCTTTGTTGTCCCATAGGGATAATTTAACTGCTTTTTCGTATTAATAGTAACAATTTAAGCCATTTTACATAAAAAAATAGCCTTTAAGATACTAATATCTAAGGCTATTTATCATAATTTAAATTTAGTTATACTCTTTTAAAAATGTCATAATTTCATTAGTTTTTGCTTTTAAAGCCTCTTTTAATTCTGGTAAATAATACTTAACTAACACACCTTCTACATCTTCTTGTAAAAAAGGATTATCTTTAATGATAAAATCAGTACTTTTCATTAATTCATCAAAAAAACATTGTGCTAAAGTATCAAAATTAAAATGATAGACCTTTTTTTCTTCATTTGTCTTGTCATCAACTATCGTCAATTCTTCTAAGTTTATGTCTTTCTTTAAGTATTGAGTTACATATATAAAAAATCGCTCAGCATCATAAGCTAGTATTCTATCTATAAATTCTTTCTTTATTTCTTCTACATAATTTGTTTCTTCTAAATGCTTTAACTGCCAAAGATGATACATCTGTTCATCTTGTTTTCCTGAAAGTCTAGTAAAACTAGGCACATAATTAAAATGCTTTAAATACTCCGGCAAATCCAATTTAAATCGTTTTACCATTAAATTTATAATACGCTCTATTTCTTTATTTACCTTAAAATAATAATTCTGCTCATTTTCATAGTACGTATAATATTTCTTTAACTGATAGATTTTATATGTTTCTAATATATCCTTGATATATTCTTTCATTAAAGAAAATACATTGTTCTCAAAATCCTCTATCATAGCCTTTTGAGCTTCTTCTACACTTTCATAATCTAAATCATCAACCATACTGATTGGAGTATAAAAAGGTATCTTATTAAAATCAAATGGATAATCTTTTTCTTGTACAGGCATAGGTATTTCAAATAAGTTAAATTTATCATTCAACATTATTTCTATTTGCTTTAAAGTCAATTTATTCTGTTTTTGCTCAAATTTATATTCATCTTCAATTTCATTTAAAATTTCCTCTACATATTGATAGCGATTTTCTGGGTCTAATTGTGTTGCCTTCGTTATTATCTTTTGTAGTAAATTAGATTTTGGCTGTAATTTTTTTATCGTCATACCTAAAGCATATATATCTGTTCTAGCATCAGTTTGACTAAAACCATATTGTTCTGGCGGTGCAAAACCTTTTGTCCCCAAATATGTCGTATCAAAATTCTGGTCATACTTAAAAATACGCACCGTATCAAAATCTACTAATTTAACAATACCATCATTTGTAAGCATAATATTATTCAAATTTATATCACGATGAATAATATCCCTTTGATGTAAATTCTTCAATCCCTTACATAATTGTACTAAAATATCTTGTATTTCTTCATCAGATATATATTTTTTTTGCTCTATCAATTCATTTAAAGTTATACCACAGATATGTTCTTCCACTAAAATTATTTCTTCATCACCATCAAAAATATAATAAATCCTAGGAAGTATCCTATCATCTATTTTTTTCAATTCCTGATAAGGAACATCTTTATTTTTTAGATATTTTATAACATATACTTGTCTATCTGACTCATCATATGCCAAAACAATCTTACTCTTATCGCTCTCCTTCCATATATCTATTTGTTTATATTTATCATTTATAAACTGCTTGACAAAATCACTCATATATTAACCTTCTATCAAATAAATTTATAAATATATTTTAACAAAAAAAATAGCAGGTCTTGTATATTATCACCTGCTATTTTATATTAATTTTTATTAACTAACTTATCTAAACTAACCTCTAAAATTTTAGATATTTTATACAATACTGGTAAAGATACACAACCTGTCACTAAACCACTCTCTATTTTTGCCATATAGCTTAGACTGATATTTGTTTTTTGAGCTAATTGCATCTGTGTATATTTTTTCAATTTCCTATAATATGCAATATTTATTCCTATCAATCTATTATCTAATTCATCATTTGTCATAAACATACCTCCTAAAATAATTATCTTACTTTAAAGCATATTTATCTATAAACTATCAAGGTTAATTTATTCATCAATAGTATATATTAAATCTTAAAAAATATTATTTTTATCATGATATGTACTATATATTTTATATCTATAATAAAATACATTATTTTTATACTATATCTAATATAACTATATAGTATCAAATTCACTCTATAAAATGTACCTAAAAAATTTTTTATCTAAAAGCATTAGAAAGTCTATTCTCATTCTTTCATAATACTTAAACATAATATCCAAGCATTCTGCAATTTAACGATGAATAAATTTCTGTTACTTGATAATCTAAAAAATTGCTTTCTGTAAAATCATATTTCACTACTCCAAAAGCACTATCAAAACTATTTCTAAATTCCATTTTTATTTCTCCTTATTTTTCACCTTGATTTTCTTTCTATATATAATATCCATTCACTTTTTCTCCTTTTGGCATTTTGATTAAAAATTTTTCTTAAATTTTTTCTTTTATATTTATAGCTCTTCTTTCTCCAAAGAAGATTTCCTTACATTATTTATATCTGCCTTAATTTATTTATTCTGGCATTTTTACTTAAAAGATTTTTTATTGACAAAAACTTTTATATCTTTTATCTTAGTTTTATAAGTCTTACATTATATATATCTTGCTTAAGATTTTCATTTTGGCATTTATTTATCAAAAATTTTTACTATAAATATTTTTTATAAATAAATTCCTATATAATTAATATAAAACTTAAACTGAAAATTCTGATAATCTCAGTCGCAAAACTCTTATAACAAAGTATTGCAAATTTTTACATTGTAAAATTTATAAAAATAGGTTATAATATCTTTAGTTGATTGAGTTTTAATGAAGGATACTATATATTTTTTCACTAATATTTATACACGACTTCATTTTTAAAACGTCCAAAATAGCCCTAAATGGCAAAAAAACGGCATTTCCGCCGCACCGCGTCATTACTGGGTTTGTGGCACTTTTTGAAGTGTCTAACACCACTCAATCAATCTAAATCTTGTTCTCAACCGCAAAGTGCATTTTCAGCCCAATAACGACGCGGGTTCCAGAGCACAGGGTTTAAAACTAACCCCGTTTATAGGGGACGGAAACTAGTAATAAATTATATCTATTTAAATATCTCATTATTCTAGTTTAAAACTAACCCCGTTTATAGGGGACGAAAATAAAAAAGTTACTAATTATGTTTAGCAACTTTTTTTACTTTAGTAGACATTTTTATAGATGTACAAAAATAGCTCTAGTCAAAAGACTAGAGCTATTTCTCATATTTTTTATAAAAATTTTAATTATTGCCTGCCTTAAAAACAAAAAAGCGATATCAGATTTTCTCTGATATCGCTAATGCTTACAAAATGGCGGGGCGAGAGAGATTCGAACTCTCGCACGGCGAAGCCGCCTAACGATTTAGCAAACCGTCCTCTTCAGCCTCTTGAGTATCGCTCCGTAAAATTTATTTTTTATCATTATACAATAAATTACATAATAATTCAATTATCTCATCTTAAATATATCTTTTTAAATCTCCAAATACTTAAGCTTAATACTATGATTGTAAAAAATACCAAAAATAATGTAGGTTGATATAAATATTCCAAACCTATTCCCTTCAAAAAAATTCCACGAGATATCTCTACATAATGAGTCATTGGCAATATCATGCTTATATAATAAAAAAAATCTGGCATAGCTACACGTGGAAACATAAATCCTGATAATAAAATACTTGGCAATAATACGAAAAAAGATAATTGCATAGCTTGCATTTGATTTTGAGCTACTGTTGATATCAATATTCCCAAAGAAAGTATCGCTAACATAAAGATTGTAGTCAATAATATAAATAAAATCAGACTTCCTTTTATAGGAATATTAAAACCAAAATAACCTACACAAATTGCTATTATCATTTGTATATAACCAACGCAAATATACGGTACTATTTTTCCAATTATCAATTCAATCGGTTTTAATGGACTTATCAATAATTGTTCTAATGTTCCTTCTTCTTTTTCTCTAACTATAGAAATACTTGCTACCATGATTAAAGTCATCATCAACACTATGCCAATAATTGAAGGAATTATATAATTGGCACTGATAAAATCAGGATTATACCATGCTCTTATACGTAAATCATATTTACCTACAACTAAATTTGGATTATAAGATAATTGCATTTGCTCTGCTTTTTTATTAATGGCTAATTGAGCTACATTTATAGCTGAGCTAGCTGACATATTATCACTAGCATCTACAATCAATTGGATAGGTACATTATCTCCATGCTTAAAATTTTTCACCATATCTGGCGGAAATATTATACCTACAATAGCCTCACCAGAATTAATTTTTTCATTCACTTCTTTTATACTGCTAGCATAATATATCACATCATAATAATCAGTAGCCACTAATACATCAATGAGCTCTCTACTTTCTTGTTGCCTACATTGATCAAAAACAACTGTTGGTATATGTTTTACTTCTGTATTTATAGCTAAACCAAAAATCAAAATTTGAATAATAGGTAACAATATCAGCAATCTTAACATAGTTGTATCTCTACGCATTTGTTTAAACTCTTTATATAATATTGCATAAATTCTATGCATCATTATTCACCGCCTTTTGTTTAACCAATAAGGCAAAAACTTTATTTAATGAAGTATTTTCATCAGCTACTGATTTTTTTATATTTAAAGGAGTATCTTCTATTAACAATTTTCCAGCATGCAAAAATCCTATTTTATGACATAATTCTGCTTCTTCCATAAAATGAGTAGTTACTATTACTGTTATATTTTGCTCAATTAAATCTTCTATTATTTGCCAAAAAATTTTTCTAGCTTTAGGATCTGCCCCACTTGTAGGTTCATCTAAAAATAATAATTTAGGTTTATGGATAATAGCACACCCTAAAGCTAATCTTTGTTTCCATCCGCCACTTAATTGACTTACCAAATAATCTTTTTTATCTACTATACCAGCCATTTCCATGATTTCTTGCATGCGTATATTTAACAACTCTTCATTTAAACCATATAAATTAGCATAAAATTTTATATTCTCTTTTATTGTTAAACTAGGATATAAAGAAAATTTCTGCGACATATAGCCTATCTTTAATTTCAATTCATCAGTAATATTTTCATTTTGCCATAGATATATTTTTCCTGATGTAGGCTTTAATATGCCACATAACATACGTATTGTTGTACTTTTTCCAGAACCATTTGAACCTAACAATCCATATATACTGCCCTGTTTTATCTTTAAAGATACATTATTTACTGCAATAAACTCGCCAAATTTCTTAGTTAAATTTTCTGTATAAATTGCGTAATCCATATTATCACTTCATTATAATTAATTTACTCATCAATTAAACTGATAAAAACATCTGCTAAATTTTGTTTATTATATTTCTGTTGTAAAATCTCAAGTTTATCATCTAAAATAATTTTACCTTTATTCATATAAACAATATGTTTTGCATACATCACTTCATCAAAATAAGGAGTAGCAACAATAATTGTAATATCTTCTTTATTTATCGTTTGAATTAAATCCCATAATTCTTGACGCGATACAGGATCAACACCAGTTGTTGGTTCATCTAATAAAATAATTTGTGGTCTATAAACTAAAGTTGCCGCTAAAGCTAATTTTTGTTTCATTCCACCAGATAATTTTTCTGCTAAACGATGTTTAAATCTATCTAAACCCACAAAATTTAATATTTCATTACAATTTATCAATGCTTGTTTACTATCAAAACCATGCATCTTAGCAGATAGTATCACATTTTCCTCTACTGTAAGATTTCTATACCAACTAAAATTTTGTGCCATATAACCAATATCTGCTCTTTTTTTATAAGGTATTTTTCCATCAATTAATATATAGCCTCTATCAGGATTTAATAAACCTACTATCAATTTTATTAGACTAGTCTTACCAGCACCATCACCGCCAGCAATGATAGTTAATTCTCCTGATTTTATAAGTAAATTACAATCATCTATAATTTTTACATCATTAAAATATTTATCTACATTACTTATTTTAATCATCAAAAATCACATCCGCTATCATACCTGCTTTTAATCTATTATTCTCATTAAAAATCTTAATTTTTACCGCAAAAACCTTATTACTTCTTTCATCTTTAGTCAAAGTTTCCCTCGGTGTAAATTCAGCTTCATCATTTATATTTATTACTTGCCCTTGGAAAACTTCTTGAGGATATGCATCCACTTGTATCTTCACTTTTTGCTGTAGATATACTTTTCCTAAATCTGCAATATCTATATATACAATAACCCAACTATCTGTTAAATCTGCTATAGTCAAAATTGCTTGTCCTTGATTGATATATTCATTATTTTCAAAATTTTTATTTAATACAACTCCTGTAATGGGACTATATACTTTTGTATCTGCTAAAATACTCGCATTGGCATTAGCTTGTGCAATTAATTTTTCAACCTGTTGCTGTTGCGCTTCTATCTGTTTTTGTCTTGTTCCTGCTAAAACTAAATCATAATTTTCTTTAGCAATATATAGTTCCTTTTCTGCTACATCGACAGCTTTTTGCATATCATCTAAAGTTTGCTTACTTATTCCACCTACAGCATATAATTCTTTATTTCTTTTTAAATCAGTTTGAGCTTTATCAAAAATGACTTGTGCCTTTTGCAGACTATTTTCTGCCATAGTAATTTCTTGTTTCCTTGCGCCATCTTTCAAATCTTGCAGTTTTGCTTGTGCTTCTTTCACAGCTTGCCAATCACCAATATTTTGAGCTCGTAAATCTTCTCGTTCTATCTCACAAACAAAATCTCCTAAATTTAAATTATCTCCTTCTTCTAATTTAAGATTTCTTATATATCCTGCTAATCTAGGTGTAACATCATATTTTGTTACTTCTATCGTACCTGTTGCTGTCAATTTATCCACTTTATCATAACAAAAATAGTACCATCCTATACTCACTAACATAATTAACAATATCACAACTAAAGCAATTTTTTTCTTTGACATATTATATCACCGCCCTTATGTTAATTATGTCATAGGCAAATTTTCTGTTCAATCGACAATTATTTCTTTACTGTCGATTTTTCAATACAAATATATTATTTATCACCGGTTTTACAATCTCCAAATAATCTTCTATAGATAATCTATCTTTATATTTATACATATATAATAAAGCATTAAGATGTCCATTTATAAAAAACTCGACAGCCAATTCCGCTTTTAAATCATTTTTATCTAAATGAAAAAATTTATATATATTTTTACGTATTTTTTCTTTTAATTTAAATTGAAAACTCATATCTCCATGTTCACCTAATAATACATATAATTTAGGTGCATACATCGAAAAAAATGCTTTTAATTTTTGTAAAGTATATTTATCTTCTTGATTTAAGAGAAAACAATTTAATATATATGGTAAGAATTTATCAATTTGTATAAAAAAATCTTCTTGTTCTTGCTCTAATAAATCGTATATATCTTTAAAATATGTATAAAATACACTTCTATGATATCCTGCTTTATCCATTAATTCTTTTATTTTGACATACTCCCCATGCCTAAATGCAGGGGATTCTTGGATACAAACGATACTTGCCTACTAAAATAG
>OGGE01000246.1_pt1 | contig 48947 bp, 43 predicted proteins | sample 1571121 | NCBI WGS metagenome assembly OGGE01 (sample SAMEA2581959, study PRJEB24529) | metagenome | biome: Human gut stool | place: China | collected 2011
GGGTCATGGCTTCATCGTCCAACACCTTGAAGGGGTGGTTGGTGAAGGGGTGCAGCTCGTCGATGGGAATTTGCTGCACCTGTTCCCGTTGCTCCTCCTGTCGATTTTCCTCGGTGGAAAACAGGTCATCTAGCCCTTTCAGAGCTAAGTTTCCGCTGTCGATCGGCATCCGCCAGCACCTCCTTTGCAAGAGATTGATAGGCTTCTGCCACCTTGCCTTTGGGGTCATGCTGGAAAATGCTCTTGCCTGCCGCACTGGTTTCAGCCGCACGGACCGACCGTGGAATAGTCTGCTCAAAAACCTTCAGATGCTTTCCGTATGCCTGCCGAATCAGGTTGCTGATCTGCTTTCCGTAGTTGGTGCGGCTGTCGGTCATAGTCAGCAGGATGCCCTCAATTTTCAATTTCGGGTTGATCTGCCGCCGTACCTTTTGGACAGTCTGCAAAAGCTGTTCCAGACCCTTTGCGGAAAGGTACTGCGCCTGCACCGGAATCAGGGCAGCGTCTGCCGCCGCCAGTGCGTTGATGGTGAGCATCCCCAGCGAGGGCATACAGTCCAGCAGGATATAATCATACTCCCGCTTTGCCCCCTCCAACACCTGTTTGAGCATCTTTTCCCGGTTCATGCTGTTCACGAGGGCAACTTCCAGCCCTGCCAGTTCGATGTTGGCAGGAATCAGGTCAACGCCCTCTGCATGGTGTAGGATGCCGTCACCGGGCGGAATGGGCTGGTCGTTCATAGCTTTTGCCATCAGGGTAGAAAGGGTGGTGGGCAGTTCGTCCGGCTGTTGCCAGCCCATGCTAATGGTCAAGCTGCCCTGTGGGTCAGCATCTACCAGCAGAACTTTTTTGCCTTCGGCTGCAAGTCCAACGCCCAAATTTTCACAGGTGGTGGTCTTGCCGGTGCCGCCTTTCTGGTTGACGATGGCAATCGTGGTTGCTTTCTTTGAAATTCTCATCACCTCCGTATCGCTAAGTCGTGGTTGGTTTGGTTCTGGTAGGAAAGCTGCATCGTGGTGGGTGCGTTGTACAGAGAAGCGAGCAGATATTGTTTCATGTTACGGATTGGGCTGCTGTTCTCTGCAAGGCACTTCAGCACAAAACGGATATGGTCGGCGTTCAGCTTCATAAAGCGGCTGCGCACCACCTCGGCAGGCTTATCGTCCCCGGCGATGTGCAGCATCTTGCGGTTGGTGGCACAGGTATCCACCAGCAAATCCACGATTTGGTAGAGGGTATCTTCATCATCCGGGCAGAGCCGGAGAAGAAGGTCTATCTCCAAAGAACATGAAAAATATTCTTCGAGCAGTTCACGATTCTTCATCTTCTCCGATTCGTCGGAAAGGATAGGATTCGTATTATTCATCTCTGTTTTATTCTCTTTCTTCTTAATACCTCGTGATTTTACCGGGTCTTGACAAGCGATTTTAGAGCCACAAGAATCGTCATTATCACGATTCTTGACACTCTCCTTTGAAGATTCTGCCGAAAAGTTTTTCACATACACCAAACATGGCTTTCCTTGCCCTCGACGTTTTCGTTCAATCAAACCAAGTTTTTCAAGTTCCCGGAGCAGTCGGGTCGCTTTGTTGTCTGCGCAACGCAAAGTCCTCTTGACATCCTCAATCGTGAAGATGATGAACACGCGACCTTTTTTGTCAAACCATTCATTTTTAACAGAAAGGCTCATGCGGTCCAGCAGGATGCCGTACAGGGTTTTGGCATCGGTTGACAGATCTTGAAACCGCTGCTCCTGAAAAAGAGCCTTTGGAATGCGGAAGAACGAAAAGAGTTCTCCGGCCTGTCCGTAAAAGTAGTCAAGGGTCATACAATTCTGTCAAGGATGAAAAAACAACGATGGTTCATTGACATGGTTGACAAATCCTCCTTATAGATAATTCGTGCAAACAAAAAGCGCAACTTCGATTGATGAAAATCGAAATTGCGCGATGTAACTGAGCCGGGGGAGAAAGGTCATTTGTCAGGTTCGTTTGACCACAATTTGACCACAAAAGGAATGAAACGTCTTGACATCCAATGAAACAGAATGGTATAATGCATTTGAAATTTAACGATACTGAGTCTAGGCAGTATCGGATTGTACATTGTGTTTTCGAGAGAAGCACAATGGGGTTCAAGAGGCCGTGAGTTCGATTCTCGCCACTCGGATTGAAACAAGACCGACGATTTCAAAAGAGATCGTCGGTCTTGATTTTTTATTCGGGTGTTTCTGGTGCGCTGTCCCGGAGGGGCGGGCACCGCTGCAAGGAGGGCGAGTCTATGAATGCTGCACTGCGCCGGGATGCGGATGTGATCCTTCGTTCCAGCCTGAACGCTGTTCTGCCGGATGAGGCGGTGCGCCGCGCGCTGCGGGATCTCCGGCCCGGGAAGGGCCGGGTGCTTCTGGTGGCGGCGGGCAAGGCGGCCTGGCAGATGGCACACGCGGCGGTTGAAACGCTGGGCCGGGTGGATGGCGGCGTGGTCGTGACCAAGTACGGCCATGTGAGAGGTGAGATCCCAGGTGTGGCTTGCTATGAGGCGGGCCACCCGGTGCCGGATGAAAACGGTTTTGCGGCTACCCAAAAGGCGCTGGAGCTGGTGCATGGGCTGACCGCCGGGGATACGGTGCTGTTCCTGCTTTCCGGCGGCGGCAGTGCGCTGTTCGAGCAGCCGCTCGTTCCCGGGGCAGAGCTGCAGGACATCACGAGCCAGCTGCTGGCCAGCGGGGCCGGCATTGTGGAGATGAATACCATCCGCAAGCGGCTCTCCGGTGTGAAGGGCGGGCGGTTCGCGCAGCGCTGTGCCCCTGCGCAGGTGTTCAGCATCGTGCTGAGCGACATTCTGGGGGACCCGCTGGATATGATCGCCAGCGGCCCGGCGGTGCCGGATACCTCCACCTGCGCCCAGGCGCTTGCCGTTGCCGAAAAGTATCATCTGGCACTCTCAGCACAGGCCCGGACCCTGCTGGCGCAGGAAACGCCCAAAACGCTGGACAATGTGACCACCCGGATCACCGGCAGCGTGCGGGAGCTTTGCCGTGCCGCGGCCAGTGCCTGCCGGAATCTGGGATATGAACCGGTTCTCCTGACCGACCAACTCTGCTGCGAAGCACGGGAAGCAGGCAGCTTTCTTGGCTCCATTGTCCGCACCCAGGCAGGGCAGGGGAAAAAGCTGGCCTACATCGCGGGCGGCGAGACCATCGTTCACCTGACCGGAAAAGGGCTTGGCGGAAGAAATCAGGAGCTGGCCCTTGCGGCTGCGCCTGCCGTTGCCGGGCTGAACGCGGCGGTATTCTCTGTGGGCAGCGATGGCACAGACGGCCCCACCGATGCCGCCGGCGGCTATGTGGATGGGGATACCCTTGCCGCGCTGGAGGCCGGGGGCTGGAGCGGATATGCTGCTTTGCAGAACAACGATTCCTACCACGCCCTGAAAGCAGTGGATGGCCTGATCATCACCGGGGCAACGGGCACCAATGTCAACGATGTGGCGGTGGCCCTGATCGGGGAAAAAACACCGCCTGTGAGCCCGGAAGTTTCCCCGGAGTGGTGATTGCATTCCTCCGTTGAGTATGTTATACTGAACAGCGAACTGAATAGAAAACAGCAGGTGCGTACCGCCCGCGGCTCTGGCCGGGGGCAGGCACGTTAAAAGGGAAGCGGGTGCAAATCCCGCACGATCTCGTCACTGTGATAAGGGAGTTTACCGCCAGGGTGCAGCTGCACCGGTCACTGGAGCCCATGTTCCGGGAAGGCGGCGGTGGATGTTGAGCTTTCAGCCAGGAAACCTGCCCGCTGTTGGTACGGGGGCGCAAGCCCCAGATCACGAGGAATTGGTTGTACCCAAAAAGCCTGAAAAAACTGAAAAGGGCCTTTTTGCTTTGCCGTCCCGCAAGCAGAAAGGCCCCTTTTGTTTTGCCGGGCACTCTTTCCTGTACCTTCTGTTCAGCAAAAATCATGTTCAAAAACAGGAAAGGAACGAACAAAAATGAGAAAACGCACCATCCACAAAGCAGCGGCCGCTCTGACCGCTCTGGCCCTCTGCGCCGGTGTACTGACCGGCTGCGGCGGTGCCGCAAGCAGCACCACTGCTTCCAGCACGGCAGGATCTGCTGCCAGCAGCGAGGTTTCCGGCGAGGAGGCTGACGAATTGGCCGCAAAGAACGTTGCAGACCTGATCGATGCCATCTATGTGCAGGAGCGCACCGATGACACTGATGCCCAGTGTGAGGCCGCCAAGGCCGCATGGGATGCCCTGACCGATGCCCAGAAGGAGCTGGTCGAGGGCGAAGAGGCTGACCCTGACTACTTTGGCCGCGACACCGGTGATGCTTCCAAGGACGACAGCCGCAATCAGGACGACATCGGCGAGAATGAGCTGCTGGTGGTCTCCTTCGGTACCTCCTTCAACGACAGCCGAGTGAAGGATATCAAGGGCATCGAGGATGCGCTGCAGGCCGCTTATCCCGATTGGTCTGTCCGCCGCGCCTTCACCGCACAGATCATCATCAACCATGTTCAGGCCCGCGACGGTGAGAAGATCGACAACATGCAGCAGGCTCTGGACCGCGCTGTGGCCAACGGCGTGAAGAACCTGGTCGTCCAGCCCACCCACCTGATGCACGGTGCAGAGTACGACGAGATGATGGAGATGATCGACGAGTACAAGGACAAGTTCGAGAGCGTCGCCGTTGCCGAGCCCCTGCTGGGCGAGGTTGGTGCCGACGCTGCCGTCATCAACGCCGACAAGGAGGCTGTTGCCAAGGCCGTTACCGCTGCTGCTGTGAAGGATGCCGGTTTCGACAGCCTGGACGCTGCCGCTGAGGAGAAGGTCGCCTTTGTCTTTATGGGCCACGGCACCTCCCACACCGCAAAGGTGAGCTACAGCCAGATGCAGACCGCCATGCAGACCCTGGGCTACAGCAACGTGTTCATCGGCACGGTGGAGGGTGAGCCCGAGGAGACCGCCTGCGAGAACGTCATCGAGGCTGTCAAGGCCGCCGGTTACACCAAGGTCATCCTGCGCCCCCTGATGGTCGTTGCCGGTGACCACGCCAACAACGATATGGCCGGTGCGGATGACGATTCCTGGCTGAGCCAGTTCCAGGCATCCGGTGACTTCACGTCCGTGGAGTGCCAGATCGCCGGTCTGGGTGAGATCGAGGACATCCAGCAGCGCTACATTGAGCACACCAAAGCCGCCATTGATTCCCTGAACGGCTAATATTTCGCATTCCAATGCCCGAAGGGAGAGATCTTTTCGGGCATTTTTCATGGAGAGCTTCCCCGCATGAGGAGAAACACTCCCATTTCAAATTCTGAATTTTTGAGGTATTTTGTTTATGCACTGCAAACAGTTTGTTTCCCTGTCCGTTGCTTCTCTGATGCTGGCCGCCGCGCTCACCGGCTGCGGCGGGGCTTCTTCCACTGCTTCCTCTGCTGTCAGCTCGGAAGCTGCTTCTGCCGTGAGCGCTGCCGCATCCGAGCCTGCCGAGGCCGCCCTGCCGGACGGCGTGTACACGGCTGAGTTCGACACCGACAGCGGCATGTTCCACGCCAACGAAGCCTGCAATGGCATGGGCACCCTGACCGTGGAGAACGGGCAGATGACCTTCCATGTCAGTCTGGCCTCCAAGAAGATCGTCAACCTGTATGTTGGCATGGCCGCCGATGCCGAGGCCAACAAGGCAGACTGGCTGCTGCCTACCACCGATACCGTCACCTACTCTGATGGCACCTCGGAGGAAGTCTACGGCTATGATATCCCCGTGGCCGCTGTGGACCAGGACTTCCAGCTGGCACTCCTCGGGACCAAGGGCAAGTGGTATGACCACACCGTGAGCATCCGCAATGCACAGCCCAAGGCTGAGGAAGCTGCCGAGACCCCTGCGGACGGTGAATACAGCGTGAATGTGACCCTGGAGGGCGGCTCTGGCCGTGCCACCGTGGAAAGCCCTGCCACCCTGACCGTGGCGGACGGCAAAATGACCGCTGTCATCCTGTGGAGCAGCCCCAATTATGATTACATGATCGTGGATGGTGAGAAGTATCTGCCCACCAACACCGAGGGCAACTCCACCTTTGAGATCCCTGTTTCTGCACTGGGTACCCCGCTGGCTGTCACTGCCGATACCGTAGCCATGAGCACCCCCCATGAGATCGAGTATACGCTGACCTTTGCGCTGAACGGATGAAACTGACGAGACAACAATTCCTGCGCGTTCTGCCTGTTACAGCACTGGCCCTGTCGGGCTGCGCCGCCTCCGAGACAGCGCCCGCCAGCACAGAAGAACTGGTCTTTGACCATGCCTGCCCGCTGGATTACGCCACACAGTTTACTGCCGATTGCTATGAGGGCGGCTATACCATGCTGACCCTGACCGAATCGGGGGAGCAGTTCCTTGTGACCCCGGAGGATGCTGCTGCGGTGGAAGGCCTGCCCGAGAGCGTGACGGTGCTGCGTCAACCCGTCCGGAACATCTACCTTGTCTCCACCTCGGTGATGGACCTGTTCCTCGCGCTGGATGGGCTGGACAGCGTGACCCTTTCCGGCACCCAGGCGGAGGGCTGGTATCTGGATGAGGCCAGAGCCGCCATGGAGGACGGGCGTATTGCCTATGCGGGCAAGTACAGCGCCCCGGACTACGAAAAGATCCTTGCGGCCAACTGCGGCCTTGCCATTGAGAACACCATGATCTACCACACCCCGGAGGTCAAGGAGCAGCTGGAACGGTTCGGCATCCCGGTGCTGGTGGAGCGCTCCAGCTATGAGAGCGGCCCGCTGGCCCGGCTGGAATGGCTCAAGTTCTGGGGCATCCTGCTGGGGAAAGAGGAGCTGGCGGAACAGGAGTTTGCCCGGCAGGTGGAGCGCCTTGCACCGCTGGCCGGGCAGGCTTCCACCGGCAAGCGCTGTGCCTTTTTCTCCATCACAGCCAACAACCTTGCCAATGTGCGCAAGGGCGGCGACTATGTGGCCCAGATGATCGAGATGGCGGGCGGTGATTATGTTTTTGCGGACCTGACCGACAACGGCAACAACCTTTCCACCATGAACCTGCCGCTGGAGGATTTTTACGCCGGTGCAAAGGATGCGGATGTGCTCCTTTACAACAGCACCATTGAGGGTGTGGTGCATACCACGGAGGAACTGGTGGCAAAATGCCCCCTGCTGGCCGAGTTCAAGGCTGTGCAGAGCGGCAGTGTCTGGTGCACCACCCAGAGCTTTTTCCAGCAGAGTACGGCGCTGGTCGATTTTGTGCTCGACCTGCACCGTGTCTTTACGGAGAACGACCCCGCCGACCTGCAATTTTTGAGGAAAGTAGAGTAACCTATGACCAGCAAAAAGCGCCTGATCTTCTCTTACGGCATCCTTGCCCTGCTGCTGGCGGTGCTGTTTGCCGCCAACCTGTTCTGGGGCAGTGTGTCCCTGACACCGGGGGCAGTGCTGGCGGCCCTGACCGGCCGCGGGCAGGACGCTCTGAGCGTGGGCATCATCACCCAGCTGCGCCTGCCCCGGGCCGTGATGGTGGTGCTGCTGGGGGCGGCGCTCTCGGCGGCGGGTTACCTGCTGCAGACCTTTTTTGCCAACCCCATTGCAGGGCCCTTTGTCATGGGCATTTCCAGCGGGGCCAAGCTGGCCGTGGCACTGGTCATGGTGGCTTTTCTGAACCATGGCCTGCTCACCAGCTCCCTTACCCTGATCACTGCCGCCTTTGCGGGGGCCATGGCCTCTATGGCCTTTGTGCTGGCGGTCTCCCGGCGGGTGCAGCGGATGAGCATCCTTGTCATCTGCGGTGTGATGATCGGCTATATCTGCTCGGCCGTCACGGAGTTTGTGGTGGCCTTTGCCCAGGACAGCAACATCGTCAACCTCCATAACTGGTCTCAGGGCAGCTTTTCCGGCATGACCTGGGGCAATGTGCGGGCGGCGGCGCTGGTGGTGCTGCCCGCTCTGGCGGCAGCGTTCTGCCTTTCCAAGCCCATGGCCGCCTACCAGATGGGGGAGGCCTACGCCCGGAGCGTGGGCATCAATGTCAGAGCCTTTTCCCGGCTGCTGGTGCTGCTTTCCAGCCTGCTGGCCGCCTGTGTCACGGCCTTTGCGGGGCCCATCTCCTTTGTGGGCATCGCGGTGCCCCATCTGGTCAAGCAGCTGTTCGGCAGCGCAAGGCCGCTGGTGGTGCTGCCCGGGTGCTGCCTGGGCGGGGCGGCCTTCTGCCTGCTGTGCGACCTCATCGCCCGCAGCATGTTTGCCCCCACCGAGCTTTCGATCAGCGCCGTAACGGCAGTGTTTGGCGCACCGGTGGTCATCTGGCTGCTGGTGCGCCGGGGTCAGGAGGGTGTGCGATGAAATACCGCTGTGAAACGAAAGAGCTGGCCATCGGCTATGGCGGTGCGCCCCTTGCTTCCGGCATCACGCTGGGGGCGGTGCCGGGGCAGATCCTGGCCCTCATCGGGCCCAACGGCGCGGGCAAATCCACCCTGCTCAAAACGCTGGCGGGCCAGCTGGCCCCCCTGGGCGGGGCTGTCCTGCTGGATGGCCGCAGCCTGACCGATTACACCGGCCCGGCCCGGGCCCGGAAGCTGGCCCTGATGCTGCCCCATACCCGCCGCACCGAGCTGACTTCCTGCTTTGAGTTTGCCGCCGCCGGGCGCATCCCCTATACCGGGCGGCTGGGCATCCTGTCCGATGCCGACCGGCAGGCCGTGCGGGATGCGCTGGAGCTGGTGGGGGCTGCCCCTCTGGCAGACCGGGATTTCAACTGCATCAGCGACGGCCAGCGCCAGCGCGTTCTGCTGGCCCGCGCCATCTGCCAGCAGCCCGGAGTTCTGCTGCTGGACGAACCGACCTCTTTTCTGGATGTCAAGGGCAAGATCGAGCTGCTGACCATCCTGCAGAAACTGGCCCATGAGCAGGGGCTGGCCGTGATCGTCAGCCTGCATGAGCTGGACATGGCGCAGAAGATCGCGGACGCGGTGGTCTGCGTGTTCCCGCACAGCGTTTCGGGGGTGCTGACCCCAAAGGAGGCCTTTGCCCCGAAGAACATCCGGGCGCTGTACAACCTGACCAAGGAGCAGTACGAGGCCGTGTTCGGCCCGGAAAAGCCTGCCGGGCCAAAGTTTGAACATTACGTCCGCAGTGGGCAGAAGCTGCTCCGCTGCGGGTACACCACAGGCACCTGCGCGGCGCTGGGTGCGGCGGGGGCCGCGCGGCTCCTGCTCACCGGCCATGCCCCGGAGAGCGTTGCCCTGCGCACGCCGAAGGGCATCGTGGTGGAGGTGGCTCCGCTGTACTGCCGCCCCGCCGGAGCCGGAGCCGAATGCGCCATTGAGAAGGACGGCGGGGATGATGTGGACGTGACCACCGGCCTGCCCGTGATCGCCGCCGTAGAATTGCTGCCCGATACCACCGAGATCCGCATCTCCGGCGGCAAGGGCGTGGGCCGGGTGACCAAGGCCGGGCTGGACCAGCCGGTGGGGGAAGCCGCCATCAACCATGTGCCCCGGCAGATGATCGCCGAGGCCCTGCAAAGGGAAGCCGAGAGCGCCTGCTACACCGGCGGCTTTGCCGTGACCATCTCCATCGAGGGCGGGGAAGAGGTGGCAAAGCGCACCTTCAACCCCCACATCGGGGTCGAGGGCGGGCTTTCGGTGCTGGGAACCAGCGGCATTGTGGAGCCCATGAGCCAGCAGGCGATCCTGGACACCATCCAGCTGGAAATGAATCAGGCCGCTCTCCGGGCGGGCAGCCCCAGGCGGCTCATCCTGGCACCCGGCAATTACGGACTGGACTATCTGCGCGAAACATACCCGGAGCTTCACACTGTCCCGGTGGTAAAAATCTCAAACTTTATTGGAGACACGCTGGATATGGCTGCTGCGGCCCGCTTTGAAGAGGTACTTCTGGTGGGCCATGTGGGCAAGCTGGTCAAGGTGGCGGGCGGTATTATGAACACCCATTCCCACACTGCCGACTGCCGCACCGAGCTGTTCTGCACCCATGCGGCGCTCTGCGGCGCTTCCCGGGAAGTCTGCGCCGCCCTGGTGAACGCTGCCACCACCGATGCCTGTCTGGAACTCTTGGACAGCGCCGGCCTGTGGGCTCCGGTGCTGGAAAGCCTGCTGAGGGCGGTCCAGCTCCACCTTGACCGGCGGGCCTGCGGGGCGTTCCGGGTGGGGGCTGTGCTGTTTTCCAACCAGCACGGCCCGCTGGGAGCCACCGATACTGCCGCACAACTGCTGAACGAATGGAAGGAGCATTGAGATGGTACATTTTGTGGGCGCAGGCCCCGGCGCACCTGACCTTATCACCCGGCGGGGCGCGGCCCTGCTGCAGGAAGCCGACTGCATCATTTATGCGGGCAGTCTGGTCAACCCGGCTCTGCTGGGGCTGGCGAAGCCGGAGTGCGCTGTTTACAACAGCGCCGAGATGACGCTGGAACAGGTGCTGGACGTGATGCGCCGGGTGGAAGCCGCAGGCGGGACCACCGTGCGGCTCCACACCGGCGACCCCTGCCTGTATGGGGCCATCCGGGAGCAGATGGACGCACTGGATGCGGATGGCATCCCCTACGATGATACCCCCGGCGTGTCCAGCTTTTGCGGGGCGGCGGCGGCGCTGAACGCCGAGTACACCCTGCCCGCCATCAGCCAGACCGTGATCATCACCCGGATGGAGGGGCGCACCCCGGTGCCGGAAAAGGAGCAGCTGGCCAGCCTTGCCGCCCATGGGGCAACCATGGTGATCTTCCTTTCCATCGGCCTCATCGACAAGGTGCAGCAGGCCCTGCTGGCAGGCGGAGCCTACACGTCGGAGACTCCTGCCGCCGTGGTCTACAAGGCCAGCTGGCCGGAGCAGAAGGTGGTGCGCTGCACCGTGGGCACGCTGGCCGGGAGCACCCGCGCCAACGGCATCACCAAAACAGCGCTCATCGTGGTGGGGGATTTTCTGGGTACCCGGTATGAGCGGAGCAAGCTCTACGACCCAACCTTTACGACGGAGTTCCGCAAGGGGGCAGACCAGTGACCCGCGCCTATCTCGCCTTTACGGAAAAAGGGCTGGCGCTGGCCCAAAAGCTGGCCGGTGCCCTGCCCGGCACCGTAGACCGCTGCGGCCATGGCGGGCCTGGCCTTGCCGACTGGACCGCGGAGCAGTTCGCCCATGCGGATGCCCTGATCTTTGTGGGGGCTGTGGGCATAGCGGTGCGGGCCATTGCGCCCCACTGCCGGAGCAAGGCGGTGGACCCTGCCGTGGTGGTGCTGGACGAGTGCGGCCATTTTGCGGTGCCGATCCTTTCGGGCCATCTGGGCGGGGCCAACGATCTGGCCCGGGTGCTGGCGGCGGTCTGCGGTGCGGTGCCGGTCATTACCACGGCCACCGATGCCAACGGGGTGTTTGCCGTGGATGCGTGGGCCAGGCACCAGAACTGCGCCGTGCTGGAGCCGGGGCGCATCAAGCGCGTCAGCAGCAGGCTGCTGGCGGGCGGGCCGGTGCGGTACCGCTCGGAATTCCCCATTGCCGGGCAGGCCCCTGCCGGGGTGGTCCCGGCGGGGGAGGCAGAGCGCGCCGACTTTGCCCTGACCCTTTTCCCGGCGGGCGATGCGCTGCATCTGATTCCGAAGATCGGTGTGCTGGGCATCGGGTGCAGGCGGGGAACCAGCGCCGCACAGCTGGAAGCGGCCTTTGCGCAGTTCTGTGCGGCCCACGGCCTTGCGGCAGCGTGCATTACAGCAGCGGCCAGCATCGACCTGAAAGCCCATGAGCCGGGCCTGCTGGAATTTTGCAGAATCCACGGCTGGCCGGTGCAGTTCTATTCTGCCGCACAGCTGCAGAACGCCCCCGGGCAGTTCACACCTTCGGCCTTTGTCCGGAGCGTGACCGGTGTGGACAATGTCTGCGAGCGGGCGGCGGTGCTGGCGGCAGGCGGCACGATCATTCTTCCCAAACAGGCGGGCAACGGCGTGACCTTTGCGCTGGCGCTTCGTCCCTTTGCCCCGGATTGGAGGTGGCAGGATGCCTAATGTTGTTTTTGTTGTCGGGCTTGGGCCCGGGGATCCCCGGTTTCTGACCGCACAGGCGCAGAGCGCCTTAACGCAAGCCGAGGTGCTGTGCGGCTATACGGTCTATCTGGATCTGGTGCGCCCTTACTTCCCGGACAAGCTCTATTATTCCACCGGCATGACCAAGGAGATCGACCGCTGCCGCTGGGCGCTGGAAACGGCCCGGAGCGGCAGGGCGGTGGCGCTGGTCTGCTCGGGAGATGCCGGGGTCTACGGCATGGCAAGCCCTCTGCTGGAGCTGGCCGAGCATTTCCCGGACGTGACGGTGGAGGTGGTGCCCGGCCTGACCGCCGCCCTGAGCGGCGGTGCGGTGCTGGGTGCCCCGCTGGCCCACGATTTCTGTGTGCTCTCCCTCTCTGACCGGCTTACGCCGTGGGAGGTCATTGAGCGACGGCTGGCGGCAGCAGCCATGGGGGATTTCTGCATCGCGCTGTACAACCCCTCCTCCAAAGGGCGGCCGGACTATCTGGCGCGGGCGGTGCGCATCCTGCTGGCAAACGGCAAAGCACCCGGAACGGTCTGCGGCATCGTGCGGAACATTGGCCGGGAGGGGCAAGAAAGCCGCGTTCTGACGCTGGCTGCGCTGGAAACCACCCCGGTGGATATGTTCACCACCGTGTTTGTCGGCAACGCCCAGACCCGCCAGCTGAGCGGACGGATGGTCACGCCGCGGGGGTACCGCGCATGAGGGCCGTAATATTCAGCGGCACCACCGAGGGCCGCATGTTTTCAAAGCAGCTGGCCGCACTGGGGGCCGAGGTACTGGTCAGCGTGGCCACCCCGCTGGGGGCCGAGGAACAGGGCGAAAGGTCCGGCATCACCGTCCACTGCGGGCGGCTGACCCCGGAGGAGATGACCGCCCTGCTGCAGGGGGCTGACCTCTGCGTGGACGCGACCCATCCGTATGCCGTGGAGGCCACCCGGAACATCCGGGCGGCCTGTAAAACAGCGGGCACGGAGTACCGCCGCCTGCTCCGGCCCGAAAGCCCGCTGCCTGCCGGGAGCATGGTGTTTGCCTCTGCGGCCCATGCGGCGGGATTTCTGGCCCGGACGCAGGGAAATATCCTGCTTGCCACCGGGGCCAAGGAGCTTTCTGCCTTTGCTGTGCTGGAACCGGCACGGCTCTTTCCCCGTGTCCTGCCCACCCGGGAGGGCATTGCCGCCTGCGAGGGGGCAGATATCCCCCATAAGAACATCATCGCCATGCAGGGGCCGTTCTCCTATGCGCTGAACCGGGCACTGATGGAGCAGTTTGTCATCCGCTTCCTCGTTACCAAAGACGGCGGCGCGGCGGGCGGCTTTGAAGAAAAAGCCCGGGCAGCGCAGGACACCGGGGCACAGCTCATCGTCATCCGCCGCCCGGCCGAGCAGGGCGAAACGGCGGAACAGATCCTGACACATTGTAAGGAGATGCTGCAATGATCACACTCATCGGGATGGGGTCGGGCACGCCGGAAAGCCTGACCGCGCAGGGCCTTGCCGCCCTACAGAACGCCGGACTGATCCTGGGGGCAAAGCGCCTGCTGGAACAGCTGCCGCAGGGCTGCACGGATCACCGGAAGGCCCTGTATCAGCCTGAGGATGTCCTTGCCGCGCTGGCGGCTGACCCGGAGGTGGATGCTGCCCTTGTGTACAGCGGCGACACCGGGTTTTACTCCGGTGCGGCCCAGCTGCTGCCGATGCTGCGGGCCTTTGGCATCTCCTGCCGGGTGCTGCCGGGGCTTTCCAGCGTTCAGCTGCTGGCCGCTGCGGTGGGCCGCTCCTGGCAGGAGTGGAAGCTGGTCTCGGCCCACGGCTGTGCCTGCGACCCGGTGGCCGAGTGCCTGACAGCCGGGGGAAAGCCCGTCTTTTTCCTGACCGGCGGGGCAGAAACGCCGGCCTCCCTCTGCGGCCGGCTGGCTGCTGCCGGGCTGGGCGATGCCCATGTGCTGGTGGGGGAAGAGCTGGGCCGGGCAGAGGAGAAGATCCTGTTCGGCACGGCGCAGGAGTTTGCGCAAAAGCAGTTTGCAAGCCTGAGCGTTCTGCTTGTGGAGCATCTTCCTCAGCCGCCCCGGCGGGTGCCCGGCTTCCCGGATGAAGCCTTCCACAGGGGAGAGGTGCCCATGACCAAGCAGGAGGTGCGGGCGGCGGCGCTGGCCAAGCTGGCCGTGCAGCCCGGCGATACCCTGTGGGATGTGGGGGCGGGCACCGGCAGCGTGAGCGTGGAACTGGCACTGGCCGCACCCCGGGGGCATGTGTATGCCGTGGAGTGTGACCCGGAGGCCTGCGGGCTCATCCGGCAGAACCGGGAAACGTTCCACGCCTGCAACCTGACACTGGTGGAGGGCCGCGCCCCCGCTGCGCTGGCTGACCTGCCCGCCCCGGATGCCGTGTTCATCGGCGGAACCAAGGGAGGCATGGAGGCTGTGGTGGACACGGTGCTTGCCCGGAATCCGAACGCCCGCATCTGCATCTCTGCCATTGCGCTGGAAACGCTGAGCGCCGCCGTGGCCGCACTGACTGCCCACGGCCTTGCTGCGGAAGTAACGCAGATCGCGGTCAGCCGCACCCGGCCTGCGGGCAGGCTCCACCTGCTGATGGCCAATAACCCCATCTTCCTTATCACAGGAGAACGCAAATGATCCAATTTCTTGTGGCCGCGCCCTGTTCCGGCAGCGGCAAAACCACACTGACCTGCGCCCTGCTGGCGGCGCTCAAGCGGCGGGGGCAGGACCCCTGCTCCTTCAAGAGCGGGCCGGACTATATCGACCCCATGTTTCACCGGGCCGTGCTGGGGGTGGAGAGCCACAACCTCGACCTGTTTTTCTCCGCACCGGAGACCGTGCGCGCGCTCTATGCGCAGGCCGCCGTCGGGCACGGGGCGGCTGTGTGCGAGGGTGCCATGGGCTTTTACGATGGACTGGGCGGCGTGAGCGATACCGCCAGTGCCTGGCAGCTGGCCGATACGCTGGGCCTGCCGGTGCTGCTGGTGGTCCAGCCCAGAGGGGCCAGCCTGACACTGGCGGCCCAGATCAACGGGCTGAAGCAGTTCCGCACCCCCAGCCATCTGGCGGGCATCCTGCTCAATGACTGCGCCGCCCATTTGTATGCTCTGCTGGCTCCCATGCTGGAACGGGAGACCGGCCTGCCGGTGCTGGGCTATCTGCCCCACCTGCCGGATGCCGCCCTTGAGAGCCGCCACTTAGGCCTGAAAACTGCCGGGGAGATTGCGGACCTGCAGCAGAAGATCAGCCGGATGGCCGATGCGCTGGTGGTGGATTGGGAAAAGCTTTTTGCCCTGACCGAAGGCGCAGCGCCTTTGGTGCACACCGATCGGCTCCCCCCTGCGGGAGAGCTGCCGCCCCAGGGAGCAGCGGAACAGCGCCCCCGCGTTCCCATTGCCGTTGCAAGGGATGCGGCGTTTTGCTTCACCTACGCCGAAACACTGGAAGCACTGGAGCGGGCGGGGGCGGAGCTCTGCTGGTTCAGCCCCCTGCAGGACCGCGCCCTGCCGGAGCAGATCGGCGGGCTCTATCTGCCCGGCGGCTACCCGGAGCTGTATGCCGGGCAGTTGAGCGCGAATCGCTCCATGCTGGTCTCTGTGCGCCGGGCTGTGGAGCGCGGCCTGCCCACGGTGGCCGAGTGCGGGGGCTTTCTCTATCTGGGCCAGAGCCTGGAGGATGCCAGCGGGGAGCGCTGGCCCATGGCAGGCGTTCTGCCGGGGCAGGGCTTCCGGGTGGGGCGGCTGGTGCGGTTTGGATACGCGGCATTGACTGCCCACGCCGACAGTATGCTGTTCCGCGCCGGGGAGCGTCTGCCGGTGCACGAGTTCCACCACTGGGATTCCACAGACAACGGCACCGGCTTTACCGCCGCAAAGCCAAACGGGAAACAATGGGACTGCGGCTTTGCAAACGAGCATTTCTATGCGGGCTTCCCGCATTTGTATTGGGCGGGCACGGCCCTGCCCCGGCGGTTCGTGGATGCCGCCGCACACTATCATCAAGAGGAACAGGACCAATGACAGAGCTTGAACTGAAACAGCTTCTTTCCAGGATCACCCGGCCGGACGAGACCGCCCGCACCGCCGCCCATGCTCACTGGGCCAGCCTTGCAAAGCCGCTGGGCGGGCTGGGCAGGCTGGAGACCATGCTGGAGGATGCCGCCGCCCTGACCGGCACGGCAGAGCTGGCGTTTTCCCGCCGGGCCGTGCTGGTGCTCTGCGCCGACAACGGCGTGGTGGCGCAGGGCGTGAGCCAGACGGACCAGAGCGTGACCCGGGCCGTGGCCGAGAAACTTGCCGCCCGGCGCACCAGTGTTTGCCAGATGGCAAAAACGGCCCGCTGCGAAGTGGTGCCTGTGGACCTTGGCATGGCCGGGGAGCCGGTGCCCGGGGTGCAGAACTGCCGCATTGCCGCCGGGACGGCGGATTTCACCACCGGCCCTGCCATGACCCGCCAGCAGACGGTGGATGCCATTGCGGCGGGCATCGGGCTTGTCCGGGCGCAGAAGGCGGCGGGGGTGCAGCTGCTGGCCACGGGGGAGATGGGCATTGGCAACACCACCACCTCCAGCGCCGTGGCCGCTGTTCTGCTGGGTCAGCCCGTGGAGCGGATGACAGGCCGGGGTGCGGGCCTTTCCGACGCGGGGCTTGCCCGCAAGCTGGATGCCATCCGGCAGGGCATTGCGCGGAATCGGCCCGATGCCGCTGACCCTCTGGACGTGCTTTCCAAGCTGGGCGGGTTCGACATCGCCGGGCTGTGTGGTGTTTTTCTGGGCGGTGCGCTGGAAGGCCTGCCCGTGCTGATGGATGGCTTCATCAGCGGGGTGGCGGCTCTGTGCGCGGTGCGGCTCTGCCCCGCTGCGGAAAAGGCTGTGTTTGCCAGCCACTGCTCCACCGAACCGGCTGCAAGGCTGGTGCTGGAAGCGCTGGGCAAAGCGCCCCTGCTCACCGCCGGGCTCCATCTCGGCGAGGGCACCGGAGCGGTGGCAAGCATCCCGCTGTGGGATATGGCACTGGCCGTTTACCGCGATTGCTATTCCTTCACGGAGGGCGGCATCACGCCGTACACCCCCCAATGCTGACGCTGGTATTGGGCGGTGCCGCCAGCGGCAAGAGCGGGTATGCCGAGAGCCTGGTGCTGAAAACCGCGCTTCCGCGCTATTACATCGCCACCATGCAGGTGTGGGATGCCGAGTGTGCCGCCCGGGTGGAAAAGCACCGGAGGATGCGGGCAGCAAAGCAGTTTGAGACCGTGGAGTGTCCCCTGCATCTGGAGAACATCCGTCTGCCTGCCCGGGGAACTGCGCTGTTGGAGGATCTGGGCAACCTGACCGCCAACGAACTCTACGACCCCGCCGGGGCGGGAGAAAATGCGGCTTCGGCCATTTTGGAAGGACTGGACCAATTGGCCGGACAATGCGCGCACCTCATCGTGGTCTCCAACGAGGTGTTCAGCGGCGGTGCCGACTATGCAGGCGACACCGGGCGCTACCTGAAAGCGCTGGCGCAGGTGAACAATGCCCTTGCCGCCCGGGCTGACCATGTGGTGCGGGTGGTGTGCGGCATCCCGGTCTATTATAAAGGAGTGGAAAAATGATTGGATTGCAGACCATTGCAGTGGCCTTTGCCATGTTTTCGGCCCTGCCGGTGCCGCAGTTCGCGTGGAACCAGAAAAACATGCGGTATGCCATGTGTGCCTTCCCGCTCATCGGGGCGGTCATTGGCGGGCTGTGGTGCCTGTGCGGCGCTCTGCCCCTGCCGATGCCTGCAAAAGCGGCGGGGTTCTGCCTGATCCCGGTCTGGGTCACGGGCGGCATCCATCTGGATGGCTATGCCGACACCTGCGATGCCCTTTCCAGCTATGGCGACCGGGAAAAGAAGCTGGAGATCCTCAAAGACCCCCACTGCGGTGCCTTTGCGGTGATCCGGCTGTGCAGTTATTTTGCGGCCTACCTTGCCCTTTGCGCCTGCGTGGACTTTACGCCTCGGGTGGGCCTGTGCTGGACACTGGCCCTTGTGCTGGAACGGGCCCTCTCGGGCCTGGCCGTGGCATCATTCCCGATGGCAAAGAACACCGGCCTTGCCCACACCTTTGCCACGGCGGCGGATCAGACCACCGTCCGCCGGGTGCTGATGGTGCTGGCCGCTCTGCTCAGCGCCGCCCTGCTGGCACTGGGCGGCTGGGCGCTGGTGCTGGCGGCGTTGCTGGTGTTTGCACGCTATCATGTTGTTTCAAACAAGCAGTTTGGCGGCATCACCGGCGATCTGGCCGGGTGGTTTTTGCAGAAAGCCGAGCTGTGGATGCTGGCGGCGCTGTGTGCCTGCCAGTGGGGAGGACTGTTATGATCTTTATCACCGGGCCGCTGTACAGCGGCAAGCGCACCTTTGCCCAGCGCCTGCCCGGCACCCGCATTGCGGAGGTGCAGGCCCTGGCCGCAGAGGCTGAGGATCTGGAAAAGCTTGCGGAGGAGCTCTCCGCTTATGATATCGTGATGGCCACCGAGGTGGGCGGCGGCGTGGTGCCCGTGGACGCAGGGGAGCGGGCCGCCCGGGAAGCCGCCGGGCGGCTGGCCTGCCTGCTGGCGGCCCGGGCCGGGTGCGTGGTGCAGATGTTCTGCGGCATCCCCACAGTATTGAAAGGAGAACTGCCCCCATGCTGATCTATCTTCTGCGCCATGGCCTGACGGCCTACAATGCCGAAAAGCGCTATCAGGGCCAGCGGGATATCCCCCTGTGCCCCGCGGGCCGCGCCCAGCTGCGGCAGGCTGACCTCCGGCCGGAAACGGTCTATATCACCCCGCTCTGCCGCACCCGGCAGACCGCTGAGGTGCTCTTCCCGGGTGCAAGGCTCGTGGAGGTGAAAGACCTGCAGGAGATGTGCTTCGGCAGCTTTGAGGGCCGCAATTTCATTGAGATGGAGCACGACCCGGATTATCTGGCCTGGGTGAACGCCAACTGCGAAAGCCCCTGCCCGGACGGCGAGACCAAGGCTGTTTTTTCGGAGCGGGTGTGCAGGGCCTTTGCCGCACTGGTGGACAAGGCCCTTGCCGATGGGGAAGAGACACTGGTCATTCTGGCCCACGGCGGCACCCAGATGGCTGCCATGGAGCGCTACGCTCTGCCCCATGCGGATTATTACCATTGGTGCGCCCCCAACGCGGGCGGTTACGTTCTGGATGCAGGAGATTGGGCGGAGCAGCGGGTGCTGCACCTGCTGAAAACTGTGCAGTACACAAAGGAGGATGCCCGATGATCGAATACGCAGTACTCGGCGGTTTTGTGCTGGACTGCCTCTTCGGCGATCCGGCCTGGCTGCCCCACCCGGTGGTGTACATGGGCAAGGCCATCTCGGCGCTGGAAAAGCGCCTGCGGGCCCGCCTGCCCAAAACGCCTCAGGGGGAACTGCTGGGCGGGGCTATTGTAGCCTTCTGCCTGCCGGTGGGTACCTTTCTGCTGACGAGCCTGGTCTGCCTGGGAGCTGCCCGCATCAGCCCGTGGCTGGGGCTGGCCGTCCAGATGTTCTGGTGCGGGCAGGCACTGGCCGCAAAGGGGCTGGCGCAGGAGAGCACCAATGTCTACCGGGAACTGGTCAAGTCCGACCTGCCTGCCGCCCGCAGGGCGGTCAGCCGCATCGTGGGGCGGGACACCCAGGATCTGACGCTGGAGGGGGTGACCAGGGCCGCTGTGGAGACGGTGGCCGAAAACGCCAGCGACGGCGTGATCGCGCCCCTGCTCTATATGCTCATCGGCGGGGCACCGCTGGCCCTGACCTACAAGGCCATCAACACGATGGACAGTATGCTGGGCTACAAAAACGAAAAATACCTCTACTTTGGCCGCATCCCGGCCAAGCTGGACGATGCGGCAAATTACCTTCCCAGCCGCCTTGCCGCCCTGCTGTGGGTGGCTGCCGCGGCCTTTACGCACAATGACGCAAAAGGGGCGTGGAAGATCTGGCGGCGGGACCGCCGGAACCATGCCAGCCCCAACAGCGCCCAGACCGAGAGCGCCTGCGCCGGTGCGCTGGGGGTGCAGCTGGCTGGGCCCGCCTATTACTTTGGCGAATACTACGCCAAGCCCACCATCGGCGATCCGCTGCGTCCCATTGAACCGGAGGATATCCTGCGTGTCAACCGGATGATGTACGTGGCAAGCGCCTTTGCACTGGCGTGGGGCGTGGCAATACGGGCTATTTTGTAACGACCTCGCCCTCTCAGTCATGCTTTGCATGACAGCTCCCACAAAGGGAAAAAACAAGAACTGATATCCATAACCATCCGGGAAAAGGAGAACGAACATGCAACTAGTACATGGCGGCGATTGGGCCGGTTATCGGGCCGAGTTCGGGCGGGACGCGCTAGATTTTTCGGCCAACGTCAGCCCGCTGGGCCTGCCGGAAGGGGTGGCCCGGGCCATCACGGCGGCATTGCCCACGGCCGACCGCTACCCCGATCCCCTGTGCCGGGAGCTGCGGGCAAGGCTGGCGCTCCATGAGGGCGTGCCGGCAGAGCAGATCCTCTGCGGCAATGGGGCAGCCGACCTTATCTTCCGGCTGGTCTGGGCCAGAAAGCCCCGCCGGGCGCTGGTCACCGCCCCCACCTTTGCGGAGTATGCCACTGCTTTGGAAAGTGTCGGCTGCACGGTAGAACGCTTCTTTTTGCGGGAGCAGGAGGACTTTGCGGTCACGGATGCGTTCTGTGCGGCCATCCGCCCGGGGGTGGACATGGTGTTCCTCTGTCAGCCCAACAATCCCACCGGCCAACTGACGGCCCTGCCGCTGGTGGAGCAGATCCTCCACCGCTGCGCGGCGTGCGGCACCCTGCTGGTGGTGGACGAATGCTTCCTTGATTTCCTGCCCGACCATGCCCTGCACACGGCAAAAGGCCTGCTGGGGGAGGGAGATCTGGTCATCCTGAAAGCCTTCACCAAGCTCTACGGCATGGCGGGCGTGCGGCTGGGCTATGCCCTGAGTGCCGACACGGCGCTGCTGGAACAGATGCAGGCCTGCGGCCAGCCCTGGGGCGTGTCCAGTCTGGCGCAGGCGGCGGGCCTTGCCGCACTGGAGGAGACAGCGTATGTGGAAAAGGTCCGGGCCCTCATTGCCGAACAGCGGCCCCGCCTGACGGCCGGTCTGCGGGCGCTGGGCCTGCGGGTGCTGGACGGCAGGGCAAATTACCTGCTGTTTCAGGCCCCGGAGACGCTGGGAGAAGCCCTGCGGCAAAGGGGCGCTGTGCTGCGCAGCTGTGCGAACTACCCCGGGCTGGGCCCCGGCTGGTACCGCACCGCCGTGCGCACCGGGCCTGAAAACGAACAGCTTTTGAAACTTCTTGCGGAGGTGCTGGAATGAGCAAGGCAAAGTGCATCATGGTGCAGGGAACCATGAGCGGTGCAGGCAAAAGCCTGCTGTGCGCCGCCCTCTGCCGCATTTTTGCGCAGGACGGTTACCGCGTGGCTCCCTTCAAGAGCCAGAACATGGCGCTGAACAGCTTTGTCACCCGGGATGGGCTGGAAATGGGCCGGGCACAGGTGGTGCAGGCGCAGGCCGCAGGCATCGAGCCGGATGTGCGGATGAACCCCATCCTGCTCAAGCCCAGCAGTGACGTGGGCAGTCAGGTCATCGTGAACGGCGAGGTGCGGGGCCAGATGCCCGCCGCCGCCTACTTCAAAATGAAAAGAGCGCTCATCCCGGAGATCCTCTCGGCCTACAACAGTCTGGCCGAAACCGTGGACATCATCGTCATTGAGGGGGCCGGAAGCCCGGCGGAGATCAACCTGAAGGCAGACGATATCGTCAACATGGGCCTTGCCCGGCTGGTGGATGCCCCCGTTCTGCTGGCGGGCGATATCGACCGGGGCGGTGTGTTTGCCCAGCTGTACGGCACGGTGGCGCTGTTGGAGCCGGAGGAGCGCGCCCGCATCAAGGGGCTGCTCATCAATAAATTCCGCGGCGATGTGGAGATCCTGCGCCCCGGCCTTGCGATGCTGGAAGAGAAAACGCAGCTGCCGGTGCTGGGGGTCGTGCCCTATCTGAAGGTGGACATTGAGGACGAGGATTCTCTTTCCACCCGGCTGGATGCGGCCAAAGCGGTCCACCCGCTGGATGCAGCAATCCTCCGCCTGCCGCGCATCTCCAACTTTACCGATTTCATGCCGCTGGAGCAGCACCCGCTGCTGGGTGTGCGGTATGTGCAGAACACCCGCCAGCTGGGCACACCGGATCTCATCATCCTGCCCGGCACCAAGAACACGGTGGATGACCTGCTCTGGCTGCGGCAGTCCGGGCTGGAAGCAGCCCTGTTGAAGCTGGCGGCCAACGGCACGCCGGTGCTGGGGGTCTGCGGCGGGTATCAGATGCTGGGCGAGACACTGGCCGACCCTGAGGGCACGGAGAGCGGTACGGCGCAGACCGTGCGGGGGCTGGGGCTGCTGCCCACCAACACGGTCTTTACCGGCCAGAAGCACCGCACCCAGGACACTGCCGCCGTGACCGCCGCCCCCTTTGCGGGTGCGGCCCTGACCGGATATCAGATCCACACCGGCCGCACCGAGGTGCAGGGTGTGCCCTTCTGCACACTGGCAGACGGCACACCCGAGGGCTGCGTGCAGGACAATGTGTTCGGTACCTACCTGCACGGCCTGTTTGATACCGGTGAACTCACCGAGAAGCTGGTGGCCCTGCTCTGCCGGCGCAAGGGCATTGCGCCGGACAGTGCCGCCCTCATCCCGATGGAGCAATACCGCCAGCAGCAGTTTGACCTGCTGGCCGATGGCGTGCGCGGCGCGCTGGATCTGGATGCCGTTTACGCGGCCATGGGGTTGGAGAACCCGCGGAGGAATGCACAATGATCCCACAACATCATCTGCCCGCCGACATTGAGCGGACAAGCCTTTCCATCATCACGGCAGAGCTGGAAGCGTTGGGTCTGACCCCGCCGCCCGAGACTGCCGCTGTGGTCAAGCGGGTCATCCACACCACTGCCGACTTTGACTATGCGAAAAATCTGCGCTTCACGCCGGGGGCTGTGGCAGCAGGTGTGGCCGCCCTGCGGGCCGGGACCCCTATCATCACCGACACCAACATGGCACTTTCGGGCATTTCCAAGCCTGCCCTTGCCCGGCTGGGCGGCAGTGCCCTCTGCTACATGGCGGACCCCGAGGTGGCGCGGACCGCAGCCGAGACCGGAACCACCCGGGCAGTGGCCTCCATGCACCGCGCGGCGCAGGAGCACCCCGGGGCCATCCTTGCGGTGGGCAATGCCCCCACCGCCCTGATGACCATTGTGGAGGAGATCGAGGCCGGGCTGCGGCCTGCCCTGGTCATTGCCGTGCCGGTGGGGTTTGTGAATGTGGTGGAAAGCAAGGAGACGCTGTTTGCCGCCTGTGCCGCCAACGGCGTGCCTGCCATCGCGGCCATGGGCCGCAAGGGCGGCAGCACCGTGGCCGCTGCAGTCTGCAACGCTCTGGTCTACTCTGCCGCCGAGATGCTGGACCCTGCGGCGAGAGGGTGGAAATAAGGTGGAACCGGTACAAACGCCCCTTTTTACGCTTTTGCTTGACTTTTTGGCAGAAACAAGGTATCGTTTATCTGTATGACGATTGATATATGAGTGGAAGCTTTGCGTGAAAAAGGAAACATTATGGCACAGACGATTTTAGAAGAAAAGAAGAAATCACGGCTGATGACAGAGGGCAGCATCTGGAAGAGCATCCTGCTCTTCTCGGTGCCGCTGATCCTGGGCAACATGCTGCAGCAGCTGTACAACACCGCCGATTCCATCATCGTGGGCAACTTTGTGGGCAGCAACGCGCTGGCAGCCGTCGGCTCCAGCGGCTCGCCCATCTTCCTGCTCATCGGGTTCAGCCAGGGCATTGCCGTGGGTGCCGGTGTTGTGGTGTCCCAGTTTCTGGGAGCCAAGGACAGGGAGGGCGCGCACACTGCAGTTCACACCTCCCTGGCCCTTTCGGCCATTCTGGGTGCGATCCTGACCGTGTGCGGCATTGCCGTCAGCCGTGCCCTGCTCACCGCCATGAACACCCCCGCAGAGGTGCTGGAGGATGCGGTGCTCTATATACGGCTCTATTTTGGCGGCGTGCTGTTCAGCGTGGTGTATAACATGGCGGCCGGTATCCTGAACGCCGCCGGCAACTCCAAGCGGAGCCTGCTCTACCTGGGCGTTGCCTCCATCACCAACATCGTCCTCGACCTTGTTCTGATCGCCGGATGCAGGATGGGCGTGGCCGGTGCGGCCATTGCCACCGATATCAGCCAGCTGGTGTCCTGTGTGCTCTCCCTGCGTTTTCTGATGCGGGTGGAGGACGATTACCGCGTGACGGCAAAGGAAGTGCGCGTGCACAAAAAGATGGCGGTCCGCATCATCAAGGTGGGCCTGCCCACCGGTATCCAGAATATGGTCATCTCCCTTTCCAATGTGCTGGTGCAGGTCAGCGTCAACGGCTATGGTGCCGCTGCCATGGCAGGCTTTGCCGCCTATATGAAGGTGGATGGCTTCAACATTCTGCCTGTGCTGAGCTTCGGCATGGCGGCCACCACCTTTGTGGGCCAGAACTTTGGTGCGGGCAAGATCGACCGTGTCAAAAAGGGCACCTTTGTCACCCTGGGGATGTGCATCGTTTACACCATCCTGACCGGTATCCTGTTGCTCGCCTTCCAGGACCCCATCATGCACCTGTTCACCGGCGATGAAATGGTCATTGCCTACGGAAAGATCTGTATGATCTATTTCTGCCCCTTCTACTGGATGCTGGGCATCCTGCAGGGCCTTGCCGGTACGGTGCGCGGCACCGGCAAGAGTGTGCCGCCCATGGTGGTGCTGCTGATCTCCCTGTGCCTGTTCCGCATCGTCTGGATCCAGTTTGCCCTGCCCCTGTTTGCAGGCATTGAGGGTGTGCTGCTGGTCTACCCGGTGTCCTGGGCTGTGGGTGCAGTGTTGATGGTACTCTACGCCTGGAAGGGCAAATGGATGCAGCTGCCGGAAGCAATTTCGTAAACCGGACGCACCCGATCCCCCGGTGGAAGTGCATTTTATACAAAAAGTAACGTATGAATGCATAAAATATTCGGAGGGGGTCTAAAAAATCTGCGAAAATCAGTTGATTTTTGCCGAAAAATGCCGTATACTGAATTATAGTTTCAAATCGAACGACAGACTTCGGCAAAAGGGGCTGATAAGATGGAGTGCACACAGGCAGAGGCCTTTGAACAGTATATTCGGGATCTGCGCGTTGTGCGCTCGATCTCCCGGCCCAGCTTTCCGGAGGGCAAGGCTCCCGCTGCCGTGCTGGAAGAGATCCAGACCAACGCGCTGAGATGCAACGACCTGATGCGGCAGAATGAGGCACTGCTGGCGCAATTTGTCTACGACCGCGACCCTGCCTCCCTGACCGAAACGGATATCCAGGGACTGAGTGCCTTTGCGGGCAGGCTGTTCAACTACGCGAACAGCGAGGATATGGGCGTGGCGTTCAAGGTGCATCAGCTGCTGCTGGCAGCGGCCCGCAGCCGGGAAGACGTGCCCATGATCGTCAGAGAGCTGTACTACACAGGCATCACCCTGCATTATATGAACGTCCGGGATGAGGGAACTGGCATCAACCTGTTGGGCGATGCGATCCAGGTCTATTTTACGGAAGCTGCTGAATCCATGTCACGGTATGAACAGCTGGACAGGAATACCCGGCAGTATCTCATCCGCTGTGTGGGCAACACCCGGCTGGGGATGTCCCGCGGCACCCATGCGGAAAGCTGCCGGTATCTGGAGCGGTTCCGCCGCGCAATGGAGGTCATCCAGTCTGCGCATTACCATGCACTGGACCCGGAGTTCCCCTGGGAAAGCTACATCTATTCCATGCACATGGATCGCATGACCCTGCTGACCCACCTGCGGCAGGAGGAGGATCCCGAGGTGGCGCGGCAGGTGCTGGAATCGGCGGAATACATCTGGACGCACAAGAAGAAACACAAGGGCCCGGATGCACGCCTGCAGAACTGGCGGGTGCCCTATTTTTACGCCGCTGCCCGCTACCATGCCGGGGTGGGCAGCCTGGAAGACGTGGTCAAGATCCTTCTGGAATCGGCGGGAAGCGTGGCGCAGGATGATTATTCTGCCGAGGCCATCAACCGGAAGCTGGTTCTGGCGGCCTATCTTTCGGTCTATGCAGAACGTCTGGACGAGGCGGGAGCACAGAGGTATCGTGCAACCGTGGAGCAGGTACGCCGTTCTGCGTATCAGTATCTGGAACAGATGCCGGCCAGCCAGTATCCCCGTGTGGTAAACTCTGCCGCCTGGGAGTTGAGCAAGATCAGTTCCAGCTCAGATGAAACGGCGAACCGCCGGATGCTGGGCAGTATCCTGGCCGGGCACAAGCCGACCTATGTCCACTCGCTGATGGTGGCAGAGCTGACCCGTGCCCTGCTGCGGCGGCAGATCGAGACAAGGCCCGAAACACTGGTTGGCCTGCTGGGCTGCAGGAGCGCGGCCGAGGTGCAGGCCCGGCGGGAAGAGTTCTGCCAGACGGCCTATGAGTGCGGCCTGTACCACGACCTTGGCAAGTGTGCTGTTCTGATGTACATCGACAACAACGCCCGCCGCCTGCTGGATGAGGAGTTTTTCTGCATCCAGAGCCACCCAAGGACCGGCGCTGCCATTCTGAATAGAATGGGCTGCGGAAGAACGCTGGCCCCGGCGGCACTCTATCACCACTGCTATTACAACGGCAAGGGCGGCTATCCCAATGATGTACCCTCCTGCCCGGAGGAGATCAAGGGGATCGTGGATGCGCTGAGCGTGGCAGACTCGCTGGATGCCGCCACCGATAATATCGGTCGGTGTTACAACCTTGCCAAGCCCTTCCACGCTCTGCTGGAAGAGCTGCGGGCCCAGAGCGGCACCCGCTATGCGCCCAATGTGGTCGCCCTGTTCGAGGATGAGCGTTTCTGCCAGCAGCTGGCAGAGAACACGGATGCCGAGCGCAAAAGGGTGTATCTGCAGGTGTATCACGCCGGAAGTGAAGAAAAATAAACGACCCTCTCTATCATTGCTTCGCAGTGCCACCTCCCACAAAAGGGAGCGGGCATACGTCAGCGTGATAGAGAGGGTCATTCTTTTTGTTTAAGTCAGGATGAAGCTTTCCCAGTCCACCCTGCCGGTGCAGTTCAGCCGGGGTACTTAGCCACTTCCAACAATTCCTCCGCCCGGCGGACCTGTTCTGCCGTAGGGGGAACAGCATCGGGCAGGGGATAGGAGATGCCCAGCTTCTGCCACTTGAACAGCCCCAGCGTGTGGTAGGGGAGCACCTCCACCCGCTGCACCGTTTTCAGGCTGCGGATGAAATCTGCGGTCCTGCGCAGGCCCTCCTCGTCATCGGTGAGGCCGGGCACCAGCACATGCCGGATCCAGAGCGGAACGCCCAGATCAGAGATGTGCCGTGCCATGGCTAAGATGTTGGCATTGTCCCGGCCGGTAAGCTGACGGTGCTTCTCCGGGTCGATCTCCTTGAGATCCAGGATGACCAGACTGGTGGAAGCCATCAGGGTATCGAAGGCGGCCAGGTAGGCGGGGTCATCGGGCTGGAACGGCTGACCGGCCGTGTCCAGCGCGGTGTGTACCCCCTTGGCGCGCGCCAGCTGGAAGAATTTTATCAAGAAGTCCATCTGCCGCAGCGGCTCGCCACCGCTGACGGTGATGCCGCCCTTCTTGCCCCAGTAATTGCGGTAGCGCCAGACGTGCTGGAACAGCTTCTCCGGAGACCATTCCGTGCCGCCCTCAGCGCTCCACGTTTCGGGGTTGTGGCAGTATTTGCAGCGCAGGGCACAGCCCTGCAGAAAGACAACGAACCTGACACCCGGCCCGTCCACTGAGCCGAAGCTTTCCAGCGAGTGGACGAGACCGACGGGATCACAGTGCGGCATGGCAGGTACGGGAGATCACGTCCATCTGCTGCTCGCGGGTCAGGTCGATGAACTTGACCGCATAGCCGGAGACGCGGATGGTGAAGTTAGCGTATTCTTCCTTTTCGGGGTGCTCCATGGCATCCAGCAGCTTCTCCTTGCCGAACACGTTCACGTTCAGGTGGTGTGCACCCTGATCGAAGTAGCCGTCCATGACCTGCACCAGGTTCTCCTTGCGCTCCTCCTCGCTGTGGCCCAGAGCCTCGGGGTTGATGGTCTGGGTGTTGGAGATGCCGTCCAGAGCCCAGTGATAGGGCAGCTTGGCAACAGAGTTCAGGGAAGCCAGCAGGCCGTTCTGCTCCGCACCGTAGCTGGGGTTTGCACCGGGTGCAAAGGGGGTAAAGGCGGCACGGCCATCGGGCAGAGCACCGGTGTACTTGCCGTACACCACGTTGGAGGTGATGGTCAGGATGGAGGTGGTAGCCTCGGAGTTGCGGTAGGTGTGGCGCTTCTTGATCATCTCAAGGAAGGTGCGCAGCAGCCAGACGCCGATCTCGTCGGCACGGTCATCGTCGTTGCCGTACTTCGGGAAGTCGCCCTCGACCTCGAAGCCGGTGGCAAGACCCATCTCGTCGCGCACGACCTTGACCTTGGCGTACTTGATGGCGCTCAGGGAGTCGATGACGTGGGAGAAGCCTGCAATGCCGGTGGCAAAGGTGCGGCGCACATCGGTGTCGATCAGGGCCATCTCGGCTTCCTCGTAGTAATACTTGTCGTGCATATACTGGATCAGGTTCAGCACGTTGACGTACAGGCCGGCCAGCCAGTCCAGCATCTGGACATACTTGGGCAGGACCTCGTCATAGTTCAGGTACTCGCTGGTGATGGGGGCATAGTTGGGGCCGCACTGTTCGTGGCTCTTCTCGTCCACGCCACCGTTGATGGCGTACAGCAGGCACTTTGCCAGGTTGGCGCGTGCGCCGAAGAACTGCATCTCCTTGCCGGTCTGGGTGGCAGACACGCAGCAGCAGATGGAGTAATCGTCGCCCCAAACGGGCTTCATCACATCATCGTTCTCGTACTGGACAGAGCTGGTGTTGATGGATACCTTGGCGGCGTACTTCTTGAAGCTCTCGGGCAGGGCAGAGGAGTACAGAACGGTCAGGTTCGGCTCCGGTGCAGGGCCCATGTTCTCCAGAGTGTGCAGGAAGCGGTAGCAGTTCTTGGTGACCATGCTGCGGCCATCCATGCCGATGCCGCCCACTTCCAGGGTGGCCCACACGGGGTCGCCGGAGAACAGCTGGTTGTAGCTGGGGATGCGGGCAAACTTGACCATGCGGAACTTCATCACCATGTGGTCGATCAGCTCCTGGGCCTGGCTCTCGGTCAGGGTGCCGTTCTCCAGATCGCGCTGGATGTAGATATCCAGGAAGGTGGAGATGCGGCCCACGCTCATGGCAGCGCCGTTCTGGGTCTTGATGGCGGCCAGGTAGCCGAAGTACAGCCACTGGCAGGCTTCCTTGGCGTTCTTAGCGGGCTGGGAGATATCGCAGCCGTAGGCCTCGGCCATCTTCTTCATGCCCTTCAGGGCGCTGATCTGGCGTGCGATCTCCTCGCGCAGGCGGATCACGTCATCGGTCATGGTGCCGTCGCCGCAGTTGGCAAAATCTTCCTGCTTGAACTTGATCAGGGCATCGATGCCGTACAGGGCCACGCGGCGGTAGTCGCCCACGATGCGGCCGCGGCCGTAGGTGTCGGGCAGGCCGGTGATGATGTGGGTGTGGCGGGCAGCCTTCATCTCCGGGGTGTAGGCATCGAACACAGCCTGATTGTGGGTGCGGGTGTAGTCGGTAAAGATCTTGTGCAGCTCCTCGCTGGGCTGATAGCCGTAGGTGGTGCAGGCCTGCTCTGCCATCTTGATGCCGCCGTAGGGCATGAATGCACGCTTCAGGGGCTTGTCGGTCTGCAGGCCGACGATCTGCTCCAGATCCTTCAGGGTCTCGTCGATATAGCCGGGGCCGTAAGCGGTCAGGCTGCTGACGACTTCGGTCTCCATGTCCAGCACGCCGCCCTTGGCGCGCTCTTCCTTCTGCAGCTTCTGCAGGGCACCCCACAGCTTATTGGTGGCTTCGGTGGGACCGGCCAGAAAGCTTTCGTCGCCATCGTAGGGTGTATAATTCTTCTGGATGAAGTCGCGGACATTGACTTCCTCTTTCCAGATGCGGCCCTCAAAGCCTTCCCACTGTTCAAAATTGATCATTGGAACCTCCTTGCTCCATTTCATGCGCAAGTTAGCGCATTCTAACTACTGAGCCTTTGAAAAACCGCACTACATAGGCGGCTTTCTGGGGGCGAAACAGTCTTGAACTGCCGTCTGCGGCAGTTCTAACTACAAGGTGTAGACAAAAATGAAAACCTGCCCACAAAATCTTGCGTTACTATAATAACAAGAACCACTTTAAAAAGCAATAGAAAACAAGTGGGTTTTCTTCCAAAGCAAGGGGGATTCTTTGGGCAGAATGTAGAAAAAACGCTAAAACCCCGGCGACACACACCTTTTTCGCGGAAAATTGCAAATTGAGGGTTGACAAGACTAACCGCTTATGGTATTCTGTTCTCACAGCGCTGGTTAGCTATTTCTAACCATGCTGCACCAAAAAACGGCGCGTCTGCAAGCGCTCCGTTCCATTCCTCCATTCCATACTCTCTTTTTCTTGGCAGGATGCAGCATTCTGGTTTGCTCTGCATCCGCTGCGCGGCACACAGGGCTCTGGTACGGCACTGTGCGCAGATGAAAACAAAAACGGGACACTCAGCTTGACCACCTGAGTGCCCCGATTTTTGTTTTGTCCCGGTCGTTGATCAGCCGCATCCCGGGGAGCGGACAACATTCTTTACACCACCGCATCCCGCAGCAGCTGGTAGATCGCCTCCGCGTTTCCATCGGGGGAGCGGAGGAAGACGAATTTTCCGTTTACCTGGCAGACCCCGTCTGAATAGACGGTGAAGAGCAGGTTCTGGCTGGCATCGTCTGCAAAGCGCAGGGTGATGGAATGCGCTTCGTAGTCATGGGAGTAGGAGCGGGCGTTCTGGTAGAACTTTTGGTAGCAGCTCGCGTTTTGCAGGATCTTGAAAAATGCCTGATAAGTATCATCGCCCGCAGAATAAGCGCGGGTGGTAACCACAGAGGGGCTCAGGCTGACGGTATCCTCCACGCTAACGGAGACAGAAGTGCTTTTATTGATATCAGTTTTCAGGTCAACGCGGCGGTTGGAAACGAACAGCAGCATGAACAACACGACCCAGAGGGCCATGATGGCATAAAAACGGAGACTTTTGTTTTCCATAAGGCGTTCTCCTTTGGCAGGCCGCACAGCAGGGCGGCCAGAGAGATTCAGAGAGTACGCTTTCATTATAGTGCCGGAATGCGCAGGATGTCAACTGTTCTCCAGATGCTTCTGCGCCGCAAAGGTGCCTGCGGCGCTGGCGGCAAACACAAAATAGTAGCTTGCGATGCGGAAGAGCATCAGGGTGCTCATGGCTTCGCCGCTGGTCATAAAGCTGCTGAACACCAGCAGAAAGGCTGTTTCAATGGAGCCCATGCCTGCTACATTGGGCAGTGCGTTGGAAAGGAAGAGCATCAGGCTGGTGAGCAGCTGTACCTGCCAGAAGCTCAGCCCGCAGGAAAGCCCCATGAACCGGATGCAGAACCACGGCAGGGTGAACATCAGAAACAGCTTGAGGGTCTGCACAGCAAGGATACGGGCACAGCGGCCCTTGTCGGCCAGCAGGAGGCGGCTCTCGGCGGCCAGGGTGTCCAGCTGCTCCAGCCACTTTTCCCGGCGGGTCTGCCACGGTTCTGTTTTGGGCAGAAAGCCCATGGCCCAGCGGGCCAGCCGCTGCACCAGCGGCGAGACACAGAGCAGCACCAGCGTCACGATGACCAGAGCCACCACGCAGTAGGCGGCGGGCAGATAGTGCATCACGCCGGAGGTGTTGGCGGCGAGCCAACGGTGCTGCAGCAGGAGCATCACAGTAGCATAGAGCAGAACGGTGGTCTTGTGGAATACATATTGCAGGGTCATCAGGCCCACACCGGGGCCCAGCGGCAGGCCGCAGTGGTAGAGATAGTAGGACTCCATGGGCACAGCCCCGGCACCCAGGCCGACCACGTTGCCAAAGATGCCCACAAAGGCGGCATCCATGCCGCGCCGCAGGGTGAAGCCCGGCAGGCGGCAGCGGATGATGAGCCAGCAGACGATTCCCTCAAGCAGGGGGTATGTCAGGCCGATGGCCAGCACCAGCAGCACCTGCCAGAGGGAGAGCTGGGCCAGCGCGGTCGAGATCTCAGACCAGTGGCTGCTGAAGATGAAAACCACGACACAGGTCAGCGCCAGCAACACCAGCAGAGAAAGGATCGCTTTTTTGCGGGAGGGCTGCTGGGGGGTGTTGGTCTGTTCCATGGGACAAGGCTCCTTTCACGATACTGTTTGCAGTATAACACAGCGGGGCCTTGCTTTTGTGAACTGAAACAAAATTTTTCTCGTCACTTTGTGTGATATGATAAAAAAGAACCTCTCCGGCTCACTTCGTTCGCCAGCTTTCCTATGAGGAGAAGTGGCATTGCGAAGCAATGACGGAGAGGTTTTGTGTTACTTTTTCGCTGTCAGATCTTCCACAGCAGCCCGGAGCGTCTGCTCAAAAGCCTCCTTGGAATAATACTGCTCGTACATTTTACGGCATTCTGTCCGCATGGAGGCCAGCTCTTCCGGGTGTTCGATGGCGTGCTCCAGCAGGACAGCCAGCTGCTGCGGATCGTCGTCATGGTAGACGAAGCCGTTCCGACCCTCGGAGATGAGCCCGGCGGTGCCGGTGTGCTCCGATACGATGGACGGCTTGCCGAAGATCAGACCCTCGGTGACAAAGGTGGGCATGGGATCATCGCGGGAAGCGCAGACCAGACCGGTGCACTGCTCCATCAGGCTCTTGATCTCGTCACGGGTGAGCCGCTTGCAGTAGAACACGTTTTCCGGGTAGTCTGCGGTCAGGGCGCGGACGGAATCCATCATCTCCTTGTCAGCGGCCTGGCCCACAAAGAGGAAGGAGGCTTTTTCCCGCACCTCGGGCGGCAGCAGGCGGATGGCCTTGCAGAAGATATCGTGGCCCTTGCGGCGCTCAAAGGAGCCCACCGTGGCAAACAGAGGGCGGCCGCGGTTGTAGCCCAGATCGGTGCGGACAAAGTTCTCTGCCGCGTAATCAGGCAGGCCGTAGATGAGCGGCCGGATCTCGAACTCGGGCCGCACGGCGTGCATGGCGTTGGCGGCGTGGCTGCCCACCGAGTAGACCCGAACATTCTCCCCCAGCTGGGTGGGGATCTGGTGAGCAATGTGGGGGTAACCCGCAAAGGCATCGTGGAGCCACCACAGCACCGGCACGGCGGTGCCGCTCAGGGCACGGACGGCCCGGGCCATGACCACCGTATTGACGATGACGAAGTCGGCACAGAGAGCCATGCCCCAGGCATCGGAGACATTGCGGCAGGACGAACGGGTGATGACCGAGGCCCCGGCATCCAGGAAGAGATGCAGGGAGCCGCCGTCACTGGGGCCCAGCACAAGTACCTCATACCCCATGCTGCGCAGCACCGGCACGGCACTCACCAGCACGATGGGTGCGCCGGTCATATCCAGCACATGGCTCATAATAAAGGCACGTTTGCCGTGGGCCGAAAACGCATCCTCGGCGCAGATGCCGCGCTCGTAGTGGAGCAGGGCCTGCGGGATGAGAGCGGGCTTAGTGCAGAGCTGTGCGGCCAGCGCCAGCAGCTCAGGCACATTTTCGGGGTCATGGGCGGCAGCGCGGCAGCGCTCCAGCAGGGTGCGGCTGACCACGGCGCAGCGGTTCTGCGCCTGCAGCGGCTGGCTCTGATAGAGGGCAGTCGCCCCGCCAAAACCGAACACAGCATTGCAGACGGCGTAATCCGCACCATCCTGCAGGGCTTTGGCAAAGTACATCAGGGCGGTGGACATCAGCTCCACGTCCTCGGCGGCCAGAAGCACGCCGTCCACGCTTGCGGTCAGTTCCCCGTCCAGCCGGTCCACCAGCCGGAACTTGCGGTGGAGCTGGTCGGTCAGTGTGGATTTCAGGGCCGTGCTGCGGGCCGGTGCGCAGACCAGCAGATAGGTGCTCTGGGTGTTGCTGTACTCCTGCAGAGCCAGCTGACGCTGCTGCAGGGGGGTGTAATTGTTGTACATGGCTGTTCCTCCGTTCCGCTTCTCAGTTTCCACGGTGGAACAGGCGCATCAGGCTGCGGATGGGAGCAGTGAGCTTCCAGCTTTTGCTGGAAAACACGCTTTCCAGCGAGGTCTCGTAGGCATTGCTCCGGGCCTGCAGATCGGCGTTTTTCTGGCACAGCTGTGCGATCTCCTGCTGCAGGGCGGCCACCATCTGCTGCTGGGCCGCGGCATTCTGCTCCAGCTGCTGGATATGCTGCTTTTCGCTGTCCTTGCGCAGCTGGAGCTGCTGCACGCCCTGCAGCACGGCGCAGAACAAAGGCTCGTCCGTCAGGGTCTCCAGCGGGAAGTAGCCATAGCTCACCACCAGCTTCATCCCGGCGGGGTAGTGGGTGGTGCCCTCCAGCCGGTAGTTGGGGTCATCGCCCAGGAACAGGGTGCTGCCGCCGGAAAGGTTCAGGCCGTTGGTGGGTGCGCAGATGATGCGGTCATCTGAAAAGATCAGGTTGGTGATGCAGCAGGGCAGCTCACCCGGGTCAAACCGCAGGGCCTGTGCAGCCACCGGCAGCTCAAAGGTCGCGGTCACGGCACCGGTCAGCTCGTCGGTGGTGCAGTCGGGTGCGGTCAGGGTGTCCTTTTCCGAAAAGCCGAAGCCTGCATCATAATAGAGCAGCGGCTGCAGCAGAGTGGGCGAGTCGGTATGCATCTCGCGCTGGGGGTGTGCCGCAAGGTAGGACTGCACCTTCTGTTCCAGGGCAAGGCAGCGTTCTGCCAGATGGGAAACACCTTCGTCCGAAAGCTTGAGCTGCTGTTCCAGCTCGGCGATCTTTTCCTGCAGAGCCGCAGTGTTCTCAGGAGCTGCGTTGTTCATAACCGGATTCTCCTCATAATATTATTTCACTTCAGCAGAGGGGGCACCCTCCGCAAAAAATCAGTGTTTTGCCGCAAAATGACGCTCAGGCGCTTCGGTGCGGGCGCTGCGCCGGCGGGGCGCTTCCGCCGCCTTCTGCTCCCGGCGGGAGGTGAGCCAGAACTTCAGGTCCCGGCGGCGCACCAGCAGCTCGCAGATGAGCAGGGTGGAGCCCAGCGAAAGGGTGAACTGCAGCACCATGCCCAGCACCGGGTGAGCCGCAAACTTCTGGGGCATCAGATACCAGGGAATGGCCGTGAGCTCCACGGTGTGGACGCAGAAGATGAACAGCGAACGGCGGCCAATGGCCTGGATGGCGTGGGTGACAACGTTCTCCACCCTGCGCTGGAACCAGATGACGATGGAAAGGATGCCCAGGCCCGTCACGGCATCCAGCAGGATGCTCACGGGGCCGAGGGTCCACTCGGCCATCGAGACGCAGTCGGTGCTCTTGGTAAGAAGCACCAGTGCGGCCACAGCCAGCGCCGCCGCGATCATCCCGCCGCGCAGACGGGGCGAAAGGGGCTGTTCAAAGATCTTATACTTCTTGGCAAGGTAGCCCACATACAGGGCCGGAACGGTGACCATGCCCTGGCCGATGCAAAAAGGAGCCTCCCAGGTGATGCAGATGCCCCAGCCTAACAGCATGGTACCCAGCACCGCCCAGTTTATGTACTGCTCCGGGAAGATATTCAGGATGAGATCCAGCAGGATCCATGCGATCATCAGCGAGAGCAGATACCACATGGGGCCGCAGGAGAAGAACAGCTGGCCGAAATAGGTGGCCGTGTGGGGCAGGCCCAGTGCAAAGCCGCCCAGCACCTTGTAGGTCTCGTAGGTGGCGTTGTGCAGGCTGCCGAACAGGCTGTAATGGATGATAAAATGGAACACGGTGGTGGCAATGCCGGTATAGATGTAAGGCTTGAGCAGCGTCTTGAACTGCTGGTCGATACACTTGCCGATGGAGCGCTTGCGGAAGCCGTAGCCGCTGGCAATGTAAAAGGCCGCCATCAGGGATTCGCGGTAGGCGAACATGCAAAAGGTCAGCGGGTTGATGTGGCTGGCATCGCCCATGGGATAAAGCTCACCGGTGTGGGCAAAGACGATGGTCAGCATGCCGACACCCTTGAGCAGGTCAAACATGCCCAGCGAATTTGCGGCACGGCGTTTGGTTCCCTCCATAAAAAGGTCCTCCTCTGCGCCGCACCCCGCCCCGGGATGGCAGAATTGCCGGATTTTTGGCGCATCATGTTAAAAATTAGAGATATTTATAATAAGTATAATGCTTTTTGCCCCTGCTGTCAATCAAACCCAGGGAGAAAGCACGGTAGGCGGATACCGGGAAAAGTGTACCACACTCACGGCCTGCCCGCAACAAAAGGCAGGATTTACATCCGGGTGCACAGATTGACTGTAAGTTTAAGTTGCATATTTGTGCAATTAAATCTTGCGTTTGAGCCTTCTATGCGGTATACTCTAGGCTAGAGTACCCAGAAGATTCCATTTAGCGGAAACGAAAGGGAATAATTTAACAAAAATAAACAGGGAGTGTAAAATAATGGCAGACAAGGCTTGTAACGAAGTTGTGACCGCGGCAAATATGCCGATGACCGTTTTTGATATGATCTCTGCGATGCAGAATAAGTATGCTGACCGTGTGGCGTTCCGCTATGTGGAGGGCAAGGACACGGTGGTGGAAAGGACTTACGCCCAGTATGTGCAGGATATCCGCAAAGCGACCGGCTACCTGCAGCAGGAGCTGGGCGAGCCCAAGGGCAAGAAGATCGTTATCCTGAGCCGCACCAACTATGAGTACGGCGCTGTCGTTTTCGGCACCATGATGGCAGGCGCTGTCATCGTGACCCTGAACCAGGGCAAGACCTGGGCCGAGCTGGAGCATGAGCTGGGCATGGTGGAGCCGGACCTCATCTTCAATGATGGCATCGATTACGGCTACCGCGCCCAGCTGGAAGCGCTCTATGGCGCTCGGCTCCGCCCCATGGATGCCTGGACCGCTGCCCCTGAGGCTGAGATGGTCAACCGCATCGACCACGAGGGTCTGCTGATGCTGATGTTCACTTCCGGCACCACCGGCCGCAGCAAGGGTGTGATGCTGAGCGAGAAGAACTACTTCACCGCCTGCCAGATGTACATCGATGGCCTGAAGTCCGTCCTTGATTATGAGGAGCGGCTGGTACCCCAGTACCTCGACCAGACCTTCAGCCACTTTACGCTGGTGCCCATGTTCCATCTGGCCGGTTTCATCTGCTACTTTGTCTATGGCATACAGGGCTGGACCCTGAATCTCTGCTGTGATGCCCGCGACCTGCGCCGGGATATGAGCCTGATGCACAGCGATGCCATGTCTACCCCTCCGGTGCTGGTGGAGATGATCTGCAACGAGGTCAAGCGCGGCCATGCCGACCGCCTGAACGGGCTGTGGAACCTGAGCTGCAGCTCTGCGATCCTCGATCCCGCCATCCTGAGTGATCTGGTGAAGAATGGCTTCTACATCAACCAGTGCTACTCCATGACCGAGCTGGCCGGCTATGGCCTGCTGAACGTGACCCAGGAGGGCGACCACCTGCGTGCCCTGGGCAAGCCGGACGGCTTCTGTGAGGTCAAGGTGGACGAGAACGGCGAGATCTGCGTCCGCGGCGGCTGCGTGATGCTGGGCTACTATAAGGACCCCGAGGCAACTGCCGAGACCATCGACAAGGACGGCTGGCTCCACACCGGCGACCTGGCCCGCGTGGACGAGGAAGGCTACTACTATATGACCGGCCGAAAGAAGAACCTCATCATTCTGGACAGCGGCGAGAATGTCAGCCCCGAGGAGCTGGAAAAGCTGCTGGGCAAGTGCGATGCCATCAAGGAGTGCATCGTCAAGGAGATGGGCAAGAAGATCGGCACTGTGGTCTGCTGTGAGGATGACAAGCAGCAGCAGGTGAAGGCTTTTGTCACCGAGCTGAACCGCACCCTGCCCATGTACAAGCGCATCTCCGTTGTAGAATGCAGCGCCGAGCCCCTGCCCCGCAATGCACTGGGCAAGCTGCTGCGCAAGTGAAATCAAACGGGAGAAAAAGGAGCAGTCCATGGTAAACAATGTCTATGATCTTGTCACCCGGACAATGGAACAGGAATTCCCCGGGCGGGTGGCGTTCCGCTGGGTAGAGGATGCCACCGGTACCGTGAAGGAAAAGACCTATGCCGAGTATGCACAGGATATCCGCCGCGCCGCTGCCTGGTTTGCCCGGAACATCCCGGAGGTGGAGGGCAAGCGGGTGGTCCTGCTGAGCCGGAACTGCTATGAGTACGGCGTGAATACCTTTGGCGCTGTGCTGGCCGGGGCTGTTCTGGTGACGATGAACCAGAAAAAGACCTGGGACGAGCTGAGCTGGGAGCTGGAGCTGGCAGAGCCTGCCCTCATCCTGAACGATGGGGTGGACTATGGCTGCCGTGACCAGCTGGAGGCTGCGTATGGGGAGCGCCTGCGGCCGATGGATGCCTGGAAGGACACCGCGCCCGGCGGGCTGGAAAAGAAGATCGACCCCAATGCCCTGATGGTCATGCTGTTCACCTCCGGCACCACCGGCCGCAGCAAGGCCGTGATGCTGGCAGAGCGGAACTTCTTTACCGTGATGCAGATGCACGTTGCCATGGGCGACCACATGCTGGACTTCAAGCACCGGCAGCTGCCCGAGGATAAAAACGATGTCCTGAGCAACTTTGCCATCCTGCCCCTGTTCCATCTGGGCACCTTTATCTGCCTGTTCTCCTGGCCCTTCAAGGGCTGGGCCCTGAACCTTTGCAGTGACCTGCGGAATTTCTACCGGGATCTGGGCCTGATGCACAGCGATTCCATTGCCGTGGCCCCGGTGCTGATGGAGAGCATCTACAAGGATGTCAAGCGCGGCCGCGCCGATAAGCTGAACGGCCTGTGGAACCCCTGCGGCAGCTCTGCCATGTTCGACAGCGAGCTGCTGCTGGGTCTGGTGGAAAACGGCATGTACATCACCCAGTGCTACGGCATGACCGAGACCTGCGGCGATGGTCTGGTGAACTACGCCCAGACAGAGCCCCATATCCGGGCGCTGGGCAAGCCGGACGGCCACTGCGAGTACAAGCTGGATGAGACCGGCGAGATCTGCATTCGGGGCGGCTGTGTGATGCTGGGCTACTATAAAGACCCCGAGGCCACCGCCGAGATCATCGACAAAGACGGCTGGCTCCATACCGGCGACCTGGCCCGTGAGGACGAGGACGGCTATTACTACATGGTGGGGCGGAAGAAGAACCTGATCATTCTGGGCACCGGCGAGAACGTCAGCCCCGAGGAGCTGGAAAGAAAGCTCTACGCCTGCCCTGAGGTGCAGGAGTGCGTGATCAAAGAGATGGGCAAAAAGATCGGCGCGCTGATCTGCTGTGCCGAGGAAAAGCAGGCAGAGGTCCGGGCCTTTATCACTGAGCTGAACCGTACCCTGCCGCTGTACCAGCGGATCACGGCGGTGGAGTTCAGCGCCGAGCCCCTGCCCCGCAACGCCATGGGCAAGCTGCTGCGCAGGTAAGCGCGGAAATTGTAAAAAAAGCGCAAAACCGGGCGGTCGGTGTGTTGCATTTCCTCCATAAAACAGGTATTATAAAACACAGGAATGCCCCGCCCGGCTGGCTAAACCGGCCCGGCGCGTGGCATACTGAAACTGCGCCCTTGCAGGCGATAAAAAATCCCTCACGGAAAGGAAGATTTTTTGATGGAAAGAGCAGAAATCGTGTCTCAGATCCTGGCAATTCTGGAGGATGTGGCAGAGATCTCGCCCGAGGATGTCAACGAAGACAGCGTGATGATGGATGATCTGGATCTGTCCTCTATGGAGATCCTGACCGTCGTGGCCGATCTGGAAGAGACCTTTGGTCTGCGCATCCCCGAAAAGGAGCTGCGCAACTTTGTGACCATCGGCGATCTGGCCGATTATCTGGCCGAGAACGCGGGGTAAATTCCGGATGAATGCAGAGCAGCGTGCGGTGTTTCAGGGCATCGTCTACTATTACCGCGAAAATCAGGTCCTCTGCCGCTATCAGGCCACGCTGAAGGAGCCCGTTGACCCGGCCCTTCTGCAGCAGGCACTGGATGCGGTCCGCCCGCTGGCAGAGTATTATTTCTGCCATGTGGTGTGGGAAAAGCGGGAGACCCGTCTGGAGCCCAACACTGCCCCCTGCCGTGTGCGGCAGGGCAGCGCCCAGCCAAAGATCCCCGAGGAGACGAACGACTATCTCTTCTCGCTGGGCTATGAGGGGAACACGGTCTATCTGGACTGGTTTCACTTCCTGGCCGATGGCCGGGGCAGCGCGCCCTTTTTCACCCTGCTGCTCAAGCTCTACTGCAACCTGCGCTCCAACGCTGGTTTTGTGTGCGAGGCCCTTGCCTCTGACCCGCCCTACGATGTGGAACAGCTGCTGGCCCGCTACCCGGAGAGCCAGGTGGCCAACAACATGCAGAAGGACGTGCTGCAGATCCACGAAGGCACGCCCCGTTTTCAGCGGTTGCGGCTGGACAGACAGAGCCTTGTGGATCTGGCGCAGAAGGAGGGCGTGAAGCCCTTCAGCGCCCTCATGGGGCTGACCTGCCAGGCAGCGCAGCGGTATCTGGAAAAGAACGACCTTGCGTACAGCTATGCCGCCGACACCCGCGCGGCGCTGGGGGTGCCGCACGCCCTGTACAACTGCATTGCGTCCTTTCAGCTGCCCCTGCGGCTGGAACCGCAGGCCAGGCTCCACAGCTTTGCAAAGCAGCTCGACCATGAGATCCGGGAAAGCCTGACCCCGGAGCGCCGCCTGTTCCGCATGGCCGAACAGATGGGCTGGGTGTATCAGGTGTTCCGGCAGAAAGCCGCACTCAAGATCAAGAAGCGTGTGTTCCAGATGGGCGAGTACATCAGCGGCTTCCCGGCAGATTTCTGGGTCAGCTACATCGGCAGCCCGCTGCTGCCGCACAGCCCGGAGCTGGAAGCGTACCTGACCGATTTCCAGACCTGGGTGCTGCCGGACGGTGCGTCCCTTGCAATGGAGGTCACCAGCCTGCACGGCGTGCTGACCTGCTGCATTGAGAACAAGGTGGACAAGCCCGGCTACCTCGAGGCCCTGCGCGACGTGATGGAGCAGGAGGGCATCAGGGTGCTGGAAGCGGTACATATCTCTTAAAAGAAAATGACCCTTTCCGTCATGCGTCGGCGTGGCGGAAGGGGTCATTTTTCATATTGTGGAGGTGGGCCGGATGCTGACCTCACCGTGTTGCAGGGCAACCTGCCTGCCGCCCTCGCGCTCCACCACCAGACGGCCCGCATCGTCAATGGAAAGGGCCTTTGCGGCATAGGTCTCGGCCCCGGTGCAGACAGTGACCCAGTGGCCCGGCACAAAACAGCGGGCCCGGTACTCGTCCAGACAGTCGAAGGCCGGGCAGAGGGAGAGCAGCTCCCGGGCAATGGCCCCGGCCAGCACCGCCCGGCTCACGGGTGCGGGGCCGCCGGGGTAAAGGCTGCCTGCCGTGCGGGCCAGCTCCTCGGGCCAATCGGCAGGGGAGGTGGTCAGGTTGAGGCCGATGCCCACCACCAGCCATTCCAGCTGGCCGCATTCCATGTCGGTCCCGGCTTCGGTCAGGATGCCGCAGACCTTGCGGCCCTGATAGTAAAGGTCGTTCACCCATTTGATGCCCAGTTCCAGCCCGCACAGAGCCTTGACAGCCCGGGCCACGGCCACCGCCGCACTGATGGTCGCACTCTGGGCATCGGCGGCAGAAAGGGTGGGCCGCAGGATGAGGGAGAGGTAGACCCCCTTCCCGGCAGGGCTCTCAAACCGCCGCCCCAGCCGCCCGCGCCCCGCCTGCTGATGGGCCGTGAGCACCAGCGTGCCGTGGGGTGCACCGCCCAGTGCCAGCTGCTTGGCCGTCAGGTTGGAGCTTTGCAGTGTGTCGTAGATGTGGATGGGGGCGGGATAGGGGCCCACCGCCTCGGCGCAGAAGGGGTCGCCGCCTGCCAGCCGGTAGCCCCGGCGCGGGGCGGAATCCAGCGCATATCCCTGGGCTGAAAGCGCCTGTGCCGCCTTGTGGACAGCCGCGCGGCTCACGCCCAGCGCTTCGGCCAGCTGCTGGCCTGAGATATAGGCTCCCTCTGCCGCCGAAAGCGCCTGCAGCAGGGCCTGTTTGGTGCTTCCCCCCATGGAAAACGCCTCCTTCTTGTGCTATAGTAGTAATAGTATAGCATAACTTGAGGCATTGCAAAAGAGACTTGCCCATTATGCCAAGGGCTCCCCTACTAGGAGCAACAGCAACAACCGCCGCCAGTGGCGGATGAAGGGCGTTGCTGTTGGGGCCGCGGCCAGCAAGATACGAGTGCTGTTTACAGCACGAAGTGGATGCTGGGAGCCGCAACCCGTACTGGCGCGAAGCGCCTGAGAGGTTTGATCCATTTTTTTTTTTATTTTTCAAAATTTTTGCAGGAAAACCGCGCTCTGCTTCGTATTCAATTACAGAGCGGCAGGAAAGGAGGGATGCGGACCGTTGACAACACTGGAATTCAATGCGCTGGTGCGGCAGTATCAGGGGCTGGTCTACACGGTCTGCCACCAGCTGGTGCCGGACGAGGGCGATGCCCAGGATCTGGCACAGGAGACTTTTTTGGCCGCATGGCGGGCCATTGACCGCTGCCCGCCCGGGTACGAAAAGCAGTGGCTGGCGCGTATCGCTTCCAACAAAGCCAAGGACTACCTGCGCAGTGCGTGGGTGCGCCGGGTGAACACCCCGGGAGATGATATCCTTGCACTGGAAGGCGCGCCGCCTGGCTCCGACCCGGAGCAGCAGGTGCTGGATGCCATGAGCGAGGAGACCCTGACCGAGAAGATCCTGGGGATGCGGGAGCCGTACCGCACCCCCTGCCGCCTGATGCTGCTGGAGGGCCGCACCGCCGCCGAGGCGGCAGCCCTCTGCGGCAGGCCCCAAAAGACGGTGGAGGCGCAGATCTACCGGGCAAAGAAAATGCTGGCGGAGCAGATCCGTCAGGAAAGGAGGAGCGAAGATGGAATTGTTTCGTGAAGATGGCTGTATGACCGACGCGGGCTTCCGGGCCATGATGGACGGCCGGCTGGATGAGCTGGGCAGGCTGGAAGCTGCCGAACACCTCTCCTATTGTGACCAGTGCATGGACCGATACACGGCCCTTTTGACCGCCGATGCACTGGAAACACCGCCAAGGAGCGTGCAGGGCGCGGTGATGGGCACGATCTGGGCCCGCCTGATGCAGAATACCTACGGCAGGGCTGCTGTGGCCGGTGTGGCCGCTGTGCTGGCCCTGACTCTGTGGCGGAGCGGGGCGCTGCAGCAGATCATCCAGTATGGTGCCGGGCGGGAGAACGTGCTGGAAACTGACCAGAGCCAGCTCTGGGAGCCCGGCCGGAATGACCCGGCCCCGGAGAACACCCCGCAATACCGCCCCATTGAGGACGACCGGCCGCAGGCCGCGCCGGAACAGCTGGGGAGACCCGTGCAAACAAAACAGGACCGCCGTTATGCCGGCGAAGGCTCCTCTTTGCTCCACAAGCTGCTCACGGATGTGACCGATAAGATCGCGGGCAATGCCCCGAATACTGAGAAATGAGGGAACGATTATGAAGAAAAATGGCATCCTGACCCTGCTGTTCGCCTTTATCCCGGGCGCAGGCCAGATGTATCAGGGATATATGAAGCGCGGCCTTTCGCTGGTGCTGATGGCCGCTGCCATCGGCATGGCAGCCATGCTGATCCCGCCCGTCGTGTTTACGCTGCTGGTGGTGTTCATGTACAGCTTTTTCGACACCTTCAATCTGCGTGCCCAGATCAGCATGGGCACCGCCCCGGAGGACGATTATCTGGTACACTTCGACCCGCAGGACAAGCGCCTTGCCCGGATGCTGATGGACAGCCACAAGCTGGTGGGCTGGTGCCTGATCGCCATCGGTGCGCTGATCGCCTATGAGCAGATCATTATGAACACGCTGGGCGATATCCTGTGGCGCTGGGGCCAGAAGGCTCCGGTGTGGCGGGCCATCTATCTGGTGATGGATCAATTGCCCGAGGTGGTGCTCTGCGTGGCACTGATCCTGTGCGGCATCTGGCTGGTGCGTGGGCCCAGGGCAAAGAAGGCTGCCCCGGAAACCGCCGCCCCGGAGGAGACCGATTTTCAGGAGTATCAGCCTGAAAAGAAGATGCCCAGCCTGCTGGATCACTTTGCCCGCAAGGCAGAGCCGGATACGACCGGTGAGGTGACCCTTGACCCGGAGGATGAAGACGATGGACGAGAAGAAGAATGACACAGCAGAGACCACGGCCTTCAAGGCCCCGGAAAACGCCCCGGTGCGCCGGGTGGGCACCCTGACGCTGGGAGTCTGCCTGATCGTCTGCGGCGTGCTGTTCCTCTGCTATTTCTTTGTGCCGCATTTCAACTGGGAGCTTGCGCTGAAGATCGCCCCGGCGGCAGGGCTGATCCTGCTGGGGTGCGAGGTGCTGTATTTTGCCGCAAGGCCCCAGCGCTGGAAGTACGATTTTCTTTCGGTGCTCCTCTGCATCGTGCTGATGGTCAGCGCCTTTGGCGGGGCCTGCCTGATGGCAGCCTTTGATTTTGCCCTGCACCGGGAGGAGTTCTGGATCGAATACGATGCCCGGCAGGAACGGGGCCTGAATGATGCGGAAAGCGACCGCCTGCGCCTTGATCTGGACGAGGGCACCGGCCCGGACCTCGATGAGGAAAATGAGGACAGCAGCGCGGCCTCCCACACGGAAGTGTGAGCCATACAAAAAACATATCACAGCAATACAAAAGATACCTTTTACAGGGGGCACCTGTCCGGGTATACTGAATATGCACCCGGACGATGGGTGCTCGAAGAAAAAGTGTAAAAGCGAACCGCCATGGCATCTGTCACCATGGCGGTTCGCTTTTTGCTGTATCGTGTATTACTTGCGGGCGATCATCTCGGTGTAGGCCAGCACCAGGGGGCCTACGCCCTTGGCATCGTTGCAGACCACAGGCTCACTGAAGTAGTAGGCCAGGGAGCCGTCGCGGTGGTCCTTGCCGCCCAGACCTGCCACCAGGCAGATGCCATCCAGCTGCAGGCTGCCGTCCGGGTTCTTGGAGAGGTACCTGTCACAGGTGCCGTAGAAGGCTTTCTCAGCCCAGGCAGCCATCCGCTTGGGCAGGTAGCCCAGGCGCACGCCCTTGAGCACCGCATAGGCGAACAGGGCAGTGCCGCTGGTCTCAAGGTAGTTACCCTCCACGCCGGGGTGATCCATCACCTGCCAGAACATGCCGGTCTCCTCGTCCTGGAACTTGTGCACATCCTCAATGGTCTGCTTGAGCATGGCCATGATGCCGCGGTACTCGTTGTACAGCTGCTCGTCCATCCGCTCCAGCACATCCACCATGGCCACCATGAACCAGCCCATGGCCCGCAGCCAGAAGTTGGGGCTGCAGCCGGTCACGGGGTCAGCCCAGTACATCTGGCGGCTCTCGTCGTAGCCGTGGTAGTACAGGCCGGTCTTTTCGTCCCGCATGTGCTTTTTGATGTTCATAAACTGCTTGTAGCTGTCAATGCAGCCCTGCATCTTGTTGTAGCGGGTCTCGTACTCCATGTAGAAGGGCTGGGCCATGTAGGTGCCGTCCAGCCAGACCTGCCAGGGGTAGATATCCTTGTGCCAGAAGTTGCCCTCCCTGGTGCGGGGCTGAGTGAGCAGCTGGCTGCGGATGGTGTCGATGGCCCGGCGGTACTTCTCATCCCCGAAGATGTCGTACAGGGTGAACAGGTTCTTGCCCTGATTCACGTTGTCCAGGTTGTACTCCTTGGGGTCATAGGTCTTGATGGAGCCGTCCGGCTGCACAAAGTAGTCGATGAAGTCTTTGGAGAAGCTCAGGTACTTCTCGTCCCCGGTGGTCTTGTACAGGCTCAGGCAGGCCGTGATCATGCAGCCGTCGATGTAGTTCCACTTGTTGGGCTTGCCGCTGCGCACCTTTTCAATGTTCCACATGGGGGCCTCGGCGCTGGAATTGGCGATCAGGTAGTCCACATAGTCGCCCAGCAGGGTGAGAATTTCTTCATGGGTCATGGGTCAGTCCTCCTCGAAATGGCCGACATTGGCAAAGCGCAGGCGTTCGCCCTCGTAGCCGGTGATCTTGACGTTGTGCAGGTCGATCTCCTTGACGTTCTCCGCGTAGATGGCCAGCTTTTTCACGTTGGGGCGGTTGTCCGCCATGGCGGCCTGACCGGCTTCGGCGTTGGGGTCAAAGGTGATGGTGACATTCTTCATGGAGATGCGCTCGATGGGCTGCTCAGGCAGGCCGTCGAAGTAGCAGCCCGCGAACTGTGCGTCGGTAGCCACGATATCCTCCATGGTCAGGCTGCCCAGCTTGGGGGTGTACTCATCCACCGGCATGGCATCACGGCACTGGACATAGGGGCTGTGGCCGTCCGGGTCACAGAAATAGAACATGTTGATGACAAAGGGAGCCTTGACACCGCGCATCTCCACGTTGCGGAACACCAGCCCGTCGATGACGGCGGTGTTGCCGCGGCCGCGCCGGGTCTTGACCCGCAGGCCGCGGTCGGTGTGGTCCATCAGGCACTGGGTCACCACCATATCCTTCACGCCGCCGCTCATCTCGCTGCCGATGACGATGCCGCCATGGCCCTTGTCCAGCAGGCAGTTCCGGATCACAGTGTGCTCGCAGCTCTTTTTCAGCTTCATGCCCAGGAATACCTTGCTGGCCTTCATGGCAATGCAGTCGTCACCCACGTGGATGTTCGCGCCGATGATGCGGGTGTACTCGCAGCTCTCGGGGTCGATGCCGTCGGTGTTGGGGGCGTTGTAGGGGTTGTTGATGTTGAAGTTCAGCAGGTCCAGGTGCTTGACGAAGATGGGGTGGATGGTCCAGGAGTAGCTGTTCTGCACTGTGATGCCGTGGAGGCAGACATTCTCGCTGTCCACCGCAGCCACCGCGCGGGGCCGCCATGCAATCCGCTTGACCTTCTGGTTGATCCACCAGTCGCCGTTCTGGGCATCGCAGTCCAGCGTGCCCTCGCCGGTCACCACCACGTCGTGCACCTGCGTGATGTTCAGCAGGCCGGCAAAGCTGTCCAGCGGGTTGCCCTCCCAGCCGGTCAGGTAGTATTCATCCACCTCGTTCTCACTGGGGATGACACCGGGCAGGATGGGGTAGTGGGTGCGGTCGTTATCGCCCAGCAGCACAGCGCCCTTTTCCAGGTAGAGGGTGGTGCAGCTCTTCATAAACAGGCTAGAGGTGCGGTAGCGCCCGGCGGGCACATAAACCGTGCCGCCCTTGGGGCAGGTGGAAAGGGCGGCCTGCAGTTTGCCGGTGTTGTCGGTGGTGCCGTCGGCCACCAGGCCGTAACGGGATGCGTCTACAAAGAAGGTCTCGGCCTCAGTGGTGAAATCGAGGGTCAGGGTCTCGCCCTCAGCCTGCACGGCAACCGTGTAGGGGGTGCCGGGCAGCAGGCTGAACAGGGAGAACACGTTGGTCTCGCAGGCGGTGTAAACAGTCTCACCGTTCAGCTGAACGGTGAAGGGATGTGCCGGACGGTAGCACAGGCCGTTTTCCAGCTCGAACACGGCACTGCGGGTCATGGAACGAATCAGGGAAAGCTTCATAAACAGGATGCCTCCTTGGATGTTGAAAGATTTATGGGTTGCCCATAGGTGGCGGGCATGGTACACTGAGGAAAAGAAACTGTTGAATGGGGTGTGCGGATGAAAGCGGAACGGGAAAAATGGAGCGGCCGGGTAACGGCAATGGCGCTGCGGTTCCAGACCGGCCAGTATGAGCTGGCTGAGGAGGAGGAGATCTGCCGGATCATTCTGGTGTCCGGCGGCAGCTTTACGCTGGTACGGGGCGGCGAGAGCCTGCTGGTGAACCCGGGCTGTGTGCTGCTGCTGGGCCCCGGCGGGGGCCTGCTGCAGCAGGCGGGCCACATTGCCCCTGAGCTCATCGGCTGCCGGTTCCCGGCGGGCGTTCTCCCGGTGCTCAAGAACCTGATGCAGCGGGATTTCATGCCGCTGTTTGAGCCGGGAGCACAAACGGCCCTGTACGGCCCGGTGCAGTGGTCGGGCCGCCTGCGCACCCTGCTGGGCATGATGCAGAGCGCCGAAAGCGAGCCGGAAAGCCCCGGCATGATCTATCTGGCCCTCATCCTGCACTATGTGGAGCAGGAGTGCCGCAGTGAAAGGCAGGACATCCGCCCCCGCAACGAGACGGTGGAACAGATCTGCGCTTACCTTGCAGCCAACTACCAGCAGAAATTCTCCCTGACAGATGTGGCTGCGCGGTTCTACCTGTCGCCCTATTACCTGAGTCGGCTGTTCCGGCGGGTCACGGGCCAGTCCATTGTGGATTACATCAATGGCCGCCGCATTGAGGCTGCCCAGCGCCTGCTGGAGAGCACTGACCTGAACATCAGCGCTGTGGCCGAGCAGACTGGCTTTGCCTCTGCCGCCCATTTCCGCCGCGTGTTCCGCGAGACGATGGGAACGGGGCCGCTGCAATACCGCAAGAGCCACCGCGGATAAGAACAACGCCCCCTGTGCACAGCACAGGGGGCGTTGCTTATTCATCGAAAGTCAATGGTTCTGTCCGCAGAGGGGGTGCTTAGCCCTTGACAGCACCGGCGGAGATACCTTCGACGAACTGATCCTGTGCACAGAAGAAAACGATCAGCTGCGGCAGGATGGAGATCAGGGACAGGGCCAGGATACGGTTCCAGGCAAAGCCGGTATCACCGTCCATGGACAGCTTGACGAACAGGGACATGGGGTACTTTGCAGGGG
>OGGE01000260.1_pt1 | contig 47409 bp, 39 predicted proteins | sample 1571121 | NCBI WGS metagenome assembly OGGE01 (sample SAMEA2581959, study PRJEB24529) | metagenome | biome: Human gut stool | place: China | collected 2011
TGTCGCCGTGTATTGCCATCGGCCAAGGAACGACCACTGCAGGATCGCGCTCAACGGTGGGCACGATGACCGAAATCAACGACTATCTGCGCGTGTTGTTTGCGCGAGTTGGTGTGCCGTACTGTGCCGAGCACGACGTGCCGCTGCAAAAAAGCGGCGTACACGACATGGTTGACGCTGTGTTGGGGTTTGAAGAAGGAACTCGCGTTCTGATTTTGGCGCCGCTGAAAATCCCGGGAGCCGTTTCGCTTGCCGAAGTGTGCAAACAGTTGACCAAGCGTGGCTTTCTGCGTCTTTTGCTCGATGGTCAAACATATGCGCTCGACGATATGTCGCAGGAAATGCTCGCCGAGTCTGCGGCGGGTCACACGATCGACATCGTGATTGATCGACTCAAAAGTTCCGACGCTCAGCGTTCGCGTTTGGCCGAAAGCTTTGAAGCGGCCATCAAGGCCGCTGACGGTCGCGCAGCCTATCTGAGAATGGACACCGGTGAACGTCGGGTGTTTCACACGCGCTATTGCTGTCCGATTTGCGAGGCTACGGCGCCTGATTTGAGTCCCGCGATGTTCTCGTTTAATAACGCGCTCGGAGCTTGCCCCGTGTGCGAGGGCTCGGGGGAAGTCGAACGATTCGATCCGGCATTGGTGGTAAGCGACGCACGACTGTCGTTGCGGCAGGGAGCCGTGTGCGGCTGTACGCCGCAAAACCGAGCCAATTTTGCGGATTTGTCGACGGCCTCGCGCCTTTTGGACTTTTCTTTGGATGTCGCTTTTGAGGAGCTTTCCCCGGATATCAAAGACTATGTGCTCTATGGTCCGAACAAGGCGCAGCGCGACGTACTCGGCATGCCCGATTTTGAAGGTGTGATCGCACAGCTTGAAAAGAAATGGAAGCGCACGACGAGCGAGGCGGTCAAAAACGGCATGCGCGTGTTGCGGCGCACCATCGTCTGTCCGGCCTGCGACGGCACGCGTCACCGAGCCGAAGTCAAAAATGTCTACGTGGGCGTGCCGGAAAACCGCATCAATTTGATCGAAATGCAGCGTCTGCCACTCATTGAGCTTGTGGCGCGCATTGAAGCGTTGGAGCTTTCGTCGGCATTGGAATGCGTGGCCAAGCCTCTTTTTGACGAAGTCTTAAAGCGCGTTCGCTTTTTGATTGACGTTGGTTTGGGGTACCTTACGCTTTCGCGCGAAACGTCAAGCCTTTCGGGCGGCGAAGTTCAGCGCATTCGTTTGGCCGGGCAGCTTGGCGCCGGTTTGACGGGCGTGACCTATGTGCTCGATGAGCCGACGGTTGGCCTGCATCAGCGCGATACGGGACGCGTCATTGAGATGCTCAAGAAACTCACGAAGGCCGGCAATACGGTCGTCGTGGTCGAACATGACCCCGAGATGATTCGTGCGGCCGACTGGGTGGTGGACATGGGGCCGGGGGCCGGCACGCAGGGCGGTACGGTCGTCTGTCAGGGGGAAGTCAAAGACATCTGCGCGTGCGAAGCATCCAAAACGGGCGCGTATCTGAGTGGCCGACTTCAGATGCCCCAGGCACCACACAAGGTGTTTACGACCGATTCTGAGGCGCTCGTCATCAAGGGGGCATCGGGACGCAATCTCAAGCATATTACGTGCCGCTTTCCGGTCGGTGCCTTGGTGGCGGTCACGGGCGTATCGGGCTCCGGCAAATCGACGCTTATCAACGAAACACTCGGTCGCTATATGAAAAAGCGACTGCATCGAGCCAAATTGCAACCACTTGATTTTGAAGAAATCGAAGGTGCCGATTATTTCGACAAGATCATTGAAGTTGATCAGAGTGCGATCGGCAAGACGCCTCGCTCCAACCCGGCAACCTATACCGGACTCATGCTGCCGCTTCGCGAAGTGTTTGCGGCAACACCGGCGGCGCTCGAGCGCGGTTACGGACCGGGGCGCTTCAGTTTCAATACGGAAGGCGGCGCATGCGAAGCCTGCGAGGGCGAAGGCCGCATCAAGTTTGAAATGGGCTTTTTGCCGCCGGTGTACGTAGACTGCCCCGTCTGCCACGGCAAACGCTACAACCGCGAAACGCTGGAAGTGAAGTACAAAGGCAAGTCAATTGCCGATGTACTGGATATGACGGTGAGTGATGCACTGTCCTTTTTCGACGTTCACACGCAGATCGTCCGCAAGCTTGAAATGCTCGAAGAAGTGGGGCTTGGCTACATCGGTTTGGGGCAAAGCGCCGTGACCTTCTCGGGCGGTGAAGCGCAGCGCATCAAACTTGCCCAGGAGTTGGCGCGGCGCGATACGGGACGCACGCTTTATATATTGGACGAACCCACGACCGGCCTTCATTTTGAAGACGTTGCCGTACTGATGCGGGTGCTGCGCCGTTTGACGGCACTTGGCAACACCGTCATCGTGATCGAGCACAACACCGACGTGATTGCCGGCGCCGACTGGGTGGTCGATATCGGTCCCGAAGGGGGCAACGCGGGCGGTCAACTTGTTTTTGAAGGGACGCCTGAAGACCTGATGCAGTGCTCCGAGAGCATCACCGGGCAATGGTTGCATGCGACGGCCGACGGAAAGGCGCCTAAAAAGCGCAGTCGCAATAAGAAGACGAACTGTTAAATTTTTCGAAAAATTGAGGGTTTACCCTCAAATATGAAAAGGGTGAGTCAATGGATTTTCGTCATTAATGCGGGATAACCCGTAAAATGATGGCGAAACAGAGAAATAAACTGCCTTCTAAGCGATAAAAATTTGATCTATATCAATATTAAAAACATCTGAAAGGAGCATTATTCGCTCATCAAAATCAAGGGTCGGGGCGATCGTCTCTGCCCGCGATCCCATTTCAATAAAAAATTAAGGAAATCGATCATGACTCCCGACAACATCAAGTACGGTCATACCCCCACCGGCCCCGAAGTCATCGCCGGCGTGACCCTCAAGGATGCCAAGCGTGCCAGCAAGTGGCCTGCCTACGTTGACGTGGCTCAGTCCGTCACCGGCGCCATCCTCGGCATCTTCCTGTTCTGCCACATGGCCTTCACGAGTTCGATTCAGGTCGGCAAGGACCTCTTCTGGAACCTGATTCAGGTTTCCGGCGGCACCCCGATCTTCGGTCATGAACAGATCTGGCTGCACTTCTTGTTCGTGGGCATCATCACGCTTTGCGTCATCATCCACGCTCTGTGCGCTCTGCGTCGCTTCCCGACCTCCTACAAGCAGTTCCGTGACATCCGCGCTCACGTGAAGGTTGTGCACCACACCGATTCCTCCCTGTGGTTCATCCAGTTCGTGACCGCCATCATCCTCACCGGCATGGTGTTCCCGCACGTCATGGGCATGCTCACGGCTCCGTCCGAAATCGATCCCAACCTCTCGTCCGTTCACACCTATCACAACGGCCTGATCTGGACGCTCATCTTCCTGGTTGCCACCGAACTGCACGGCATGATCGGTCTGTATCGTCTGGCTGTGAAGTGGGACGTCATCAAGGGGCGCGCTCACGGTCTGCGCAAGGCCATGGTTGTGATCGCCTTCTTGATGATCTGCTGCGGTTCTCTGACGGCATACACCTACTGGGGTTATGGCAAGGAACTCGTGGAATCCGGCAACGCCGCCACCCGCTACGTTCCGACCGTTAACTGGTTCGCCGACAAGTAATGTAATCGAAGGCTGTTTGCGACAGCATATCTCCCCGGGCTCCAGTCTCCTTACCCGGGGAGACGACACGAAAAGCCGAATTTCCGTTTGTGCGGGAGTTCGGTTTTTTTTGAGCCGAACGCCTGAGCGGAACACATTAGAGGCAGGCATGGGGGTTGATAGTGAAAATTTTATAAATGGCTTAAATATTTTTATTTTATTAGGGTTCTTACTAAGAAAGAGGGGTTTTAGAGCACGCTGCCGTTGACTAACATCAAAACTCGATGATCTCTTAACAAAGAGATGACGTGAGTACGAATAACCCTGAGCAACAGTCGATACGGCATTCTTCGCCGATCTTTACCCAGACAGTTGCCCTTCTTTTAGGAGGCAAACATGCACGAATCCAGTATTGAGATCGGCGCACTGGACAACAAGTCCAAAGTCATCCCTCTCGTCCTGGGCCCCTTGCTTGCCCTGGCTCTTTATTTCATCCTGCCCGAAACGTACATCAGTGCCAAAGGTGATGTGGCTCAGCTCAGCCACGCCGCACGCGCTTGCGTGAGTATGGTGCTCTGGATGGCCATCTGGTGGTTTACCGAAGCTGTTCCGATTGCCGTCACTGCACTGTTGCCGATTGTGTGCTTCCCGCTCTTGGGTGTTGCAACGCCGGCTCAGACGCTCAAGGAATACTCCAACGATACGATCTATCTCTTTTTGGGCGGCTTCTTGATCGCTGCCGGTATCGCTCGCTGGGGTCTTGACCGTCGTATTGCTCTGTACACGATTCGCATCGTGGGTACCAAGCCCAAGCAAATTGTGCTCGGTATCATGCTCGCGACGAGCTTCTTGTCGGCCTGGGTGTCCAACACGGCTACGGCGGCCATGATGCTTCCGATTGCTCTTGCTCTGATGGCGGTTGTTCGCTCCACACGCATTGATCAGCCCATCGATAAGGCAGAACGCAACTTTGGCGTGTGCCTGCTTCTGAGTGTGGCCTACGGGGCTTCGTTGGGCGGCGTCTACACTCTTATCGGTACTCCGCCCAATGGCATTTTGGCTCGATTTGTCGAGCAGACTTACGGCGACCCCGTGAGCTTCGTCGATTGGCTCAAGATCTCGTTCCCGACCATGACGATTCTCATCATCGCCACCTATTTGCTCCTGGTGCACGTGCTTTTCCGCGAACAGCCCGGTGAACTGCCCGGCGGCAAGGAATGGGTCAATAGCGAAATCAAGCATCTCGGTCCGCTCACCCGCGGCGAATGGACGGTTCTGATCGTGTTCGTGGCTGCTGCTTTGCTTTGGACGTTCGGTCCGGTGTTGCGCGGCCTTGAAATCGCAGGCACCAAGCCCTTGAAGCCGATGAGCGACACCGTGATCGCTATGGCTGCCGGCATCATTCTCTTTATCATCCCCGTGGACGCGAAAAAGGGCATCCATGCGCTGGACTGGTCGAGTGCGGCCAAGGGTGTGAGTTGGGACGTGCTGCTTTTGTTCGGCGGCGGTCTGGCCATGGCTGCAGCCATTCAGCGTACCGGTGCGGCCGATGCCGTGGGCGCCGCGGCCGTGGCCCTGGGCGGCCTGCCCGAATGGGCGATCGTGGGTGGTGTCGCGACTCTGGCTTGCTTTGCTTCGGAATTCACCTCCAATACGGCTCTTGCCGCAACCCTGATGCCGCTTGTGGCAGCCGTGGCTGATTCTATCAATGCCAATCCGCAGTCTCTGTTGATTGCTGCCACGATGGCAACGAGCTGCGCCTTCATGATGCCGGTGGGGACGCCTCCCAACGCTATGGTATTCGGTACCGGCCGTCTGAAGATCGGCGATATGTTGCGGGCAGGTTTCTGGCTTAATGTGGTCTCGATCATCGTGATTTCGATTGCTGTCCTGCTCATTGATCCGGGCATCATCCCGATGAGCTGATACGGAACCTGTTACAACCGGCTGCTTCGCACCGCCGCACTCGGGGAAGGATTTTCTCCGGGTGCGGCGGTGTGTCTATTTGCAGCAATGGCTCTTAACAAAAACTGTCGTTGAAACAGAAGGTTTAGCTCTATAATTAAAATATTATGAAAGGCATGATAAATTTGCCGGTACGGACTTTTTATTTTTTGCGGTAGAGATCTATGACGCTGCGTTCTGTTGTTCTGGCTATTCTGAGTCTGCTTGCCTTGATCTTCCTGATTCTCAATTGGCAGGGAATCACGGCGCCTGTGCCGGTCAACTTGATCGTTGAAGAGATCCAGGCTCCGTTGGGTCTGATCCTGTTGGTGATTCTTGGAGGTCTCTGGCTCTTTGGCATTGCCTGGGCACTGATGCAGCAGGCCTCGACGCTTGTTGAAATTCGCAAGGCCTATAAGGAGGCCAATGCCAACAAGTCATTGGCCGATCACGCCGAGCAGTCCCGCTTGGAGCAAACCAAGGAGAGTCTGCGTCAGGAAATGATTAAGAGCCGCGAAGAGCTACTAGCAGGCATCAAGGCCGCCGTCGAGGCTCCGACGGCAAGCGCGCAGGACGCCCAAAAGCGTCTTGATGCTGTTGAAAAAGCGCTTGAAAAGCTTTCACTTCGCATTGAGCAAATTGCAGACAAAGCGCAAATCGGACCGGCGCCCGAACTGCCTGCGTCGGAACCCAAAAAGTCCGGCTTTTTTGGTTTTTTAGGGGGCAGCAAATCCAATAAGCCCCATGAGCCGTCCAAGAACGTAATCGTTGAATCGCCGGTTGTACCGACGGCGCCTGCGGCCGTTCCCGAACCGGAGTCGGTTCCTGTGTCCGATAAGACTGACGCGGCAAAGGAGGAGTCAGCGCAGTCTGTTGAGCCCACCGCAAAGCCTAAGGACGGCTTTTTCAAAAAAATGTTTCATTGATAAGGTGAGGTCTTATGTCCGGCAATGTCTATCGCTATCTGGATACACTGATTACAGCCGGGTCGTTTTCCAAAGCGGCACGAGTTCTGCAAATCTCTCAGCCGTCCATCTCCCAGTTTGTGCATCGACTGGAAACGGAAGTCGGTACACAGCTTGTTGATCGCTCCGCTAAGCCTCTGAGACTGACTTACGCCGGTGAATGCTTCATGAAGACGGAGCGCGAAATTGAGCAGCTCCGCAGCATGCGCTCCCGTCTCATTGCCGACATCGGCGAGGGGGTGAGAGGTCATGTCACCATCGGTTCGTCACACTATCGCTCTACGTTCTTTCTGGCTGAGGTGTTGCCGATTTTCCGACGTGAGTATCCCGGTGTTACTGTGTCTTTGGCCGAGGGGACTACCAAGGAGCTCGAAGATTTCGCTTTTGACGGTGTGACCGATCTGAGTCTGGTGATTGCGCCGCTCTATCGCAGCGAACTCGAATATGCCGAACTGTTTCGTGAACGGTATCTTTTGGCGATGAGCCCCGAGTCGCGTGTGGCAAAGACCGTGGCGCAGCCTGCTTCGGGCGGCTATGCTTCCATGCCGTTTAATCGTCTCAACGGCGAACCTTTCATCACGATCAAGCAGGGGCAGAAGTTCCGCAACCTCTACGAAGATCTGTGCCGGGCGACTCGTACAACGCCTCGTGTGATGCTCGAAAGCGAATCGCCTGTGGCGGCTCTCCATTTGGCCAGTGCAGGACTTGGCGCGACTTTTGTGACGCAAACGCTTGCCAAACGGTGCCGACCGGCGCAACCGGTGCGCTACTTCACGATCGAGCCGGCGCGGCCCGACCGCATGGTGGTGGCCGCCTATCGCAAGAACGGTTATCTTACCAAGGCTGCCCGCAGTCTCATCGAAGTGATGCGCCGCGTGGCCGAAACCGAATTTGCCGACGGCTAGTCAACAAAAAAAGCCGTCGCGACTTCTGTAAAACGCAACGGCTGTCAATCCCGTAAGGTTGGGCGCCTCCGAAATGAACGGAGACGCCCGTTTTCTTATTAGTCGATGTACTCGGTCTTTTTGACGACTTCTTCAACGATCGGTGCTTTGCGTTCGTTAAAGAGCTTCTTGTTTTCTTCGAACAAGTTGCCTCCGTGGGTGTCGATCGAAACGATGAGCGGACCGAATTCTTTCACGCGCATGACCCAGAGCGACTCGGGCATGCCCAGTTCCGGCCACTGCACATCTTCGACCTCTTCGACGCACTGTGCGGCAAGTACCGCGCAGCCGCCCGGGAAGACGCAGTGCAAGGCCTTAAAGCGGCTGCAGCCTTCGACCGTATTGGGGCCCATGCCACCCTTGCCGACGATGAGCTTTACGCCGGTTTCTTCGATGAACTCTTTCTCGAACTTTTCCATGCGCATGGATGTGGTCGGACCGATGGACACGACCTTAAAGCCGCTGCCGGAACTTTGATCGGGCACCATGATGGGGCCGGCGTGAAAGATCGCTTTGCCCGCGAGATCAACGGGAATCTTGCGACCGTGCTTGACCAGACGCGTGTGCGCGCAGTCGCGGGCTGTGATGAGGTAACCGTTGAGATAGATAATGTCGCCGATGCGGATGTCTTCGAGGTCTTCACTGCGAATCGGCGTCGTCAGAATTTTCTTGCTCACAGCGTGACTCCTTTGTGCGAGATCATTTCATAGGACATATCGGCGTTAAAGCGAATGGTGGCGCGGCGATGACCCCAGCAGCCTACCGACAGACCGACGGCCAGGCACGAGGGGTGACGCGCGGCTTGTTCGACGTGAACGCCCATCACCGAGAGTGCGCCCTTGAGTCCGCCCGGACCGATGTTGATGTCGTTGAGACCTTTTTCGATGATCTGTTCGAATTCGGCACCGCGCGGGTTGCTGTTGCGTGAACCGATCGGGCGCATCAGAGCTTTCTTGGAGAGGTTGGCTGCCACTTCGACGGAACCCGCAATGCCGATGCCCACAAGCAGCGGCGGGCAGGCGTTGATACCGCGGTCGCAGATGTTGTCAAAGACAAAGCGCACGACGCCTTCGTAGCCTTCGACAGGCATCAGGACTTTTGCCGTACCCGGAAGCGAGCAGCCGCCGCCGGCCATATAGCCGTGGATGGTGCACTGATCCGATCCGGGGATAATTTCCCAGTCGATCCAGGGAATACGCACGCCTGTGTTGTTGCCGGTGTTCTTTTCGTCGAAGATCTGAACGGCGTTGTGGCGCAGCGGCGCTTCTTTGGTGGCGCGGATCGTCGCTTCTCTCAGGCATGCCTGCATCTGACCGATGAGCGGAAATTCCGAGCCGCATTCAATCCAATACTGAATGACGCCGGTGTCCTGACAGAAGGGCACGTTGAACTTGTCGGCGAGTTCCAGATCCGTAAACATGGAGTCGTACATCACCTTGGCAAGCGGCGTATCTTGCAGCGTGCGCATTTCCTTGAGCTTGGCAAGTACGTCGTCGGGCAAATGTTTGCCGAAGTACGCCGTGAACTTCGCCATGGTGTCAGTGAAACGGGTACTCAATTCCGTTTTGTCCATTGCGTTTGTCTCCTCGCGCGGGTCGTGACCGCAGCGCGTCTGATGGGGTGAAATCAAGGGAAGCGAGCCTTCCTACTTTTGGTGGAATTCTTACGCCTTTTGATTGATAAATCAAATATTTTATTCTCTATTATTTCGATAAATATAAAACTATTAATTTACTTAACTTATTGATAAAAAAGAGAAATGTGAAGACGAATGGAGATGTACCAGAAGTAAGAATGGAGCTCTATACCTACGAAGAGGTAAATCTGAAATATTAAAAAGCGCCTCAGCCGGATGGCGAAGCGCTTGAGATGTGTTGCGAAAAAGCGAATGGAGATTAAGCGGCGTGATAAGACGTCACGCGCTCAACTTCTTCTTTGGCACCGAGGAAAACGGCCACGCGCTGATGCAGTTTTTCGGGCTTGATCGAAAGAATGCGTTCGTAGCCGTTGGTGGCGCGGCCGCCGGCCTGTTCCATCAACCAGGACATGGGATTGGCTTCGTACATCAGACGAAGCTTGCCGGGTTTGGAGGGATCGCGGTTGTCCTTGGGGTACATGAAGATTCCGCCGCGGCAAAGGATGCGGTGTACTTCGGCAACCATAGCCGCCACCCAGCGCATGTTGTAGTCCTTTCCTCGAACGCCGGTTTTGCCGGCAAGAAGTTCTTCGATGTAGCGGTTCACGGGGGCTTCCCAATGGCGCTTGTTCGAGCAGTTAATCGCAAATTCCTTGGCCTGTTCGGGCACCTGCACGTTGTCGTTGGTGAGGATGTAGGTGTTGGTGCGGGGATCAAGCGTAAACATCACCACGCCGCGGCCGAGAGTGAGCGCCATCTGCGTTTGCGGACCGTACATGATGTAGCCGGCGGCAAGCTGACGGTCGCCGGGCTGCAGAAAGTCGGCGTCCTGCGGAGCGGTAGCGTCTTCGTGCGGATTGGGCAGGATCGAAAAGATCGTTCCGATCGAGACGTTGATGTCGATGTTGCTTGAGCCGTCAAGCGGGTCGTAGCAGATGAGATAGGGGCGGCGATCTGTACAGTCGGCTGCCACACAGTGATCCATTTCTTCCGAAGCACAGGCGGCGACAACGCCCGACTCAAGCACGGCCTTGGTGACGATGTCGTTGCTGATGACGTCGAGTTTTTTCTGCTCTTCGCCCTGCACGTTTTCGCTGCCTGCCATGCCGAGCACGCCCATGAGGGCGCCGCAGGCGACTTCGGAGCTGATTTCCACGCCGCAGGCAGCCACGGTTTCGATCAATCGGGCGAGTTTTTCATCAAGGCCGTTGGTCTTGACTTCGTTGGCGAGCATGTCGCTTAAAGTGATCTGTTGCATAACTCTTCTCTTTTTTAGAGCAAGGACGGATGATGGGTAATCAGTAGGTGTTGAGCGCTTTTTCCACCACTTCGCTCACGCCGGCCGAAAGATTTTCGGTGCGGGCGACTTTGGTGAGAGCCGCATGCATGAGGCGTGCGAGTTCCGGCGTATAGCGGCGCCAGTTGTCCAGCGCACGGGCCAGGCGGGCAGCCACGTGACTGTTGATGGAGTCGAGCTGCAGCACCATGTCGGCCCAGAATTCGTAGCCGGCGCCGTCGGGGCGGTGGAATTCAGGTTCGTTTGCCACGAAGAACGTATTGACAAGCGCGTAGACGTTGTTCGGGTTCTTGAGCGAGAACACAGGACACTGCATCAACGACTTGATGCGGTCGAGCACCGGACATTCGTTGGGATAGACGCGTGCCGTGGCCTGCACCGAGAACCACTTGTTAATCAGAAGCGGCTCGTTGCCCCAGAGTTTGCCTGCGGCATTCAAGACGTCGATCTTGGCCGGGCTCTGGCTGTTGACGATCATGCGCAGCGCGGCAAGACGATCGGTGAGGTTGTCCGAGAGTTCGAACTGATCGCGGGCATCCAACAGGGCTCGGGCGTTGCCGCCGGCGAGCAGATACTCGAGCGTGAGATTGCTCAGGGCGCGTTTGCCGGCTTCCTTCGGATCGAATCGGTATTCGAGCGTCATGTTGCGCATGTTTTCGGTATGAAGCGGCTGACCGAGCTTGTGCGAGAGTTTGCGGCCGATCGTTTCCATCACGAAGATGCGGGCCTGACGAATGGCCTGCGGGTTGATCATGGCGCGGTGAGCCGCGATGCTCTTTTCAGAAGGCAACGTGAGCACGGTGGCGCGGTATTCGGGCGACAGATTCGTGTTGGTGAGAATGCCTTCGAAAGCCGAAATGAGCGTGCCGTGAACGTCGGGTTCCACTCCGTTTTCGATCATGGTGACGACTTCGTTGATGACGGCAAGCATCAAACGCTCGAAAGCGTCGGCGCGGTTAAAACCGTCGGAATCGTGCAGTGCCAGGAACTGAAGCTCTTGCAGCGTATAGGCGTAATCGAAGATCACGGGAGCCGAAAAGCCTCGACCCAGAGACAGAACCGGATTTTCCGTGATGCCTTCAAAAGTCCATTCGTCATCGGCCGTCTCAAGAACGAGTTTGGCGGTGGTGACGGGTTCCTCGTCGGAACCGACAAGCTTCAAGGGCAGATCTTTGCCGTCGCGACCGATCAAACCGACGAGAATCGGAAGCACAAGCGGGTACTTTTCAGCTTGCCCGGGTGTCGGAGGCGTCGACTGCGAAGCGCGAATCGTGAAGGTGCAGTCGTCCTGATTCCAGTTCGTTTCCACGGAAACGCGCGGGGTGCCGGCTTGAGACCACCATAAACTGAAATTGGTGAGATCAACTCCGTTGGCGTCGGCCATGGCTTGAATGAAGTCGTTACAGGTAACGGCCGATTCGTCGTAGAGCTGCACGTAACGATCCATGCCCTTCTTAAAGCCGTCTTTGCCGAGGAGCGTCTGGAGCATACGGATGACTTCGGCGCCCTTTTCGTACACCGTCATTGTGTAGAAATTGTCGATTTCTCGGTAACTTTCCGGGCGAATCGGGTGAGCCATGGGGCCGGCGTCTTCCGGGAACTGGCTACTGCGAAGCGTGCGCACAGCGTGAATGCGTGCGACGGCGCGGCTCGATTCGTCAGGCTGCATGTCGGCCGTGAATTCCTGCTCGCGAAACACCGTCAGGCCTTCCTTGAGCGTGAGCTGGAACCAGTCGCGCAGCGTGATGCGATCGCCCGTCCAGTTGTGGAAGTACTCGTGACCGACAATGGATTCAATGTTTTGGTAGTCCGTGTCGGTGGCAATAGAGGGCGAAGCCATCACATAGCGGGAATTGAAAATATTGAGGCCCTTGTTTTCCATAGCCCCGAAGTTGAAGTCGTCGGTGGCAACGATCATGAAGCGGTCGAGATCAAGTTCGAGTCCCCAACGTTCTTCATCCCAGGCGATGGCCTTCTTGAGGCTTTCGAGCGCATGCTCGGAATTGGGGTAGTTCTTTTCTTCCGTCCAAACCTGCAGGAGCACCTCGCGGCCGCTCTTCGTTTTGATTTTGTCTTCGCGGGCCACGAACTGACCGGCTACCAGAGCAAAGAGGTAGCACGGTTTTTTAAAGGGATCTTCCCAGCGCACCCAATGACGATTGTCGGCCTCGTCTCCCTCGGCGACCAGATTGCCGTTGGAAAGCAAAACGGGGTAGAGCGTCTTGTCGGCGTGAATCGTGACGGTAAAGCGACTCATCACATCGGGGCGATCGGGCCAATAGGTGATGTTGCGAAAGCCCTGAGCTTCGCACTGACTCATGAAGGCGCCTCGGCTCATGTAGATGCCCGAAAGCGACGTGTTGTTCACGGGAACGATGCGGTTGACGATGGTGACGGTCGACTGCTTGGAGATATTTTTGATGGTGAGCTGTCCCTGGCCCATCTGATAGCGTTCGTTTGCCTGCTGACCGTCAATGAGGACCTTTTCGATAAAAAGATCGTGTCCGCCGTCAAGGACAAGGTCATGGGTGACGGCACCGCGCAGCGGCGTGACGACCATGGTGGAGGTGACCGTTGTGGACTCGGGATTCAAGACAAAGTCGAGCTCGACCGAGTCAATGCTGTGAGAGTAGGGACGATAGTCCTTGCGGTAAACGGTGGTGTGTTCCTGAGACTGCATGGAGACTTTCCGAAGGCAAACAAAAAGTTGGCCGTGACAAATACTAAGCGCTCGACATTTGGTGCCGAGACGAAATCAACACACGATTGTACCGCGCCTGCGGCCGGCGCAAAAGCAAAGAAAAACGCCTGCGCGCGGCAAAGGCGGGCAGGCGCTGCAAGCCGAAAATGTCGACCGTACGAATTATTCGTACTTGTGGCCGGCAGTGCTGTGGCAAGCCACGCAGTCGGTCTTGGGCTGATCGGCAAAAGCCTTGTGCATCGGCGCAACCATCGGCTTGGCCGGGTTGACCTTCATGTTGCCGATGTCATGGCAGCCGCGGCAGGTGACGTAATCAACGGAAACCATCCACTTTTGAACGGCTTCAGCCATTTCTTCACGCTTTTCAATCTGCTTTTCGGGCGTGCTGAGCGTGCCGCGGATTTCACCCCACAGAGAGTTGGAGCCGGAAACGGCCTTGTGCCAGAGTAGGCCGACGACCTGAGCCTGGCTGATGGAGTGCACGGATTCATACTTCAGGTGGCAGTCCACGCATTCGGCCTTGGCGCCGGAGAAGGTCTGGGCGTGCTGGCCCTTCTTGTAGGACGCGTAGGCGGCGTCCATCGAGTGGCAGAAAGTGCCGCAGAATTCGGTGGAACCGGACCAATGAACCACAGACGTGCCGGCGCTCACGAGAGCAACGCCGATCACGGCACCGACCAACACTAGGCCGGCACCATACCACTTGCCGTTCTTATTGAAAGCCATTCGAAAATCCTCCTTGTTGTTTGATCTTGCTCTTTGCCGCCGTTTGACCTGTATGTTGGGGCCGTTTATTTATCTTGTTCGGCAGACAAAGTCTCTGCGGTGTTCTAGGAATGTCGTCCGCAGAAAGCAAGTAAGGACAAGGACATTCGACCGCAAGGTTTAGGCCGCAATCATAAACCGCGCTTAAACAAACCTGAAGAGCGAAAGCAGGATTTGCTTTGATTTATGTCAAAAAGCGTTTTGGCTTGGCCATTCGGCCTAATTCCTTGCGTGGATCTCAGGTGTACCTCATCCTTAGCCTGTAAGAGGATGTCCCAGAAGCGGTCTGCCCGAACGAATGACTTGGCCTAGGCGATTTGCGCGACGACCACGGCTTGCGCGGTGACGAGCGCTTCGGCATGGTCTCCCAACTTCAAACCGTGACCGGCACGGGCAAAGCCGACAAGGGACGTGCCGCCGGCCAGACGCAGCGTAACTTCTCCGCCCTTATCCTGACGCGCGCTGCGAATGACGGTGCCCGAAATGACGCTCGAGCCCTTGATCGATTCGACGTGATGAGCAACTTCCACGCTTGTGGCTTTGAATAAGGCGAGCGCTTTGTCGCCTTGGTTGAGACCGAGCAATTGGGCGCTTTCCTGAGTGAGAGTCGCTTTGAGGTTGTTGACATCGTCAATGCGCATCTGCACGCGCACCAGGGCAGGACCACGGGCGATGTGCGTGATCGTGACGGGGAACTGATTGCGCATGGAGGTGCGCAAGGTAGCCGAACTCAATGGGACGAGTTCGGGGGTGACGCGGGAGGCGAATTGCATCAGAACGGATTCGCGAGCCTGCGTGAGTTTTTCGGAGAGTTCCAGTACGGTCAAGCCGGCTGCGGTCAATTTCGTGCCGCCGCCTTTGCTGCCGCCCACTTCTTTTTCCACCAACGGAACGCCCGCGAGGTTGGTGAGCGTTTCAAGCGCTTGCCAAGCGGCTTTGTATGAGACGTTGGAGAGGCGGGCTGCCTCCGAAATCGAGCCTGTTTCGTGAATGCGCCGCAAAATGTTGATGCGCTTGTCGACGAGCTGCTCAAGTTGGCGGGTGAGCGCAATCGGCGCGGCAACAAGTTGCGAGGGCGAGTTTTCAGGACGTTCGGTGTCGGAGGTGGTCATACGTCAATTCCCTTAAAAACATTTCGCTAGTTTACGGCAAGTGCTGAGGTGTTGTTCTTTGCGGTATTCATAAATGTGATAACGTTGCGCTATTCAATATTTGAATGGCCGCGGATGTCAACCGATATCTGCGGTCGAATCTTGGAAAGACACTTCATCTCAATTTGGGAGAGAAAACATGAAACTCGTCAAAACCGCCGTTGCCGCCGGGCTGCTCGGTACCGTTTTTTGCGTGAGCGCAGCTGAAGTGCATGTAGCTGTGGCCGCCAACTTTACGGCTCCGGCCAAAGAACTGGCTCCGATTTTTGAAAAGCAGACCGGCCACAAGTTGGTTCTGAGCTTCGGCGCCACCGGTATGTTCTATGGCCAGATCAAGAACGGTGCGACCTATGACGTGCTGTTGGCGGCTGACGCCAAGACGCCCAAGAAGGCCATTGACGAAGGTTACGGCGTAAAGGGGACGAGCTTTACGTATGCCGTCGGCAAGCTCGTTTTGTGGAGTGCGGACGCAAATAAGATCAAGGACGGCAAGGCGCTGCTTGCTTCGGGCGACTTCAATAAGTGCGCCGTGGCCAATCCCAAGCTTGCTCCTTACGGTCTGGCCGCCCACGAAACCCTCAAGTCTTTGAAGCTCTTTGATAAGGTGAGTCCGAAGTTTGTGGAAGGCGACAATATTGGCAAGACTTTTAATTTTGTGAAGACCGCCAACGCCGACATCGGGTTTGTGGCTCTGAGTCAGGTTTATAAAAACGGCAAGATCACCTCGGGTTCCGGCTGGATCGTTCCGGCTGAACTCTATGGCAAGATCGCTCAGGACGCCGTGCTTCTGAAGCAGGGCAAGAATCAGGACGCGGCCAAGGAATTCCTGAAGTTCCTGCAAGGCCAGGAAGCGGCCAAGGTGAAGCTTGACTACGGCTACGGCGACAAGTAATTTCGTCGTTGGCACTGTCAAATCCGGCACGAAAGAGAACAAATGGAAGCCATTTCACTTGAACCCGTTTGGTTGAGTCTGAAGCTTGCGGCGGTCACCACAGCATTTCTATTGGTGCTTGCGACGCCTCTTGCCTGGTGGCTTGCCCGCACCAAAAGCGCCTGGCGTGCGCCGATCAGCGCCGTGGTGACCTTGCCTTTGGTGTTGCCGCCTTCTGTGCTGGGTTTTTACATTCTGGTTGCGATGGGGCCGCACGGCCCCATCGGCCAGCTCACGCAATCGCTTGGATTGGGGCTGATGACCTTCAATTTTTCCGGCTTGGTCGTGGGCTCCATCATCTATTCCTTGCCCTTTGCCGTGCAGCCATTGCAAGGAGTGTTTGAGTCCATCGGCAACCGACCGATGGAAGTGGCGGCAACTTTGGGGGCCAAACCCCTGGACGCCTTTTTTTCCGTCGTGATTCCACTGGCTCGACCGGGGTTCCTGACTGCCATGGTGCTTGCCTTTGCGCACACCATCGGAGAATTCGGCGTGGTGCTGATGATCGGCGGCAATATTCCGGGCAAGACACAGGTGGTCTCAACCGAGATCTACACTTTCGTGGAAGCCATGGAATATGACAATGCGCATGTGCTTGCCGGCGGCATGCTTGTCTTTTCCTTCCTGGTGCTGCTTTTTGTGACGCTCTTTAACCGTCGTGCCAAGGCCGCCAATGTGTCGGCCACGCCGGTGTAGCGTTTTTCTTCGAATTTTCGACTCCGAAACCGTTTTGAGTGTGGACATGGCCGAGAACACTGACGATCGCATTCGCCTGACGCTTTCCCGCAGCACGGGCTTTACGCTGGACGTGGACCTGACGCTTCCGAACGGAGGCGTGACAGTGCTTTTTGGCGTATCAGGGTGCGGCAAAACCACAGTGTTGCGCAGTGCGGCCGGATTGGAAAAAGCGAAAGGTTATGTGCGAATCGCCGGCCAGGTTTGGCAAGATGACGAAAAGAGGATTTTCGTGCCGACCTATGAACGCCGCATCGGTTATGTGTTTCAGGAAGCCAGTCTGTTCGATCACCTCAATGTTCGTGAAAATTTACGCTTCGGCTTGAAGCGCATTTCGGACAAGGACGGTGAAAAGCGTCTGGACGATGCGGTCGAATTGTTGGGGATCGGGCATCTGCTCGAACGACGTACGTCGGAGCTTTCCGGCGGCGAACGTCAGCGCTGTGCCATTGCGAGGTCATTGGCAATCAAACCGACGGCGCTGTTTATGGACGAGCCGCTTGCCGCCTTGGATCACGCCCGTCGATTGGAAATCATGCCCTGGATTGATCGGCTGAAGAAAGAACTCAATTTGCCGATTCTTTACGTAACGCACTCCGAAGAAGAAGTGATGCGCCTGGCCGATCGATTAGCAGTGATCGATAACGGCAAACTTGTTGACAACGGGCCTGTGGCGGAAACCTGGTTGCATCTGATGCAGAAAAAAGGCCGCAAAGCCAGCCGTTCGTTACTGGTGATGGGAACAGTAGAGGAGCGCGACAGCGACTGGAGTCTGATGAAAGTCGTAAGCGGCGCCATGCACTTCTGGGTACGTGATACGGGGGTGGCACTTGGAAGCAGCGTGCGCCTGATGGTCAATGCCGATGACGTGTCGCTCTCCGTCAGCAAACCATCTCAGACAAGCATTCAGAATGTGTTTCCCTGCACGGTGGCCGCCATTGACGACGGTAGCGATCCGAGTCGCAAAGTGGTGCAGGTTGAGGCGGCCGGAACGATCATCATGTCCGAATTGACGGCACGTGCGGCTCACGAACTTCAATTGCGCCCCGGCATGGATGTATGGGTTCAGGTCAAGACGATTGCCGTGCATTAGGTAAATAGCCTCGGTGATGTATCGTCGGACTCCGGACTCTCTCTGACCTACTGTCCTTAGAGGCGGTTTTGCCATCTGTTCGAAGTGCTGTCACGATCCTGGTGAAGCATTGCTCTTATACCAATAACGCACAAAGGTAGAAGCGCGGATTCAATTGGTGCAAATTAAGCTGAAAAATGTTTAAAAACAAGCAACTATAGCGATGAGATCGGCTAAAAAGTAAAGCAAAGATTCACATCGTTACCTTACCGAAAACATGCAAGCCAGGGCTGCATGCTTACACTCTTGATGTTGTTTCTGGTGTTGAAATGCTGCTTGAGGCAGAAACGAAAAAGCCTCCGGCAGGATGCTGCTGAAGGCTCTTCGGTGGTGGTGCCGGGGAGGGGCTCGAACTACCCAATAAAACCAAGGGTTACAGCGCGATTGAAAGGATAGGGGTACTTAAAAGGGTACTTAAAGATTTTTGCTTGCCCTCAGAAAGTCACTTTTCTCACCTCCCGATTCCCTCTCTCAGACACTTTTTTCCTTTTGTGTATTCTCTCTACATTCAAAAAATGATGGTGCATTTGGTGCATTTCGCCTAACACCTTGAATTTAAAAGAGAATTCAAGCGAAAAGCATGGTGCAACCCTTGGTTTTTCGTGGTGCACTTGGTGCATTTGGTCAAAAAAATCCGCCATCATGAAAATAACAGTGTATTTATTAGTGAAAACGAGTAGTTAATTTTCGAGAATCAACTCATAAACCCGAAAGCGCTGGTCGCCCTGCGCCAATGCCGAACGCTCTGCGCTCTCGCGAGTCAATCCTGCATCAAACTCAAGCACCGCCGCGCGCTCTTCGAGGCATTCAACAAGATAGCACACGGGCACCAAACGCCATTTTTGCGGCTTTTCATTTGGCTGTTTACTCTCGCTTCCTAATGCCGCTTTTCTGATCTTTTCCATGTCTAACATCTCTCACCCCCGAATCATCCTCTCAAGTTCCTTTCTGCATTGCTCCGAGTTATCCGCCAACACTACAAAGAGCCTCTGCCCCTTTTTCCATTCGCAAAAATTCTTTCGGAGTTGGTATTGATTGCGGTCTTTAACGTTTGTCAGCAAATGCCCCGCGCCTTTTATGGCGTCTATGAGTTCCTCCTTGGAAAGATTCTCGCCGTGATTTCTGCATAAATCCGTAAATTGCTGAGTTAGAAAAAACATAGCAATGCGCGACGCCATGTTGTTGCCATCAGTCATTAAGACAGTTCCCAGAGCTTGCCGCAACGGCTCATGCCATCTTGTGTATGTGCCATCTCTGTTAGCTACGTATTGCAAAAAATTGGAGCGGTCAACATCCGGCAATTCGAGGATTTTTTCTAAGACTCGACTCAATCGCATTTCCGGCGAATCCTCTGTAGTTCGCCACGCTTTAAAACACTCCAAGACTGCCTTAGTTGCTGTTCCGGCTATCCATTTGTTCCCCATGATTTTGTAGTCCGTCGCAAGCTCTCCAGCCAACGCCACAACTGCAAAGCGCTCCAACACCCGCAATTCAGAGTCAGTAAGCGGCGAATCCTTATTTAAGGTTTCCGCAAGCATGTTCAGCATTGCTTTCAGGCGTGATTTCATTCTTCTTACGCCTTGCGAATCAGAATTCACATCACGCATCAATCCCAGTAGGAAAGCACGCCCCGCGCTTCCTGTGGCCTCCAAAGACGCAAAATCATCTACAAAAGCTTTTGCCCTTTTGAGTCTGTCTAAATCATCGTCTGACCTGTCTGGGGAATCCGGCAAAGAATCCAATACGCCAAGGCCTCGGCCTGGATCAGCGGGAATACAAATAAAGCGAACGAGTTCCCCCGATGAAATTTCGGCATTTCCTCGCTTAGATTTTTGTTCTTTTATCCCTGTCAGCGAATGTTCTCCAGTGGACAAAATGTTGATTTTCCAACGTGTAGGCTTGCGCAATTTGGCATCGCGTGTTTTGCGCGCTCTTTCTATTTCGTTGGTCAGGTCATAGACAGAATCAAGCGCTTGTTGCGTAGCCTGTCCGATTTCGTCAAGGGCTAACGGTTGATTGTTATGGAATTGAGCCAGCCCCTCTAAACCGTTCCCCGTTGCGTTCCACGTCAACAGTCTATCTTCATCGCCAAAAACAGAAATGGCCGCTCTTAGGATGCTTGTTTTGCCTTTTCCCTTTTTTCCAAAAAAATGGAATATCGTTGATTTGACTCCAACAATAGGTAATAGAGGCGCGGCCAATGCCGCGCATATTCCAAACATAAGTCGGGTACTGTGTAGCGCCGGTTCGCTGACTTTCTTTTGCCAATCTTGCAATGTTCCTTTCACAGTAAGATTTGCGGCGGCCTCTTTGTCCTCCAAGATCAGACGTTCTACGCTTTCTAATTTCACAACCTCGTTGCCAAAGACGAAGCTATCAAATTGCTCCGTTGCAAATCCTCCAAAATTCACGCTCAAGGCACTTGGCAATGTTTTCGGAGCCAGAGTAAAAAATTCTGCGAGCGCACATTTTCCGGAATTCCCCGCCAAGTCAAAAATACGAAGTCCTTCGCTTTGCAAAAGCTCTTCAACTTTGCGCCCTATTGAAAACAATTTGCGAGGCAAAACTAATTCGTGTTCTTTGCCGTCATCATCTTTGAATCGAATCCACAGCCCCCAATTTTGGTTGTTTTTGTCGCGCGTCCTTGCCACAAGTTCAATCGGATCACACAGCCTTAACGGCTCTTTGCCCTGATGAAAACGAAAGACGCCTTCGGCTGTCACTTTGTAGCTGTTCCCTGATGCCTGAGCTGTAATCAATTCACCATCAGCGGACTCATAAGCGTTGGCCTCAATCGGCAACGGTGCCTTGGTTTTCGTTTCACTCATTCGCTTCGCTCCAAATCATCCAATAGTCGTTAAAGTCGGTCGGTGCCTTTCCCGTGCGCCGCATAAACTCGGCCTCGATCTCTTCGGTAAAGGGAGGCAAAAGCACCGCGCAACGCGCGCCCTGCGCCTCAAGCGTGCGAACTGCCTCCTTTGCTTTCTCTTCGCCGACATGGCTTGCGTCTCTGTCGGCATAAAACCGCAGTACATGGTGTGGAAATTGCAATCGCAACGTCATAGCCGCTGAACACAAGTTCCCCGCATCAAGCGCGGCCACACATGGCACGGAATAAAGGAGCGTCACGCTCATGGTCGTTGCAACGCCTTCGGCTACCCCTATAGCGCCCTCGGTTCCTGCATCGAAAGAAAGGCCATGCGGACGCCACAACAAGCCTTTTTTGCGTCCGCCCTTGAGGAAAGTTTTTCGGCCTGATTCGTCAATTAACTGCACCGAACAAATCACGCCCTTGTCATCGGTCAACGGCACCACCAACAAGCGGCCTTGGCCTCGGAGGGTTTGTCCCTCGCCATCCTCTTGCTCGATTGCGGCCTGATCTATGAGAGCCTGCGCCTTGTCTAATGCAATGCACCTCAGGCCATTGCGTGACTGCGGCAAGCGTTTGCGGACTAGGTACTTGTGTCCCGCCATCGGCGAATCGGCACCATCCCAAATTTGAGCCGCCAAGATTGAAACGGCGTATTGACGCGCCCGGGTCTCGGCCTCATAGCGTTCGCGTTGCTTACGCATTTCGGCCTGCATCTTGCGCAACTCCGCGCGGCTGGGGCGTTTGCCTTGGTAGTCGTAATAGAAAATCGCCGCTTTGCCTGTCCGCCAGTTAAAGCACATCCCGCCCTTGCCATCGGCAAAGAGCATGATTCGACCGGCACCGCGCCCATGCTTGCCAGCGCCCACCATGTTTGAGAGTGTGAATCGACCGCGCGGCTCACGCGGCTCTATCTCAGAGAAACCACACGCGCCCTCAAGGCCTGCGAAAATCGGGAGGTTACTCATTCTCATGGCCGCCCCCTTCGCTTTCGTCAGACTCGACCGCCGCGCTTCGCGCTGTGCGCCCGGACGCGGTGCCCTTGAATTCGTACATCTGAGCCGCCGCCTTAGGATTGGCCTCAACAAACCAACCGTTTTCGACCTGTGTCATGGCATCCGCGCAAATCTCTGTCACCGATGCCATCAGATTGATGCCGTCCGAAAGCTGATTGCGCCGAGCGTCATCTATTTGCCGTTCCCACATCATCAGGTCGGACATCATCGTCAGCACCGACGAGACTTGTATCATTGTGGCCTGCACATCCGAAGAGCTTTTCATAACCTGCTTCGGGTCATTACTCTGCATTGCCACCAACAAAGCCGTCAGCGGCGCATTGTCTGCCGATCGTTCGCTCATGAAATCCGCCGTCACGAAAGGAATCTTGTTTTGCTTTGTCATGGCTTATTCCTCCTTCGCGTTGGCGTCAATCAGGTCGGCCACGGCATCGAGCAACACAATGGCCTGATCGAATTGCTTTTGACTCAGCTCGTGGCTGAAAAGGAGGGTTTGACAAAGCGAGGCTTGCCGTTCCTTCATGTAAGAGAAAGAGAATCGAAGATCACTAATCAACGGCAAGATGCGGGAGCGCAACTCTTCGGATACAGGCTCGCGCAATGCGGCCAGCGCTTCGGCTTTCGTGAAAGGCTTGGAAAAAAGGGAGGTTGCAGTAGATACACTGCGGGCTTGAATAGCACTCATGGCCTATGCTCCTTCTGACAAATTGGATTTGAAGCCAGCCACCCCCGCCAAGAGGTGAGCGGCACCGCGCGGGTTGGCGGACTGCTCAGAAGGAAACAGCAACCCCGAAGGGTTCCCACGCGGTGCGCCCGTACAGATTGCGGACGCAATAACGCCATGAGTCGGAACAACCGCCAAAAGAAAAACGCCACGTAATGGCGCGGCGATTGTTCGCCTTCTGAATTTCAGGCCGCCAAGCCCGAACCTTGCTATTGAACAAGGCTTAGGCATCATAGCCCGCGCACGCCTACGATTGCAAGCGCTACCCTTAAAATTCGACTTGAGGCCGTTATCCTTGCCAGCGCATCCGGTTACTCGGCAAAGTTCTTCGGACACGCCAGCACAAGCGGCCTTTTTGGTTTTTAATGACATTGCTCAACCTCCCACGGGTAAGGGTCTAGCTCTTCGCGTATCAGGCGGAAAAGCTCTTCGATAGGCATCACGGCCAGCCATTCTTTGCCGTCCGCCCGGCACAGCACTAAGGGACGCTCTTCGCCCGAACATTCCTTGCGCGCCTGCGCCATCCAGTCGTAAACAAGACCGATGCGAGCGCGCCGCTTTACCTCGATTGAGTACGGGTTCAGCTTTATGTCTGCGCCACCCTCTCGGGTCTGCATGAGATTGCGCACGGCTTTGATGCCCAAGTGCTCACGAATGAGAGAGCAAACCTCTCGTTCGCCTGCGGCTCCTTTGTTGCGTTGGCTTGCGCTCATTGCTCTTTGCCCTCCGAGAAAGTCCTAAGCGCCGAGAAAATGACCTCAGGCTTGCCGTGGTGTTCCCGCCAGTAGAGAAACGCGGCTAAGGCCGCACCCGGGATAAGCAAACTTGCAAAAGGTTGGCCGCCGCTCTTGGGCTTTGCCGTGGTATCGGTCACGCCGCAGTCGGCCACCTCAGGCCACGTTTGATACATGGCCTCGAAAGAGCGCATCAAATCCGCATGGCGGACGCCGAGCCATTGCGCCACATCCTCGGACGCATACAGGCGAGTAGGCTGATAGGTCACTTGAAAGGTTTTCATGGCACCGCCTCCCTTACACGCTTGCGCTGGGGGAATCAGCGGGCACCGCATCCGCGCGCTTCGAGTCCGCCCACGCCATCACCTCGGACAAGCGATAGCGAAGACACCGACCGCCGAAACTGACGGGCTTCGGGAAGTCTGGCTCTTTGATGAGTTCGCCTGCCTTAGTGCGACCGATACACAGCACGCCGCACACAGAGAGCGCCGAGCCGTCACGGACAAGCGGGATAAAGCAATCTTGAGGCTGTTGATTTGCCGTCATTGGATTTCCTCCGTTGTTACTTGCCGCCAACACCATTGCGGCGGTTTCGGAGGGAATCATCGGCAAATCGGAGGCTCAGAAAAAGAGTTCAGGTTTTGGAAACCCGTCCGAGTTTTTGGCGTAAAACCCCTTGAGGTTTTCACCTCTTAACCTTTGGCAAGCCCCGCCAATCAAGGCAAAAAAAAGGGACGGGGTTTTCTCCCGTCCGTCTTTTCAACTGCTGAAAAATTTTTAATTGTTGGAGTCTTTCCGTGGTCTGCCTCCCGGACGCCATTCGCCCAGAATCATTTTTCGTAATGGTTCGGCTTGACTCTTTTCAGCAAGCTCTCCTTTGTCTGTGCCCCAGCCATCCTTACGCGCCGCAATCTTCAGTTTGGACAAAAGCACATCCGTGGTCATCCGCTCAGGATTTTCTTTCTCAATCGCCTGCCATTGCGCTACCACGCGCAACACCGACGCAAGCGCTCCGCTACGTTCGCACATCCGGCGCACGTCCGCCACAGTCAAGCCTTCAATGATTGCCTGATCGTCCGGGGCAAGAGCCTTCGGCTGGTGACTTGTCTCCGTTTGCGTGTCCGCCACATCGTCAAGCGGAAACTGCAAATCGTGACTCTCGCAAAATTTCCTGTATGCCTCAATAGGAAAGGTCATCTTGGCAAAGACATCCCTATTTTTGGTTGGGTCTAGCAATGCTCTATAGCAAAAACTAGACGAAACCCCCTCTAGTTTGTATCGGTACATTGTGCAAACACCTTAGAACGGAATATCGTCGTCATTCGGAGGAGTCAAATCCTCGACCTCAATCCAATCAATGAGAAGCATGAGATAGGGGTTCACCTCTTGGTCGTATAAACAATCGTCCGGCGCATACCCTCTAGAAAGTTTGTTTGGGTCAACATCCGCCAGCAATTCAGCGAACTCTCGGAGGGTCAGCGCTTTACGTCTTTTCGCGGCATCGAAAGCGGCACCGCTACGATCAAACCTGCAAGAGTCCCGATAATTCTCTGACTCTTTTTCCATGATTCGCCCCAGCCGCCCCATGAGAGAAAGGAAAGACGGCGCGCGGCCAGCGATTGCGCAGGGGCGATTGCTCAAACACCGAACGGCGGTTAATTACTCCGCCGTTGCGCGCCTCTCTCGATTTTATCTAATCGTTGACGTTCATTAGTGTTTGTTCGTCACCGCCAACTCGTGCGACAATCGTTGCGAGTCTGTTAACAAACCAGATTTCTCAGGGGCGTTTCATTATGTTCAGCAACCGTACAAAACTGCTTTGCTCGATTTTTGCTTTGTCTTTGCTTGCCGGATGCGCAGGAACTACTGAATTCGTGGAAATCTCTCCCGAGATTTATTCAGTAAGCGGTTACAGCGACATGACTGATAACGGGGGGAGTGTGCGCATTGATTTGGTTAAGAAAGCACAGATCTTTTGTGAACAAAAGGGCAAGAAACTTAGTCTTTTAGAGTCTTCTCATACTGATGGCAATAGCTATAAAAGTGCGACTGCAACCATCAATTTCACTTGCATAGAACCTACCGCAAGGCAGGATTCGACCGCACATTCTTTCTGAAGTCTTAAATACATTGGGGACGTGCTCACGATTCGACCACCGCACGCCTGCGGCCTCCCTCATGCCCGCCAAAAGGAGCACCCGCACCGCATCGCGCCCGGCGTTCGCTCGGCGTTCGACTGCCGCAAGAAACCGAGTCAGAACACAAGTTTCCCCAAGTAGTTACATCCGCACTTGAGGCACGCAGAAGCTACTTCCAAATCAATCCCAGAGCCGTGCAAATGAAAAATTGACAAATACAAGGACCTCAAATGGCTCTACGAAAAGATGGTCAGAGATGGGCTGATTGAACAGCAGCAAGGCCTCTTCGAAAAGACCGCGTAAAACCGAATACAACCGACTACAGCCGCCTTCGGGCGGCTTTGTGTAACAAATAAACCGGTTTATGCCGAGTTGTGCCGAAAATTCGCTATAGTTCGTGTGTCCAAAAACTACCCCTAATGGAGTCTCGAATGTTCTGTGAAGGCCATGATGGGTGGTGAGATGAAGGAGGTTACTATGAGAGAAGGATGGGATGGCTAGCCCGATGATGGACTTATCCAGTCTACTCGGTTGGAGCCCTTTGATTCAGTCTGTTTTGATGTTTCTCACCGTCTGTGTGTCTGCATGGGCGGTTTATTTGTCCATTCAACACAGAAACGAAGACCGAGAATCAGCTGTTCAAGCAGTCGAAAATGCTGCTGATCAGGCAAAAAAGCGAGCAATCATTGATTTGCTTATTGCCCAAAAGACAGACCCTAATTACATCCGTGACGCCAAAATCGTTCGCGGCATGAAAGATTCGAAGGAATGCTTGTCTTCCGTCATTGACGGCAGCGACATGACGAAAAAGGATGCGGTTCTCTCGGTTCTTAACCAGTTGGAGTTTATTGCTGTAGGTATCCGCCTAAACGTTTTTGATGAGTATTTGTATAAGCAGCTTTCGTGTAGCTCCGTCATCAAAACATGGGATGCAGCTTCAGGATTTGTTTATGAACTCAGACAGCAAACCGGCATCCGAACCTTGTATCAGGACTTAGAGTACTTGGTGGACAACTGGCGCAAAGACCCAATCAAATCCATCAGAAACTAAGCTTAAAGAAAAAGCCCCGCTCTCGCGGGGTTTTTCATGTCTATCGGCTCTCCGGCATGTTCGCCATTCTTGGTGCACGCCGCGGCAATCCTTCTCTGGGGTTCCACCAGTAGCCTTGGCCCGTTGATCTACGTGTTCGGTCACGTTGCCGACGAAGATACCCGGGAGAAAGGAACTCCTGAAAATCATTTAGAACAGCGTGATCAAGTGCAGTTTTTGCGTACCAGACATTGGCAAAGGGAGTGTTGCTGCGCACCAGTCGAAAGGCTTTTTGCTGCCACCTTGTTTCCTTGTCGTACATAGCGGCGTCACGCATAGACATTGCTACGTCCCACGTATCAAATGCCGTTCCGGCCACTGGCCCCATGAAGGATAGAACATTCGGAGAACCGTACTTGGATTCGGCGAAAACGCCGTTGTAGAGCATGTCGCCGAACACACCAAGGCCACCGCCTTTCATAACAGCGTTGCCCCAGAACGTGCCCGTTGTCATGTCCTGTGCATCACGTCCGGCAAGCATATTTGCCGCCTGAAGAGACAGCGCCCCAAAAAGCGTTGTGCCAGTTACGATGCTAACCCCATACGCCAATGCGCCCGCCTGATGACCTGATTGCCACAAGTCTCTACCGCGGCTGAAGTGCCGCGTGAGCATGGCAAACGGGAACGACTTAAAGAGCATGAAGGAGCGCATGAATTCGCCCGACCATGTACCGCGCTGGAGGCCACGAGACATTGCTGCACGGCTTGCCAGATCAGGCTCAATCGAGGCCATGTAGGACTCGTCCGTAATCATGGAAAGCCATTTCGTTGTCACTCGGTCCACGTCGCCACGACTAAATCCGTGCAAAGCGAGATTTTCCGCGGAGATATTTTCAAGCGACTCACGCGTCAACATGTCGCAACCGCGATACCGCTCAGGAGTGGCAAGCCTTAAGAGTTCCCAATCGCGCTCCGTGAAGCCGTGCTTTTGCATCCGGGCGCGATCATAGGGATCGAGTTCCGACCAAACCTTGGATTTCACGAGTTTGCCTGATGCGGCCATAAAGTTCAGGCCTGCCGCACGGCGAATCATGTTTGTCCAGGCGTTCAGAAGTGAGGCTCGAATCGTCAGATCGGCCATGATTGCCGTGGCACCGTTTCCAATATTTCCCTCATACCAACGGCAAAGCCCTTCGTTGACTGTGTCGGCGAGAAGGCCGGCACGAGCGGCAAACTCAATGTCCTGCTTTGACAAGGCGCGGATTAGAGAGAAAGGAGCTGTGATCGGGTTGATATTGTTGACTGCCAGTGCCACGTAGTACGTTGGGAAATCAGACAAGGATGAAATAATCGCGCTGCCGAGTTTCCCGGCAACCTGCAAATTGCGAATGCCTTGACCGATGGAGGCCATGCGTCCTGTCCCTGCAGGGGTGTCTGCATTCCCATTGAGGGTGTCCCACATGGCATCAACGCCAACACCAAGAGCACCGTTCCAGTCACGGTACATCCAGGCTCTTTTCATGTCCGAGTCCTGAAGATTGGCACGCTCCAAATCGGAGTTAGCGATTCTTTTGAGTGTGGCATACGTTGCTTGCGGATTCGGTCCAAGAGCTTCCAAAAGGGCAATGTCTTTTGACATTGATCGAATACGAGAGACGATGGTATTCATCGTGCTGCCGGAGCCGAACTTCCGCTCATAGTCAAAGTACGACTGAGCATCCTTGAAATGAAGCGCACGGTGCTGACCGTAACGGTTGCTTCGTCCTCCGCCGGAAGAGTTTCGGCGAACAACACGACTTCCGAAATCGTCACCGTTGCCATCCGTGACGAGCGTCATCCAAACGTTTGAGAGCATGTCACGCAGCTCATCGTCGTTCATCGGGTTCCCGTCATCGTTCAAATAGCGCGTTGTGTCGAGTTTGTTCCAAATGAAATTTATCCAGGCCTCCCGACTCTGTTCCAAAGAGAAGTGCCGCAGTCTGTTTTTCCCGATGACATTTGCGGCATTGCGCACTTTCCACTGATCGTGCGACTGCGGCATGTTCCAGTCTTCAAGCAGGCCAATATCTCCGCCGGCACGATTGAATCGTTGCCGCAGCATCTCAAACGTTTCTTTGACGATTTTTGCCGCTTGCTTCGCAATAGCACTGCCGGAATCCTCACCGAACATTTCTCTGACAAAAGCAAAGGCCGTTGTCTGATCTTCCACCAGTCCGAACCAATGCGTCCCGATAGCTTTCTTGACTTCGTTGGCAATGCGAGAGTAGTACTGCTGCTGAACGCCGCGAATCTGCTTGTAGGCATCCTCAAGAATGCCGGCCACAGATCGAAATCCGTATCGACCTTTTTCGGCGTTGTGCTTGTACTGCAACTGCGTTTTTTTGGCAGCCTTCAGTTGCAGATAGGCTCGGTAGCGCATTTGCTCCGCGTGCTTTTTCATATTCTGCGCTACACGGCTTGCTGCGACCTGAACACGCTGATCCTTCGTGAGACTGTCCCAAACCTGAGGATTCTCATTTCGGAAGGAAACCATTTGAGAGTGAAGGGCAGGAATCAGTGCTCGTGATTCGGCGCTGGTCAATTCGCGCCCGAGAAGCCCGGCCAGAATGTCTTTACATTCCTGACGAATGTCTGCCATGTCTTAAATTCCTCCGTTGTTGACAATGCACTGCGCAGCTTTGTTTAGCGTTTCGCTAAAAGCCTCAACTTCTCTAGCCTGCTGCTCTGTTTCCTGCATGAATTGGAGAGCCGTGCGAGATTCCCCGTCCGCGGTTACGACAGCCATGTTCGGACTCTCCTTGACAATTTCCGCGCCTTCCCGTGCTGCTGCCACTTCTTCCGGCGACGATCCTGATGGCAACTCCAGCGGTACCTGATCCAGGCCCTGAATCTGAGGCGTTTCGTACACCGGCATTCCTTCCGGCTGCACTTTTGGCGCAATCGTTTCAGGGAAACCAAGCCGTTCTTCAACGATCCGTTTCTGCCCGGCCATACGATCAACGTCAACCGGAGCACTGACTTCAACCTTCTGCCCGCTGTTGATTGCGTCAGCCGCCTTGAACTCTTCGGAAAGGCTAGCCTGCGTCTGCTGTTCGTCAGATTGATCAGTCATCTGATCCTGTCGTTTGATACGCTCAAAGTTCGCGTAACGAGCCGAATCCGCCTGGGCGTGCGTCACCGAAAAGTCAGATCGGGCGGCACGCAGGGCGTCTTCGTAGGCAAGATTGCGGTCCAAAATGTCTCGCACTTCTTTGGAAAGGGGAGGCAATTCTTCGCCGAATTCAGAGCGATAGCGCCCTTCCAGATGCGCACGCATGTCACGGTACAGCGACGTAATCCATGTGCGGAACTTTTCAAAGAGGCTCTGCAGTGTCGGCGCCGGAACCTTGCCGGTGGAAAGGTATTCTTCGACCCACGATGCAAACTGTTCGTGGTACTTGCGCTGGCCCTCAACTCCTAGATCGTCCCAGTACGCTTGATCCTTGATCCCCCAAATATCAAAGAGCTTGCGCACGTCCTGACGCAGACTTATATCCGTGCGGTTGCTCTTGGAAAACTCAATGGCGTTTGCGAGCCAAAAATGCCCCATTTCGTGCGACAAAGTCGTGATGTTCGCGTTCGGCGTCAGCGTGATGCGGTTCTCAGCAGGAGAATAGGAGCCCAATGCTTCGCCGCTTTGACGCTGGTAGAAATCGAGGACTTCAATAGCTTGGTCATCAAAGACGACGTAGCATCGTCCGTCAGTTCCACCAACATACGTGATGCCCTCAATACCAGCGCTCTTCAAATAGAGCGAGGCCTTCTTAGGATCGTCAAATATCGTTACGATATCCCTGTAGAGATCTCTTCCTGTTTCGCCGTTTAGATACTCTTCGGGGTCAACAGTCCAATCGCCAAGTTCCTCAGCTTTTCTGTTCAGAGCATCAATAACCTGAGGCTGTTCACGTACAGGCTTATTTTCATCGAGCATCTTGTCCGCATCTGGGATATCCACTTTGAAAACACGTCCGGAGTCGTATTCAACCGTCAAGTCATCCGGATCAATTTGTCTTAAAGCGTCCAGTGGCTCTTTGTTCTCACGCCTTTGCTGAGCTACTGAAGCAAGCGAGTCGTTTAGCTGTGTACGAACATCATTGACGGAAGCTCTTCTACCTTCGTTCTTAGCTGCAGCACGAGCACTTTTCACCGCAAGATCAGCTCGGTATTTTTCATCTTCCGGAATGCGTGCCAAAAACGACGAAATTGACTGTTTGGGATTTTCGTCAATCTGCGCGATCAGTTCTTCGTAAACTTTCGCAATCCGATCGGCTGCCTCGAATCGTTCATTTAACGAATAAACAAGCGATTCATACTCTCTCCGGATATCGCTATCGATGTTCAGGATATTGCCCTTCAATCTTTCTAACCCGACGCGCAAAGATTGAGGAAGTTCCTCCGGTCGAGCTCCCTTGTATGCAATAGAGTATTCGTTTCCTCCTCGTCCGAGCACAAGGCTCCCGCGATATCGATCAGCAACTGCCTGATCTTCTGCGAAATACAATCCCCAGCCGTGCATCTGTGCACCTTCGCCCGAGCCGATGTGTTCGGTTGAAAAAGTGTCGAATTTATGCGGAGAGCCGTGCCATGCAACCTGATAAAGGTCTCCGACAGAGGTGGGGTTACGGTATACTATCGGCACTGGAAGAGGATTCTTCTTCGTGCCATTTGGCAGCGGCGTTTGATCGCTGACCCCAACGGACCTACGGGAATTGGACCTGTGATCACTTGGCACGATGAGGGATCCTTTTTCTGCATCGTATCCGAGCAAAAGTCCCTCATTGATCCAAGTTTCAAAACTCTTTTTCTCGTAAGCTGTCGGGATTTTGTTCTTTATCTTGACTTCGCCGTTCTTCTCGATCGAGAGATGGACCGGGACAATGATGTTCTGTTCATCGCGCTTTAACTCAGTTGCCAGAACAATGCTGTTTTCGCCTTCTTTGGCAGTTCGCGATCTAAAGACCGCAATAGGATTCTGAATGGCAACCAGCAATCCTTGAAGTTCTTCCGGCGAAATGCCGTGTTTTCCTTCTTCGCCAAACATGCGGGTTCCTGCGTCTTGCAGAACATGCACAAAGCCGCTTCGTGTCGCGTACAAAGGTTTGGTTGAAGTGCCGAAGATTTGAAGGACCCACGAAGGTCTTCCAATCGTGAAAGAACGCGGGCCCTGACCTTTTTTCCAAAGTTCCAGGACTTCATCAAATTGGCGGGAACGTTGCAGCATATCCATGTATCCGAGAGATGCAAAACCGTTCTCGTCAGCTTGTTCTGTAACTTTGATCTTCGGCAGAATCTCCATCGGATCAACGTGCGCCTGTTCTGCCAAACGCATTGCTGCGTTCGTCCAGAGCGTGGCCTGAGCCTCGATTTGCTCTTCAGGCTGCCCGCTAGCGCGCAACTGATCTGCAATTGCCTTGTGAACCTGCTGCACTTTTTGCGAGTGCGTCACCTCCTGTTGGATCATGTCCAGAAGCTTCGGATCAACGGGAACGCCCGTCATTTGCGAGAACTGCATCATCAGATCGACGCGCGTAGCCTCCGGGGTTTCGTCAGCGAAAAGTCCCGTCTGGCTTTCTCGGTTAGCTGTCACCCAATCGGCGAGGTCGCTGAAGACCTTTGCCGGCTCATTGATCTTGTTTCCGCCGACGGTTGCGAAGTAATCAAGAAAAGCCGTCGTTTCAGGCGTGCGACCTTTCTCAATTTGACGAGCGACTTCATCAATGGACGAGAACTGCCCGGAGGCTTTCGCTGTTGTGATGGCGTTGACGGCTGCCTTCAAATCATCCCGGAAGTCAAGCGGAGAACCTTCGAGTTGCATTAGCTTCGGGGCAGCGCGCATGAGAATCTGCACCACTCGTTTGCCGGGCGAACCTTCGTCTGTGAGCATACTGGTGAGGTTGGCGTCTCCGAAGACACGCTGAAAGATGGCGCGTTCAAGACGCGGTCGGGCAAAGACGTTCGGACGGCCAACCTTATCCACGATCATGGAAGGGTCTTTCACTAGAGCAGCGAACTGCTGAATCGTCTCCGGTGTGATGTTTCCTTCTTCGTCAAACGTGAGCTGTGCCAGATCAATAGCTGCCGCGTCGTTTTCTGCCTGTTCTGCCGCATCAAACCCAGCCGTGCCTGTTTCATTGGAAAGGGCAGCAATGTCAGCGCGACCCGCATCCTTGTCGCTCATCACGCGGACAAGCACCGGGGCTTGCATCTTTTCAAAGACTTCTTTCGGAATGCCCACCGTATCCGCATCGGCAACAAGGTCTGCCTTGTATTTGTCCGCAGTTCCTCGCCGATAGGCCTCCGCAATGCCGGCAATACGTCCGTTTCCTGCAATGGCAATGTTTCGGGCTTCGGTTCCGTAATCAGGATTGCGAGAGCCGTCCACAAAGTTTGACGTTTGCACCTGATCGGCCTCAATGACGGCGTAGCGCATTTCCATCATCGTGCCATCAGAAGCCGCTACGCGCTCATAGCGACCGTACTGAGACTCGGGAATTTCCGCGTAGCCAATTGCCGGTGCGCCCTGAGCAAAGTCACGTGACACCGACACCATCGTGTAAACCGGATTGGCAGCGATCCTCTGCATTTGCATGATGCTTTTGGCTGTGTTGCGGTCACGGTTTTGAAGCACGACGCCTGCAGAAGACACACGCAGGGCAGACGCCTCGCGAATAGCATCCACATTGGCGTTGACGATTGAATTGTTGAGTGCCTTGGAGACGGCTTCCGATACCGGTTTTTGCGTGGTATCAACCGCAGAAGCATCTGCTGCGGCTTTGGCATTGTCTGCAGCATCAGCTTTAGCTACGGCTTCCTGCAGTTCCGTATCCGGGCGCGCACGATACCCGAGGGCACCAAAGCCACCACCAACAACGGCGGCAACAGCCAGATTGACCGGGTCGAAAGGATCGACCTTATCAGCAAGCGCCGCATATCCAGACTTGTCCAAAATCGTGCGGATAGTCGCATCTTCCGAAACGTTTGCCAACGGGTTTACTACGGAGCCGTAAAGAGCAGAAACAGCGCGAGTGCTACCCAGTGCTGCCGGCAAACGCATTCCGAGTGTGCCGGCTACGAAAGCGCCCACGCCAAGACTCGCTGCGGTCTTTTCATCCACTCCCTGATCCTTGTACCGCTGGGCAGTTTCAATGCCATGCTGTGCGCCGTACAACAAAGAAGCCGCACCAGCATTGCCGCCTGTGACAAGCGTCGCCATTACGCCTTTGGTAATTTCAGTGCCAACGCCGTGAATCACTTGCGCCACAACGCCGGTTGTCTCCGGATCAGGCGAGTAGTCTTCCTTAGCCTTGCGTCGCCACTCCTTTGCCACAGCAGCCGTGCGTTCGGCCTGTTCCTTGGCAAACGCCGTCGGGTCTTCGATAGGAACGCCAATCTCCTGCGCTTCGATAGCGGCACTTTCAATGCCTGCCTGCGAAATGACCGACGTTGCCGCCGAACCTGTCATTAAGGCCGCGTTCGGCAAAATGTCTGCCATTGCATCAAGCGTTCCATCAAACACACCGACTTTGGGCGTTGTGATGCTTGAGCCGTCCCATTTCGGAAGGTCTTCCGGAACAGCAGGCAGGTTTTCATCGTTTAGCAACCCTTCAATATTCATTTCACATTCACCTGTTCGGGGTTGAGATCAAGGACATAAGGCGTGTTGTCGGCGTTTCGCACATAGCCGAGCTCGGGATCAATAATCCGGTACTGGCCATTACCGACACTCTCAAGGCGCATGCTGCGAATCTTTGGGGCGAAATAGCGAGCCTCGACTTCGCCGTACATGGTTTTGAGAACCGTCTTGTCCTTCTCCATGTTTTTGATCTTCAGATCGATCAGATCAAAGAAGTCCCGCGAGAACCATCCGGATACCGTTCCCGTCGTGTATGACGCCCCGGAGGGACGCTTTGGAAGGAAAATCTTTTTGCCGTTGTAGTCGGCAATATCTCCGAACGCGCTTGTGACAATATCCTCAGACGTGGCCCCGTCGCCGGCAACTTGTTCATAGGCCCACAGTCCCTGTGCAGCATCCACCATGGTTGAGCGCACGGATTTGGATCTTGTGATGCCATCAACGCCTTCCTCATCACCTAGAATGCGGCCAAAGTCTTCCATCGAGCCTTCGCCTTTAGTGGGCAGAGTCAGTCGCTTTTCGTCAACAAATTGCCGGCCTCTCAGGTACTTGCTGCCATTCTCGACATTGCCATCCATCACAAAGAGCGCAGTACCAAGGCGAGAATCCTCAGACTTGATCTGCGTTCCGAGCACTGAAAGAACGCCATCTCCGCTTAGTGGCGCGGCAATTGAGGTGAGAAACTTGATTTGTTCCGACGGCTCTAGCGAATTGAAGTGCTGCGTCAAAGTTTGTGTCTCGTCTTTGGTTAGAAGTGTTTTAGGCGCGCCATAGTCCTGCGCAATCTGGTCATAAACAGGAAGGCGCGCCGAGAGCTTCTGCGCAACATCACCAGCTGCCCAGTCTTTGATTTCAGTGATGCCGTACTTCGTATCACGTGTTGCGAATCCAACGGGATCATCGCGGCGTGTTTTCAGAACAATCTCTGCAGCCTTCTGAGCCACCTGATAGTTCTTTGCCTCAGCAGCGTAGTTTGCAGAACCTCGCTGAGGACGAAGCGTTTCAAGTGTGCTTGCGATATCGGTGTTTGAAAGGCCATTGAAGCCATAAACAGATTCGCGCATTCTGAGGCCGTCGCTGTAATCGTCAAATGCAAGTTCGCCTTGCTTTTGACCATAGGCAGTAATGAAGAGATCTTTTGGCAATGGATTTAAATCGATCCCTTCCTGCGCTGTGAGTGCATAGGAGTTTTCCACCATGCGCTGAAGTTCCTGACGCACGCCGGCTCGTTTCTGGGCGCTGTGCGAGTAGGCCGCTGAAAAGAGATCAATCTTCTGCGCGCGAGTGAGGTTATCGACTACCGGCACTCCGAGAGAGCGCCCCGGCTGCAGCATTTCCCGAATGAAGTCTTTTTTGTCCAGAAGGGAGTCGCCCGTAATGTTGCTCACAAGCATGGCGAGTTCCGGCTTGGACGCTCTCCAAAGGTCTTCGCCGATTGTCTCTCTGACCTTGGCTCCTATAGCGTCACGGTTTGCCTGAAAGTCTTCAAGTGCCGTAACCGGGTTGTCCTGGGACCAGTTCGTGTAGCGTTGAGCCTGTGCAAGGTCCCAGTAGCCTTGCTTAAGTTCGGTCACCTGTTCTGCACTGTAACCCTGCAGATTTGCCAGATAAGTCAATTCCTGATCCAGACTGCCATAGGTTGCGCCACAAAAATCGGCGTCGGCGTAGTTTTCGCCAATACTTTGAATAAGTGCATTGATGCGCGACTGCGAGGAACCAACGTGCCAGGCCTTTCGCTGCTGGTTGTTCCACTGCGTGGCTTTAAGCTGGGCTGAGCGAAGCCGGTCCGCAATTCTTGACCCCACAGCTTCACGCGCTGCTGGCGTCAGTGTCCCGACAATGTCATTAGCGTCTTTAACAAGGCCGTCGTATGTAGCTTTGTAGGCGTCCACGGCCTGCTTGCCCTGATTGTTGAAGTAACCCGCCTCAGGATCGTAAAGACGCTTGTTGACTGCGTCCATGAAGCGCACTTCCGCTTCATCAGACTCGGCCTTGACCGTTCGCTGGTGCTCGATACGCAAAGCTTCCGTGAGCGAGTTCGACCATTCCTCGATAGGCCGCATAGCTTGCTGCATCATGCGTCCGTAAGCATCGACGTTCACAGCCGGCGGACGAGCCGGGATAAAACCAGAGCCGCCGCTGTCGCGCACCTGCGGCACGCCTCCCTGGAATGTGGGAACAATTGGCATTTAACTTCCCCTTTTGCTGATGAGTCTCATTTCTCAGAAATCTGGCAATTCTCAGAACACGCTCTTGAACCCCAGGCGTACTCCCTTGAGTTCTGATCAAGACATTCGCAAAAGTCAGCGACGACAAATTTTTTTTCGAATGTTGGTACGGTCTTTTTGAGGAGTTGAATATTTATCTCTGCCTGTTCTACAGCGTTTTCTTTGCGTTCAAAAACAGGCCTGCCTAACGCTTGGAAACCATTGATAGCCATAAGAAACTCCTAAAATAAAACCGATTATTTCTCCTCCTATGAAGCTCACGAGCACTTCGTTATCAAGCGTTTCAGGTTCTCTACTTGAGCTCGTCAAATTTGGGGCATCCAAAACAAAAGGGGCATTCCGAAAAGGAACACCCCTTCTGTTTTGGCCGCAGATAGACCACACGATTTTTCCCTTGTCCATCATAACTCATCAAACGATGGAAAGATATATTTCCGTTTGTCTATTCCATCCCTCGATACGTTCCCGCGCGCGCACCGGCTACTCTCCGGCGGTGAGATTGCCAGCCCTACCGCGTTTGAAACGCGACTCCGAGAAACCGCAAGCCGCTCCCGGATGCCTCCGACTTTTGCGCATCCTTGAGCGAAAGCATCTTCAACCGTTCGATTTTTTCCGTACGTTTTCACGCACAAACCAACGTTTTGATGCCGCTTTTCGTACCTTTTTCGCCCGAAAACCTGAGTTTTCTACACTTTTTTGTCAGAAACCAGCCCTTTATTTGACGGTTTTCAGCCTTGCTAATCGCTTGTTTTTCCCCGCCGTACAAGGGTTTTGCCCTGTTCTATGAGGATTGCCACACTACTACTACACCTATACGCGGGAATCCCAAATTTATAGGCAACTTATACTTTTAGAACGCTCCGAATAATCGGACGACTTGCGCCTTGTAGAGGGCAATCATCATTTTCACATCGGAATCATGCCGGTCACAAAGCCGCTTGAATGTGTCGTAGTGCATCCATTTAGGCTTGGCCAAAATATCGGCAGGCTCAGGGAAACCCATCCGCGCCCAGCCTAAACGCTTTCTGATCTTGCCCACGCGTTTGCGCAACCTCTCGACCTTATCGAGGCTTTCGACTTCGTAGTGCAGGCCGCCGCATTGACGGCACTCAAACCACCCGCCAGAAAGATAGAGTTTCGTGCATCGGCGGCCACAGCGCGGGCAATGGAAATAGAAACGCTCTCCGCCGTAGTTACACGCCTTGCGCTCAATCTCGATTGCAATGTTTGTTTCCGACTCGCCCCCTTTGCCCACAGATTGCACACGGCAATTGAGCCAGCGTTCGCCGTCATAGCTCAGAGAAACAAAGCTTTGCCGGTAAACTCGCCCGCCGAAACTTGAGGAAACGGAAAAAGTCGGCACCTGATGCGGCATCCGATACGCAAACCAGCTTTTGAGCTGTGACACCGAGAGCGCGTATTTGCTTTCAACGTAACGCCTTGTTTGTTCTCTCATTGCACCCCCAAATGAAATGTCCGCGCTTGGCTCTTCATGCAAGCCGCTTATAGCGCGCGAGAAATACCAGGTTTTTTAAGGTTTGGAACGCTGATCCGGATGGTCTCCCAGCAGCTTGCCGCCGCAGGCTTCAACGCTCTTTTTTGGCTTAACCCATCGAAAGCCCGCCACTGATTGAGCCCGTTTCGACCCATCGACATAGCTGCGCACCGTCCGAACCGGCATATCCAACATTTCGGCGATGCGCGCCCATGTGTAGCCCTCCGAACGGAAAACCCGCGCCCGCTCTATATCGGCATCGAGGTACTTTGCGTTTGGATGATCTTCGCCAATCCGCCGCCCTTGGTCATTGACGGCAACACAAATCCGCATCAAGCCTCCAAAAAGTTCTTTCGACCTTACCCAACCTTAGCAATTTCACCACTGGGGACTCCGACCTGAAAGCTTTCGAAACAGGTTTGCACCACACGCCGAAGGCTTCGGCACCACCCCGCAAGCGCCACCGTGATAGACAAAGACTAAGAGAAAGGCCATTTTCGACCGCCAACGTAAAAGGTCAGGCGTCCGAGTCAAACCCGCCAGAAAGGAGGGAGCAAACAGGCCAAAACAACATTATTCAACATAATTACACTTATGTACAGTCATGTGTCGTAAAAAACCGTTTGCCATCAATAGCTTACGTTAGCGCTCGTGAAAACCCTAGTTTTTAGGGTTCGATTCCCATTCTTTTGCAAACCGCTCAAACGCCAAAAAGAAGGGTAAACCCGATAAAAAGAAGAGAGAGATTTATAGAAAGAAAAAAGAAAGGAGATAGAAGATAGATAGAGAAAATAGAGATAGATATAGATAAATAGATAAAAAAAATATATTGCACCAACCTGCACCAGCACTGCACCACACTTGCACCAACCACTTTTCAAGCCTCTTTCCCTTGATTTACAGGGCTTTCAGCGATTCTGCACCAACTGCACCACGTTTTTTGCACATGTTCTCACGCGCGCGCACGCGCATACGCACGCGCGAACTGGACGGAAAATTCTTTGCCAAACACCGACTCTGCAAATCCATGAAAGCAAATCCGGCACCCCCGAAAGCCTTACACCACAAGGCAAACCACTGAATCAGCACGCCTTTGTCGGCACCCTATGGGAGCATCCTGCAAGCAAATCGAGTCACGCCAGCCGCCAGCGCTACGCGCCGCGCCCATGAAAAAAGCGGCACCCGAAGATGCCGCCCTTGGTTACCACTTACACCAATTAGCCGGGCATTGGCTCAGACAGTAGTCTGCCCACGCCTGAAGGAGTTCGCGACGTGCCGGGAGTTGAGTATCGCGGCGGTAAGCCCGATTGTAGTTGTCGGTTTTATCCAAGTGATCTTGGCACATATTGATAATGCGCTCAGAGAAACCACGCTCAAGCGCCCAGCTTTCAAAGTCGGAGCGGAAACCGTGGGGTACGGCTACCCGTGGCCTTCCATCGTCATCAAGCTCGTTTGCGTCTCTGAAACTGACACGCCCGGCACGCTCTTCGCGGTCGGATACTCTTTCGATATATGCTTTTAATGTTCTATCGCTTATCGGACGCCCGAAGTTCGCGCCGAAACCCGAGCCGAATACTAATCCGGTAGTGCCTTTCAGCTCCTTTAACAGCAACAAGATTGCCTGCGCCTGATTGCTCAAGGGAACAAGATGCGGGTCGGTGCGCTCCGTTCGAATTGACTTTCCCTTTTCCTTTTTCTCTTTCATGTGTTGGCGGGGCACAGTCCAAAGGGGCAGAGCCTCATCGAATTCTGCCCATGTGGCAAGGCGTATCGGGTCGTTGCGTGCAATGGTCAGAATTTTGAAAAGCAACGCCAGCGCGCCAATCGAACGGCTATTTTTCCCAGATATGAGAGCGCAAACAAAACGCGGCACCTCTTGCCAGCCGACGGCAGGCTGATGATTGATTTTCTTTTCGAGTACGACAAGGGAGGATTTCAGCTCACTTAAATCTGTGGGCAAAGGCTTAGTCCGAAGTCCCTGCGGCTTACACCAATTGAGAAATTGCCGGATGATGACAAGCCGCTTTTTCCGATTGTCCGCTGATATTGCGCCGTTGAGCGCCGCAATTACATGGGGATAATCAATTTCGTTCGGGCGCAATTCGCCAATGTAAGGGAATATGTGCCGCCGTCCGAATGCCTCTTTGTTATGCCGCGCCTTCTCGGAGTACGTCCAACCGTCAGAAGCAAAAAAGGCGGTCAGGAAATCCGGCCACAACTCCGCCACGGTCTTTGCTTCGGTTTGTTCGGCCTCGATCTCTTTTTGCGTTTTCCCGTTGTTCGCCAGAATGAAAGCCGCCCATTCGCGTGCCTCTTTGAGACTCATAGATGCGAAGGAGGCCGTCTTTTTTATCCGAAGGCTTTTTGTTTGCACGCGCAAGAGCCATTGAATGCTATTGGCACCACGCCAGCGCACCGCCAGCCCGGCGACGCCGCCAACATTGAACACACATTCTTTTTGCCCCGATAGCTCAATCGCTTTTATCTTTGCTTTGATCTCTTTGTCGGTCAGCGTTTTGGTGCGGGCTGATGCCATAAGTCCCCCTGAGTGGTTTAAGTACCCCCGAGATAAGCCCCCTAACTCAGGGGTACTAAAAAGGGTACTTAAAATTTACGACTTGTGGCGATAATTGGCGAGGCTTTACGACACGAAAATGGGTAATAAAAAACCGCGAATCCCTTTATTTATGGGGCTTTCGCGGTGATTGGCGATAAGTAACGGTGTGTTGCGAAACTCGCAAGTGGTGCCCGGGGAGAGACTCGAACTCTCACGCTTTTTAGGCGGAGGATTTTGAATCCTCTGCGTCTACCATTCCGCCACCCGGGCAAAACCTATTTTTTTACAACAAACCTCCAGCCGCAAGGGCTAGAGGTTCGGAATTCTGGGGTGGGAGATGGGACTCGAACCCACGACAACCGGAATCACAATCCGGGACTCTACCAACTGAGCTACACCCACCATCAAATTTTTGTTCCCGTCTCGCTTGGCCTGCCCGGCAGGATTCGAACCAGCGACCCTCGGCTTAGAAGGCCGATGCTCTATCCAACTGAGCTACGGGCAGAGATGCTTCTGTCAAGCAAGTGGTCGGGGTGAAGAGATTCGAACTCCCGACATCCTGCTCCCAAAGCAGGCGCGCTACCGGGCTGCGCTACACCCCGCGGGAATCACGCATTATAAGAAAACTTTTGTTTCTTGCAAATTTTTCCGCGAAAAAAGTTCGACCGAAAAAAACTTGATTTTTCGGCGGTCAGAAATGCGTTGTCGGTTCAGGTAAAAAACACTGCCGAAGAACAGACAGGCGATCGCTCGTCGATACAATCTAGACGTATCGAAAAAGGATTGAGCCGTTGCGCTCTTAGAAAGTTATGACCGATATTTTGGAAAAGATTCTTGCTGTCAAAGCTCAAGAAGTTGAGTTGGCAAAGACTCAAGTCGAATTACCGGCGTTAAAGGATCGGGCACTTGCCCAATCGCCGGCCCGAGGCTTTGCTCAAGCTCTTCAACGCAAAATGAATGCCAATCGGCCTGCTGTGATTGCGGAAGTGAAAAAAGCCAGTCCGAGCAAAGGTGTGATTTGCGAAAATTTTCGTCCGATTGAAACGGGGCTTGACTACGAAGCCCATGGAGCAGCGTGTCTGTCGGTGTTGACGGACAGGGAATTTTTCATGGGGTCGAACGATACCTTTGTCGCCGTGCGCAAACACGTCAATATTCCGATGCTGCGCAAGGATTTTTTGATTGATGTCTACCAAGTATATGAGGCGCGTGCGATGGGGGCAGACGCCGTGTTGGTGATCATGCGGGCGCTTGGCGATGAAAAAGCGGCGGAATTGACGGCCTGTGCTGCAACGCTTGGAATGGACGTGCTTGTCGAAACGCACGACGAAGAAGAAATCGAGCGGGCTCTCAAACTTCCCGGAACGCCGATGATCGGCATTAACAACCGCAACCTTCGAACCTTTGAAACGAGCATTGAGCAAACTTTGAAACTGAAGCGACTGATTCCTCAGGATCGATTGTTTGTGACCGAAAGCGGAATTCGTACGCAAGAAGATGTGCAGCGTCTGCGTCATGCCGGTGTGGGCGCATTTTTGGTCGGTGAAGCCTTTATGCGGGAAATTTCGCCCGGGGCCGCACTGCAGGAGCTTTTTGGGGACTCATGATGCATCGATTTGCGACTGACGGTATTGCTACGTCTTGGAAGGGCGAATTTGATGCCTTCTTTGCATCCGAAGCGGGCAAAGATCTATTGAGTTTCCTTCAGGAGCGACTGAAGGATGGAGCCGTGATTTATCCTCCGGATCCGTATCGGGTGTTTCGACTGACGCAACCCCAAGACGTGCGCGTTGTGATTTTGGGGCAGGACCCGTATCACGGACCGGGACAGGCGATGGGCATGGCTTTTTCTGTGCCCGCGCAGTTAAAGAAGCTTCCTCCGAGTCTCAAAAACATCTTTAAGGAAATCGCCCTTGAAGGAGAGGGAGAACATCCTGCCGTGGGTGACCTGACCGATTGGGTGCGACAGGGCGTGCTTTTGATGAATGCGACGCTCACCGTGGAAGACGGCGCACCGCAGTATCATGCGGGCAAAGGTTGGGAAACGTTGACGGATCGCTTGATTGATCGCGTGTTAGAGGAGGCTCGTCCCACAGTCTTTATGTTGTGGGGCGCTTCGGCACAGAAAAAGAAGGAACGCATCCAAGCCAGAGCCAAGGCCGAGGTATTGGTTCTCTCAAGCAACCACCCTTCTCCGTTGTCGGCTCGTCGCCCGCCGGTTCCTTTTATCGGGTGCGGGCACTTTAAGGCGGCCAACGATTGGTTGCAGGCTCACGGGCGAGAACCGATTGCGTGGGTTTCCCATGCGTTTTCTTTGGTCTAGCGGAAATTTGCTTTTTGCAACGTACGCGCTAAAAAAAGTGCACTTTTCCGGTGCAAAATCGGCGATAATTAGCGGATTCGTGGAAAAGCGGCCGCAGAACGTCTTTTACTGCTCAGCAGAGGCGTTCATGACTCAAACTGGGCGGCAGCGTCTGTGCGTGTTTAAGGATTACAAGGAAACAGCGAATGTCCTTTGATTTTGCTCCGGAAACCGGTTCAACCACTATTTTCAACGCCTGCATCAAGGTGATCGGTGTGGGCGGCGGCGGCGGAAATGCCGTCGAGCACATGATTGATAAAAAAGCTCAGGGCATCACCTTTATCGCTGCCAACACCGACCAACAGGCGCTCAATCGCTCCCGTGCCGATATTGTGATCCCGCTCGGCAAAACCGGTTTGGGTGCCGGTGCCAAGCCGGAAGTGGGTGCGGCGGCCGCTCTTGACGCTTCCGAACAGATCCGCGAATCTCTCGAAGGCACGCATTTGCTGTTCATCACGGCCGGTATGGGCGGCGGAACGGGTACCGGTGCGGCTCCCGTGATCGCCAAGATTGCCAAGGAACTCGGCATTCTGACGGTGGCTGTCGTCACCAAGCCCTTTGAATTTGAAGGCTCGCGCCGTATGCGTCAGGCTCAGGCCGGCATTGAAAATCTCAAGGAACAGGTCGACAGCCTGATCGTGATTCTCAACGACAAGCTCGAAGAGGAAGTCGGTGACAACGCCACGATGGTCGAGTGTTTTGCCGCTGCCGACGACGTGCTCTACAAGGCTTGTAACGGTATTGCCGAAATCATCCACACGCCGGGCCTGATCAACGTTGACTTTGAAGACTTGCGTACGGTGATGAGCGAACGCGGTACGGCCATGATGGGTACGGCAACGGCCGCCGGTCCCGATCGTGCCCGTGAAGCGGCCCAGCGCGCCATTGCCTGCCCGCTGCTTGAAGGTGCCAATCTGCAGGGCGCCCGCGGTCTGCTGGTGTACGTGACGGCTTCTGCCGATACGATGACGCAGGCCGAAGTGCGACAGGTGATGACCGTGATGAAGAATTTCGTGAGCAAGGACGCCATCCAGCTCATCGGCACGGCCTTTGACAATGAAATGGGAGAAGAGCTGCGCGTCACGGTGGTGGCGACCGGTCTGGATCGCCCGGCTTCCGATATGCAGCAGGCGCCTGCAACCGACACAGTCAACATCAACAACGTGATTCGATCCAATGCGACGCCGGCACAGCAACCTGCCGCTATGCCGCAGCAGCCGGTGGTGACGGCGCCTCCGCTGCACTCCGCCACGCCGCAACCTGCTTATGAACCGGCTCCGCAGCCGATGCGTCCGGCAACCGGTGTTTCCGAACCTGATGTCTGGGGCGGTTCGTCGGGCAGCAATGATCCTTTCTCGATGGCTAACGTTCCGTCTATTCTTCGCAACAAGTAATTAGTCGTCGGGCATGATCAAGCAGCGAACGATCAAACAGACGGCATCTGCCGTCGGCATCGGTCTACATTCCGGTCGCAAGGTCAAACTCCTGATGCGACCGGCTCCGCCCGATACGGGTATTGTGTTTCGCCGCGTCGACATCACGCCGGCGGTGGATTTGCCGAGTCGAGCCGAAGCCGTCAACGATACGCGTTTGGCGACGACTTTGAACGAAGGCAAGGTCATCGTCTCCACGATTGAGCATCTGATGAGCGCGCTCAACGGCTTGGGTATTGATAACCTCATCGTTGAAGTGGATGCGCCGGAAATTCCGATCATGGACGGTTCCGGTGCGACTTTTGTCTATCTCATCCGTAGCGCCGGCATTTTGGAGCAGCCCGTGCCGCGCCGTTTCGTACGCGTGAAAAAGACGATCGAAGTGCGCGACGGCGACAAATGGGCGCGTCTGGAGCCGCACAACGGCATGGTTCTCGATTTTGCGATTGCTTTCGGTCATCCGGCGATTGACTCGACCGTGCAGCATGCCGTGGTGGATTTGGGGCTTGAAACCTATGAGCAAGCCGTCAGTCGTGCGCGCACTTTCGGCTTCGTGTCCGAAGTGGAGTTGCTCAGATCTATGGGACTTGCCAAGGGCGGCACGCTTGAAAACGCCATCGTGATGGATGAGTTCCGCGTGCTTAACGTGGGCGGACTTCGTTCCGACGACGAATTTGTGAAGCACAAGATTTTGGACGCGATGGGTGACCTTTACGTGCTGGGGCATCCGCTTCTGGCTCGATATGTCGCCTACAAATCGGGCCATGCGCTTAATAATCGCCTGTTGCGAGCGTTGCTGGCCGAACCCGACTCCTGGGAAATCACCGAAGTCCAAGCCGCGCAGCGTCCCTTTAAAGAAGACGAGGCGACGGCCACGATCTAAATCAATCTTCGCGATTGGCTTTCTCAAGCGTTTTTGCAAGCGAAGCCAACGCATCCTTCAAAGCCGAGGGTTTCATACTCTCGGCTTTTTTGCGAATCACTTCCACGCTTTTGTCGGAAGCCACGCGCGGGGCACCGAGAGCAAGATTTTCCCGCAGTTGAATCGAAGGCGTCGGAGGTTTGATGCGAAGGGTGATCGGGTCACGAAACCCAGCTTCTTCCAGAGCCATTTTCAGGCGCGGGAGCATCTGCCGCAGTTTGGCGTGCTGAGAGGTGTTTTTTACGAGGATCACGACTTCGCCGTTCTCGCGCCGAATGTTCTTGATGTCTGTGATGTCGAGCCCGACATTGACCGACTTGGCAGCCGTACGAAAGGCACGCGCAATCCGACGAACGTCAAAAAGCTCTTGACCGAGCGTTTCCGACATGCTTCGGTCAAGACTGATTTGCGCAAAGGAGCGCGCATTGGCGCGTGTGATGCGGACGTTGTCAAACATAGAAACCAACGGCAGGCAGCCAAACAAACGAATAAACAAACACAGACGGTGTGCGCGTAGTCTACAGGCGGTTGCTTCAAAGCGCTGTGACGGAAAGAAAATGGCACAAATGTCGGAAAATTCCGAACCGAAAGGCATTGCTACAGTCGCTTATAATTACCGCCATTGTGCGAGCATGACATCGCAGGCGGTGTTGTGCCCATTTTTTGTACTGTCCACGAGGCTTTTGCTGACAGTGCACATTTAATCGGTTGATATATGTTTGATTCGTTTCTTACCAAGATTTTCGGCAGTCGCAACGACCGCTTGATTCGTCAATACCGCAAACGCTGCGCTCAGATCAATAAGCTTGAACCGGAAATTCAGGCGCTTACCGACGAGCAGCTTCGTGGCAAGACTGCTGAATTCCGTGAACGTCTGGAAAAGGGTGAAACGCTTGACGCGCTGCTGCCCGAAGCATTTGCGGTCGTTCGCGAAGCCAGCCGCCGCGTGCTGGGTATGCGCCACTTCGACGTGCAGCTCATCGGCGGCATGGTTCTGAACGACGGCAAAATCGCCGAAATGCGCACCGGCGAAGGCAAGACGCTCACTGCAACGCTCGCGGTTTACCTCAACGCGCTTCCTGCCAAGGGTGTGCACGTGGTGACCGTCAACGATTATCTGGCAAGCCGTGACGCGGCCTGGATGGGACGCCTATACAACTTCCTCGGCATGACCGTGGGCACCATCCTTTCTCAGCAGGACACCGAATCGAAGAAGGCGGCTTATGCGGCCGACATCACCTATGGTACCAACAACGAATTCGGCTTTGACTATCTGCGCGACAACATGGAGTACGAAGTCGCCAATCGTCGTCAGCGCCCTCTGGCCTATGCGATTGTTGACGAAGTGGACTCGATTCTCATTGACGAAGCCCGCACGCCGTTGATCATTTCCGGTGCCGCTGACGACAACACGGACCTCTACAAGGCTGTGAACGAAATTCCGCCGTTGCTCACCCGCCAGGCCGAAGAAAAGGGGGAAGGCGACTATTGGGTTGATGAAAAGGCCCATCAGGTGTATCTCTCCGAAAAGGGGCACGAAAAGGTCGAAAAGATCCTGACGGAACGCGGTCTGATTGCCAATGGTTCGAGCTTGTACTCGCCGCAGAACATCATCCTGATGCACCATCTGAACGCATCGCTGCGTGCGCATACGCTGTTTTTCCGTGACCAGCAGTACGTTGTTCAGAATGGCGAAGTGGTTATCGTTGATGAATTCACGGGACGTCTGATGCCCGGCCGCCGCTGGTCGGACGGTCTGCACCAGGCTGTGGAAGCCAAGGAAGGCGTGGAAATCCGTCAGGAAAACCAGACGATGGCTTCCATCACGTTCCAGAACTACTTCCGTATGTACAAGAAGCTCGCGGGCATGACCGGTACGGCCGACACCGAAGCTTACGAATTCCAGGACATCTACGGTCTGGAAACGGTGGTGATTCCCACCAATCGCCAGATGATCCGCGTCGATCAGCAGGACAAGGTGTTCCGTACGGAAAACGAAAAGTACGCGGCCATCATCGAGGACATCAAAGACTGCCAGAAGCGCGGTCAGCCCGTACTGGTGGGGACCACCTCGATTGAAAACTCCGAGCGCATTTCCAAGCTCCTTACGAAGGAAGGCATCGCACACAACGTTCTGAATGCCAAGCAGCATGAGCGCGAAGCCCAGGTGGTGTTGGAAGCCGGTCGTCTGGGGATGGTGACGATTGCCACCAACATGGCCGGCCGCGGTACCGACATTGTGCTGGGCGGCGGCATCAATCATCAGATCGACGCGATTCTGGCCAACGACGAAATGAGCGCCGAGGAAAAGCAAGCCAAGATTGATGCTCTGAAGGCCGAATGGAAGGTGCAGCACGATCAGGTTGTGGCAGCCGGCGGCTTGCGCATCA
>OGGE01000315.1_pt1 | contig 42239 bp, 58 predicted proteins | sample 1571121 | NCBI WGS metagenome assembly OGGE01 (sample SAMEA2581959, study PRJEB24529) | metagenome | biome: Human gut stool | place: China | collected 2011
CAAAACACGCTGCGAGTACAACATAATGAACAGCCGTAACACCGTCAAGTGTAAGTCGGAGAGATGAAACCATAACAACCTGTATGCTCTTGTATGGTCCCAAAGCAGATCTGGATGGCGATGGCTACGAAGTCGAGGTAGAAGATGGATTTGTCACGAAAGGTGTGTAATGGCTGGCGTAGAATTACGGGACTATCAGGAAGATGCTGTACGGCAAATGCGAAACGGTTGCATACTTTGTGGCGGTGTTGGTAGTGGAAAATCAAGAACTTCGCTGGCCTACTATTATGTTCGAAACGGTGGTGAGCTCGGAACAAATGAATATGTTCCTATGGACGATGTGAATATTAAGGATTTGTACATAATCACAACTGCTAGGAAACGGGATACATTTGAATGGGAAGGGGAGCTCTCACCATTTCTGCTATCGACCAATAAGAAAGAAAATTTATATACCAATAAGGTTGTGATTGATTCTTGGAACAACATCAAGAAGTATGCAGATGTCAAAGATGCTTTCTTTATATTCGATGAGCAGCGTGTCATAGGCTCTGGAACATGGGTTAAAGCATTCTTGAAAATCGCCAAGGTAAATGAGTGGATATTACTATCCGCAACTCCTGGCGATACGTGGCAGGATTATATTCCGGTGTTTGTGGCTAACGGATTTTATAAAAACCGAAGCGAATTCACAAGAGAGCATATAGTCTATAGCCGATTTAGCAAATTTCCTAAAGTTGACCGATATTTGAATACTGGTAGATTGATTCGATTGCGAAACAAAATCTTGGTGAATATGGATTTCAAACGCCAGACGGTTTCGCACCATGAGGATATTTATGTCAAGTACAATATCGAAAGGTATAAAGATGTCGGAAAAACCAGATGGGACCCGTTTAAAAAAGAACCAATTATCAATGCTGCTGGTCTGTGCTATGTATGGAGAAAAATTGTAAACACCGATCAGTCCAGACAAATAGCTTTACTCGAAATTGTGGAGAAGCATCCGAAAGCGATTATATTCTACAATTTTGATTACGAGCTTGAGCTTCTGAAGGAAATATTCTCTGGCTACGAAGTCAGGGAATGGAATGGTCACAAACATCAGCCAGTGCCGACTAGCGATGCATGGGTATATTTAGTTCAGTACAATGCCGGGGCTGAAGGATGGAACTGTATTACAACAGACACGATTATATTCTATTCTCAGAATTATTCGTATAAGATCATGGCACAGTCTGCTGGTCGAATAGACAGAATGAATACGCCATATACGGATCTGTATTACTACCATTTGAAATCTCGGTCTGGTATCGATCTTGCTATCAGCAAAGCATTGAAAGATAAGAAAACATTTAATGAGACCAAATGGATCAATAAAAAGCCCATAGTATTTGAGCAGTCATCTGGTATGGCAGCATAAAGCGGAGGTGACACAGATGATAGAAGTCCTTAGGAACATCATTGTATTTTTGCGAGTTATGTCATTTCGGATAAAGTCTCTATCGGAGGAGGAATTTAAAGCCTTATTATCCAACTGTACATACGAGCAGGTATGGTATGCGATCTGGCTCCGCTACTATATGTGAAAGGAATAGCTTATGGAAAATATTTACAAAGAGGTTGATTTCAAAACCTATTGCAAAACCTGCGAGCATAAGGATCTCGAAGAAAAATTTGATCCGTGTAACGACTGTTTGGCAGAGCCGATGAATGCCAATTCAGATAAACCTGTTTACTGGAAGGAGGCTGAAAATGGTAGATAGTATATTAGTTAGTGTTGATTTCTCAAACAAAAACGATACTGGAGTAATGGTTGTGGGAAGAAAACGGATGAATCAGTCTGTAGAGATTATCAATGCTTTCCAAGGAGATGAAGCGAGAGAGCTTTATGAAAGGTTAATAACAACGAAAAAGAAGGAGGGTCAAAAGTGAGCTTTCAGTACGATCAATATTTAGCCAGACATCGAGCTAATGTGAAAAGAGGGTTCGACTGGCTTTCTGAGAATTTACCTGGACTTATGACAAATACACTCACCGCCGGGTGGAATACGGAATTTGCTCATGATCAGTCTAAGAACGAGCCGGATGAGTATGAGGCATACGATGCATATTTCTATGGAAATAATCGCTCTTATGAAGTTGTACAGCGGTATCAGAGAGCATGGTTACTTCACATTCACCGGAATCCACATCATTGGCAGCACTGGGTTCTTATCCATGACGATATGGAAGACGGTGAACTGGAGACCGTTTTGGAAATGCCATACGATTACATCATTGAGATGATTTGTGATTGGTGGTCATTCAGTTGGCAGAGTGGAAATCTCTATGAGATATTCAAGTGGTACGAGGAACATTCTAAGTATATAAAACTGGCGCAGACAACGAAAATCACAGTTGAATATATTTTAGACAATATGAAGAAAAAGCTTCAGGCATTGCAGTATGCAGATCAATCAGCCATGCAACCTGGAGCTTGATTTTTGGAGGAGCTATGAATAGAACGACAAAAATAAACATCTTGGCGTATGCTTCAGAGCCGGACAAGAACTATAAGTACGAGGGCGACATCGTCGATTACAAAGGGAAAAGATATTTTGTGAGTCTGGCAGAAGAGCGGGTAGAATTTATCGGGATCATTAAGGAGGACAAGTAAAGATGAAAGCAATTAAAGAAAATTGGAAACTGGTACTTATCGTAGCCTCTGGAATTGTAGCTGTTATTTTTATGTGTATTTTTGGAGTACAGGGGACACAAAACAAAGCATTTGCATTGGAGGAGCAGGTCAACACTGCTGATTCAGATATTAAAGTGCAGGAAAAAAGACGAGTCGATCTCGTTTATAATCTTGCAGATTGCGTTAAGCAATATGATAAGCATGAGGCTGAAACACTTACAGCTATTGTCGAGGGTAGGGAAAAAGCAACCAGTATAGAAAATGTAACCACTGCAATCGCTGCTGTTACAGAGGCATATCCGGAATTAAAATCCAATGAAAATTACAAGGAACTGATGAATGAGTTATCCATTACGGAAAATTTAATTGCTGAGTATAGAGAAAATTATAACAAGCAGATTAAAGAATACAATCGCTATGTTAGAAAATTTCCTACTCGATTTTTTTTAAATATTTTGGGATATGAAACGCAGCAGTATCAGTACCTTGATTATGGTGCTCCTGTAGATGCGCCTCAAAATTTATTTGGAGATTGATGTCATGAAAAATAGAGGCTTTGATTTTGGAGATTTTGAAATTACTAAGCGTGAGATTCTGGCAAGTATATCCATAATCGCAATGATGCTTCTTATTGGTTTTGTGATTTCTGGGAGAATTTCAAACTATATTCTGGATCGGAACGAAAAGTACAATAAAGCTATTAAAATCGAAAGCTCTGATCTGTTTGAATATGGAATGAGAACCAACGTCGGTTATGCGTTCGTTTATGGAGATTTGAAGGCTGTGGATGCTGTTTCATATCCAGAAATTAACGGGGAGTATATGTATATAGAAAAAATAGAGGAACATTACAATATGCATACACGAACCGTCACTACAACCGATTCTAAAGGAAAGACACATACCAGAACTGAAACTTATTGGTCTTGGGACTATGCAGGAAGCGAAGAACAAAGATGTTCGGAAATTACATTTTTAGGACACATCTTCCCATCGAACAAGGTAGAGTTTCCAAGTACTGAACATATTGACACTATAAAAGAATCAAGTCATGTCCGGCATAAGTATTATGGCGTTGATACGGAATATATAGGAACCATATTTACTGAATTACGGGATAAAACCATATCTGATAATTCTTCATTTTATGAAAACAGCACCATTGAAGAAACTGTTGATTATTTGGAAAGCGATTGGGAACTATGGTTATTCTGGGTGATTTGGATAATTGTTATCGGACTATGCGTATTTGGTTTTTACTATATCGATAACGAATGGATTGAAAACTGAAAGGAGAAAATAAATGAAACAGAACATTATTGCAGTAGATTTTGATGGCACTTTATGCGAGAACAAGTGGCCGGAGATCGGTATGCCAAATGAGGAGCTCATCGAGTATCTGAAAAAAAGACAGGCTAACGGAGAAAAGCTGATTCTCTGGACATCCAGAAATGAGGAGCAGACCAAAGAGGCTGTGGAGTGGTGTAAAAAATACGGACTGGTCTTCGATGCTGTGAATGACAACCTTCCGGAAATTGTGGAAGCATTTGGCGGAAATTGCAGAAAGATATTTGCAAATGAGTACATAGATGATCGCAACCGCTCTATCAGTTCCTGTCGTGAAAAATCAAGCATGGAGCGTTGGGCTGAAAATGAGGTCACCATTGCTTGCCGTCGAGAGAAGCCAGACAGAAAAGACGGAGAATGGGATTATGGTTGCGCGTGCTATGAAAGTGCATTGAAAGCTTTTAACTCTCTGTGCGAAGACGGTCATTCCGGTTTCAGCATTGGTCTGACTAAGGCCATTCTGAACCGTCTCATCAACAACAAGCCGCTTCTTCCGATTGAAGATACCAACGAGGTATGGAGTGATATTTCTGATATGAGTGGTCTGAAGGGAGAAGAGCGTAACTATCAGTGCAAACGTATGTCTTCCTTATTCAAATATGTGTATGCTGACGGCACAGTTAAGTACAGAGATGTGGATCGCTATCATGGCGTGAATATCAACTGTCCGGATGCTCAGTATCACAGTGGACTGATTGATACTGTTATGGACGAACTGTATCCGATCACTATGCCTTATATGCCGGCTGATAGAGCCTTTAAGATTTATACGGAGGATTTCCTTGTAGATCCAGCGAAAGGTGATTACGATACCGTAGGTATTCTGTACGTAATCACTCCGTCCATGGACAAGGTAGCAATTAACAGATATTTTAAAGAAGCTCCGAACGGCTTTGCTGAAATCGACGAAGCGGAGTACAAGGAGCGAAAGGAAGCTGCTAAAGCTCGGATGGAGGCAACCGATGGATCGAAATAGATTTATCCAGTGCATGAAAAGCAACATCGAGTTGTCGGATAAAGAGCGGCGGAGAATTATCAGAAGAAGTGTTGAGAGTCAGCCGTGGAAATTAAAGTGTACGATTGCCATGGAAGAGTTTGCGGAACTTACACAGGTAATCAGTAAACAGATTCGTGGGTATGATAATAGAATTGGACTTTTGGAAGAGATGGCGGATGCTTATATTTGCCTGGAATTCCTTAAGTCCATTTTTAATATTACACCAGAAGAGTTACAAAAAGCTATGGACGTTAAATTACAAAGAGAAAGGAATAAACAGAGATGAGTAAAGAGATTAAAATTGCCGGAAGTATTTCGTTTGGAGGAAAGCGCCTTAATGTATATGGAGATCTGGACGCTCCGCTATTCAAGGCAAAAGATATTAGTCATGCTATAGGCTACAGTAGCGGTAACGAGTGGAGAATGCTCGAAATGTGTGAGGAGGATGAAAAGCTGAAACTACCTTTGGTAGTAGCAGGACAGAGACGTTCCGTCAACTTTGTGACCGAGAACGGACTGTACAACATCCTCGCTCAGAGCCGTATGGAAATTGCAAGAGCCTGGAGACGTGTAGTTCATGATGAGCTTATCAACATGCGTAAAGAGAAAGGCAGAAACATTGCTGAGCAGTTCGAAGAGTGGGATCATGCCATGGATAACATTTACTTCGATGAGGAAACTGGTCAGCTTATGCAGTCTGTTACCGTTCCTGGTGGGGATGTAATCCAGATTCCTTATGAGAAGGAAGAAGAGTAATTAAAAACGTGGGCTATGCTGGACTCAGGAGCATAATAATCCAGATTGGCGGGGATCTGGATATTCTGAAAGGAGAACAGGAAATGATAGAACTGCATGTTAAGGAATATTGCGAAAATTGTACAGAATTTGAACCTGAAACTCAAACAGATGTAAATCGTGTGCATTTTAATGATTTTATGCGTGGCCCAGAAGAAATAGTTTACGCAAATACGTCCGTCACATGTAAACATGCACAGCGGTGCGAGTGTATACGGGAATTTATCGAAAAAGAAATGAAAAAGGAGCAGGAAAAACATGATTAAATTAGAGCATGTAGTTCTGGCAAGTCCAGAGCAGATGGAGTTTATTATTGAGGGTATGCGGAATCCTATGAATTCGTGGAATAAAACGGATAGTTTCAATGGGTGTGAAACATATAAAGGTATAAGCAAATGTTTAGACTGCGATGGAATTCGTGAGTGTGGAGCGGTCAACAAATATTTAATAGTTGGCGAAAACGATCACTCACTCATGCAGCGCCTATCCAAAGCTGGTACTGATCATAGAAAATTTATGAGAATGTTGCCGGTGTATGTACGGATTACAGCACCTTTATATTGGTGGAAGGAATTCGATACATACAAGGTTGGGACAGTCGCTAACAGCTGTAGTACGATGCACAAAATCCAGGCTAAAGAGTTTACACTTGATGATTTTTCAACAGAACATCTATTTACAGAAGGCCAAAACGTGTATTGCAAGTCTGCGCCGTTGGAAGAGGATGATCTATTTATAAATTCTAATCAGCTTATGTTACTTACCGTAGAAGTGTTAAATCAATACAGAGAAGATTTTCTGAAGACAAAAGATAAACGTTATTGGTGGCAGATGATCCAGCTCCTTCCGAGCAGCTATAACCAGACACGTAATGTCATGATGAATTATGAAGTTTTGGCGAACATCTATAAATCCCGTAAAGATCACAAGTTGGACGAGTGGCGGCGCTTCTGCAAATGGGTCGAAGAGCTTCCGTATTCAAAGCTAATTACTGGGAAAACGGAGGAATAGTTCATGGTTAAAGTGAAGGATATTTTGCCACTGGTACAGAATAATGATGTACTGCTGATGAAAGATAAAATGGAAGAGATCTGTTTACTTCGTGGCGATTTTGTGGATGGAAGTTTATCCGACAAGCTTCTGAACAGAGCAGTTACAGAGATTGAAAACGATGAGAACATCGTAAACACCATTGTTATTTACACAACAGACGAGGAGGATTAAATTTATGCATTTTACAGTTATTCAGATTATTATCATGTTTCTTATCGGCTATGTATGCCTGTATTCGCTGATTGACAGGGTTATGAAGTGCATTGAACACTGTGCTACAGCAAGAGCATACGGACGGTTCAAAGAGGCTGGCATTATGACAAAAATGGATGATGTAGCAGCTGGTATCGCAAAGTCAAAAGAGGAGAAAGAAAATGCTGAGAAGAGACTTAATTAAGAACAAGATATACGGAATCATATTTATTGTACTTGGAGCGTTGACCATCCCGATTGAATGGGATGCAACGTTCTTTTTATTTACTCTGATGTTGGGATGTTTACTGTTCGCATCAAGAGAAAACTGCATTATGGATTAAGGAGGTGGCTGTATGAGCCGGGCTGAAAGGAGAAGAGCACAGAAGTGCGAGCAGAAAGCTAAAATCGCTACATACAATCTGACAAGAGCTCAATTAGATACCCTGGTTCGAGAAAAGATATCTGGTGAACTGGATAGAGTTAAGCAGGAGGCTACGAATGATGCTATCAATCAGGCGATGATTCTTCTGCTTACTCTGCCGCTTGAAGTGTTGATGGATCACTATTGGACAAAGACATATGCAAAGCGGATTCCAGAGTTTACAGAGCATGTTCTCGAATATTATGAGAAGTGGCAAAATGATGAATTGGATATGGACAAGCTCAAAGAAGATCTTTGGTTGTACGGCGGCGTGAGATTAGAAGAAGGGGAGGGCAAGTAAGATGGGATATTTAATTTTAGGAATTATCATTCTGGCAGCTATCCTTATTTTCGGCGGATATATAGTTCTGTCAGTTATGAATGCTGCAATGTGGATGGACGATTCTATAAGATGGGGAGGTAGAGATGACAGCTAAGGACGACAGAAAAAATGCAGAGGGTTACAACGATCCGACAGCTTACAATGCGATTAAAAATGTGGAGCAGGAACAGGACAAGGATGATGTGAGATTTCATCAGTTACTGAATACTCTGTTTTCACTTTGTGAATTGGCGGATTTCCATATCGAGGGGCGGATTGTATTAAAGGACAAGAAGACGGGAAAGATTTGGAGGTGATCGCATGAAAATCTGTAAAGTGAGACCAGATCGTTCAACATGTTCTGCTTGCGTTGCAACTCAGGAAATGTTTAATGCGATTGACGATTGCAGTAGATGTAAAGCAAATGCCGATACATACGAATTGTTACAAATCGGAACCGGTTTTTGGAGCGGCGATTATGCCATGGTTCAAAAAGATGGAATTATCACCAAGGTATCATTAAGTCGAGTTTATGATGTAAAGGAGATATGATTATGACAGTAGAAGAGTTACAGAAAGCATGTGCAGCATTATCTGAAGCTTGGGTTAAGGCTATGGAACCACTGAAAAAATTGGCGGAGGCGTTGAATTCTGTTTCAGGACAAATCGAGCAGAGTGAAGAGAAACGGAAAATTCATATCGTTTGGAAGTGTAAATCCCACAGACATTTGCCGGATTCTACGATATCTACGTACACTTATAAGCCGGTCGGAAGACGAAATTTACCGTATCAGAGGAGGAATTTCTGACTGGTTTCAGCTAATCTAGGTTAAAAATCTTTGTAGTAGCAGGTCATTTTTCTGCCCACTTTTGGGTTTTAGGATTTGACCAAAGCCCGGATATTTTTGACCGGAGCTGAAAATCGGTGTCGATTTGGAGAAAATTTATGAATTTTGGTCAAATTTCTGGCCATTTGCCCGGTTTTGCCCACTTTTAAAAACCCGGATTTGACCAGTGAAAACCAAGTATTTATGCGGGTTTGCGGGTTTTCTGCCCACTTTCCCACTTTTAATACCAAACTATTATGATAGAAAGTTTAAAAATATATAGTAATAGGCGAATAAAAGTGGGTTTTTGACCAGAAGCAAGAAAGAGGTGATTTCGTGACGAATGACAAGAAATTGGTCGAGGATTGGTTATGCGAGCATTTTCAGTATCATTTGCGAGTGGATAAAGATATTCCGAAAGGTGCGTATGTTATGATGAAGAACGAAATACTTATGTCACAATGGTGGCTGTGGGTTGATAATCCGCCATATCGATCTTTTGATGATCTGATGTTTGGCTATACCATTCCTAGAGATTTCTACTCAGGTGCTGGAGGCATCTATTGTGGATATCCATTTGGAGCGTTGTATCCAATAGTAGGAGGTTTGCCGTGAATGTAAAGCGTAAAGTGACATGGAAAGATATTTTCAATAATTTCAAATCGGTGTATCCGCGGTTATCAAAAGAAGCCCAGGATTATCGTCCGTACAACTACATGAGCATTGTCGTATATTTAGCAGACGGAACCAAGGTGGTTTATGATGATATGGCAAAGCGAGCTAAGATGCTTGCAGCCTAGGATCTGGCTACAGAATCCGCTTTCCATTTTGTGTGCTTCATGCTATACTATAAGAGCCACACAATCTAATAATGAAATCGCGTTCGAGGGAATAACTTTGGTAAAAAGTGTATTCTCTTTTACTCGTACCCTTGAACGGCGAAGAGGATTGTGTGGCAACAATAAGAGATGCGCTTTTTCGGTGCGTCTCTCAAATTGGGGCGCACTTTTTATTTGCCCTAAATTCCTACTTGAGTATGAAAAGGGTGATTGTATGGGAACGAAATCAAATAAGAATATTTCGGGTGTCATAGGAGCAATCGGAGCCGTTGGCGGTTTGATTACTGCGGTTACACCTTTGGTTGAAAAAGCAATAGATAATGCTCAGAATAAGCCGACTGAGAAAATAGATACGAAAGTTATCATTCCAGAATTATATCGTAAGGGATTTCCGATAGACCTGGAACAGGCTGAAGAATTATTAACCGAACGTGGCTTGAAAGTTTCAAAGAGTAAGCTTCGTATGAAAGAAGCAGATCCAAAGTATCGAGATTACGAGGATACCCAAGTCATAGACTCAAATCCTAAGCAGGGCGCTAAGGTGAAAGTCGGCACAACTGTTTGTCTGAGATACATAACGGCTGAAGTTATCGAGGAGAGCCAAAAGATATTTGATGATGACGTTCGTATTAAACAGGAGGCTAAAGAACAGAAGGCCGCTGAGAAGCAGGAGAAGAAAGAACGTTTGAAAGAAAGTGTTTCTGAAACTATGGATTCTGCTAAGAGTGGTTTAGGAAAGATATTTAAGAAAGATCGAAAAGCTATAGAAGCTGAGAAAGGAGAAACGATAGATGAGTAAAGGTGGAAAGAAAAAGCGTAGCACGGCTGGGTTAATCCTTGATGTGATTCTTACATTGTGTACCGGTGGCTTATGGTTGATTTGGATACTGATCCGGTATTTAAGAAATAACAGCTGACAACTACATATTTGGACAGAGATGCTTAATCGTGTCTCTGTCTTTTTTATGCTCTTTTTTGCGCGCGAAAAAAACATGCCCTTTTATGAAGAGAGAGGATAAATAGGCATTTTTATTAAATACCAAATCCTCTTTTGAGTTTTTAGAAAATTGAAAGGAGGCTCCATTATGTTGGAAAATAAGTTCCAGGCAAATTTGATCAAGGAACTGAAAGAAAGATTTCCGGGGTGTATCGTGATGAAAAATGACCCGACGTATATTCAGGGAATTCCAGATCTGCTGGTTCTGCATAAAGACAAATGGGCTTCCTTAGAATGTAAAAAAAGTGCTGGCGCAAAGAAGCAGCCGAATCAGGAATATTATGTGGACCGTATGAATCAGATGTCATTTTCAAGATTTATATGTCCAGAAAATAAAGAGGAGGTACTGGATGAACTTCAACAATCATTCGAACCTTGAAGGACAGCACGCCTTTCTTGGTGCCAGTAAATATCACTGGATAAATTATGGTGAGGATAAAGTTGCGGAAGCATATCGGAATTTCCTTGCCACACAAAAAGGAACTGTATTACATGCATTTGCGGCTCAGTGCATTATGCTCAATCAGAAATTGCCAAAATCGAAGCAGACATTAAATATGTATGTGAATGACGCTATTGGCTTTAAGATGACGCCGGAACAGATCCTTTACTATTCCGATAATTGTTTTGGCACAGCTGATGCAATTTTGTTTCGGAATAATTTCTTAAGAATTCACGATTTGAAGACCGGAAAGATTCCGGCACACATGGAGCAGCTTGAAATATATGCGGCTCTTTTTTGTTTGGAATATAAAGTGAAGCCTGCGGATATTGAAATGGAATTGCGAATTTATCAGAACAATGAAATTCTGTACCATAATCCAACGGCTGAGGATATCGTTCCAATCATGGACAGAATCATTACTTTTGATAAGGTGATTAAAAGAATCAGAGAACAGGAGGGGTAAGCTATGAATTCCATCGTGGAAGATATTTTAATGCATTATGGTATGCCACGGCGTTCTGGGCGTTACCCTTATGGTTCTGGAGAAAATCCGTATCAGCATAGTGGTGACTTTCTTAGCCGTGTTCAGGAATTGAAAAAATCCGGAATGAGCGAAACCGACATAGCTAAGAATATGGGTTTGACTACCACACAGCTTCGTACTCAGATGAGCCTCGCAAAAGATGAGCGTCGTGCTCTTCAGGTAGCAACCGCAAAAGGTCTTCGCGAGAAGGGTTACAGTTTGAATGAAATTGCCGATAAGATGGGATTCGCTAATGACTCATCTGTCCGCTCTTTATTGAACGAAACTTCTGAAAACAGAATGAACCAGGCTAAGGCCACTGCGGATGTTCTGCGGAAACTTATCGAAGAAAAGGGAATGATCGATGTCGGAACCGGCGTTGAAAGAGAGCTTGGCGTGTCAAAAGAAAAACTGAATCAGGCTCTTTATATGCTGGAACTGGAAGGCTATCCAATTTATGGAGGCGGTGTTCCACAGGTTACCAATCCCGGAAAGCAGACCAATATCAAGGTCATTTGTCCACCAGGTACCGAGCATAAAGATATTTATGACTTTGAGAATGTCCATTCTGTAAGAGACTACATTTCCTATGACAATGGAGAGTCCTTCAGAAAATCTTTTGAGTATCCAGCCAGTATGGATTCAAAGCGCCTACAGATCCGCTATGCTGATCAGGGTGGTGTCGATAAGGATGGCGTAATCGAACTTCGTAGAGGTGTGAAAGACCTGTCTTTAGGCGATTCCCACTATGCACAGGTTCGCATTATGGTAGACGGAACCCACTACCTTAAAGGTATGGCTGTTTACTCTGATAATATGCCGGATGGTGTTGATGTGATTTTCAACACTAACAAAAAGTCTGGTACGCCAACCAAAGATGTTCTTAAGAAGATTAAGGATGACCCGGATAATCCGTTTGGTTCCTTGATTAAGGAGCATGGTGGTCAGAGCTATTACGATGATCCAAAGGGTAAGTATACAGATCCTGTAACCGGAAAGAAACAGTCCCTTTCTCTGATCAATAAGCGAGCAGAAGAAGGCGATTGGGGTGAATGGAGTAAGACACTTCCGTCACAGTTTCTTTCCAAGCAGAGTTTGACACTTATCAAAAAACAGTTAGGTTTAGCAAAAGCCGATAAGCAGGCTGAATATGACGAAATCTGTTCGCTGACAAACCCCACAGTAAAGAAGGCTCTGTTGAAATCATTTGCTGATGATTGTGATGCAGCCGCCGTACATTTACAGGCAGCAGCGTTACCTCGTCAGAAGTATCAGGTAATTCTTCCATTAACGACAATTAAAGATAATGAGGTGTATGCTCCAAACTACAAAGATGGAGAAACGGTTGCATTGATCCGATACCCGCATGGTGGAACTTTTGAGATTCCTATTCTGAAAGTCAACAATAAACTGGCTGAAGGAAAAAGCGTTCTCGGAAACACGCCGGCAGATGCAATCGGTATCAATAAGAAGAATGCAGACCGTTTGTCAGGAGCAGACTTTGATGGTGATACCGTAATGGTAATTCCTTGCAACTCCACAAAGAGTAAGGTAAAGATTACTTCCACTTCTCCATTAAAAGGTTTGGAAGGTTTCGATACCAAAGACGCTTATGGTGGAACCGTTAAGAAGGATGTCGATGGTGTAGATCACTATTACCGTAATGGTAAAGAGTATAAGATTATGAGAAATACTCAGACAGAAATGGGTAAAGTATCGAATCTGATTACTGATATGACTCTGAAGGGAGCCACACAGGATGAATTAGCGAGAGCAGTTCGTCACAGTATGGTTGTAATTGATGCCGAGAAACACAAACTGGATTATAAGCAGAGTGAAATCGATAACGGTATCGCTTCTCTTAAGAAGAAGTATCAGGGAAATGTGGATTCAGAAGGTCGTTACCATGAAGGTGCATCTACCCTCATTTCAAGAGCAAAATCTGAGACACAGGTTCTTAAGAGAAAAGGTTCCCCGACAATCAATGAAGATGGTTCTTTGTCATACAAGTCTGTTAAGGAAGAGTATGTCGATAAGAACGGAAAAATTCAGGTGAGAACTCAGAAGAGTACAAAGATGGCTGAAACAAAAGATGCCCGTACACTTTCTTCAGGTACCCCCCAGGAAGAAGCTTATGCCGATTATGCAAATTCTATGAAGTCTTTAGCTAACCAGGCTCGTAGGGAGATGATGAGTACAGGTAAAATTGCTTATTCTGCGTCTGCTAAGGCAACTTATTATGAAGAAGTAAACTCTTTAAATGCTAAGCTGGATTTGGCTTTGGCAAATGCTCCTAGAGAGAGGCAGGCTCAGACAATGGCGAATGCTACTGTTGCGGCTAAGAGAAAAGACAATCCGGATATGACAAAAGCCGAAGTTAAGAAGGCAAGTCAGCAGGCTCTGGCACAGGCAAGAAGTTCTGTAGGGGCTAAGAGATCTAACATCGAAATTACGGATAAAGAATGGGAAGCCATCCAGGCCGGAGCAATTTCTGAGAATAAGCTTACGCAAATTCTGAATAACACGAATACCGATACTATTCGTCAGAGAGCGACTCCTCGTGCAAGCACTGCTCTGAGCACAGCTAAACAGAATCGTATCGCTGCACTTAGCGCATCTGGCTACAGCACTTCAGAGATTGCGGAAGCTCTTGGGGTTTCTTCTTCGACAGTTTCTAAGTATTTGAATGGAAAGGAGTGAACTAAGTAAGATGAGATTTGCGCTTACAACTTTTGATAATCCTTATGATCCGTTTGAACAGTTCACTCAATGGTTCATGTTCGATGAAGAAAAAGGTTATCACACAACTGCTTACCTTGGTCGAATCGCTCGAACATCGGATCAGTTGTCGGATGAAGAGAACAACAAGGAAGTAGAGCGAGCTATTGATGAGATAATCCGTTATGATTTCCAGAATATCTATCGAAAGGTTACAAGTAAATCAGAAACAAATGAAAATAAAGAAAAAGCTTCCTAAAAGTGATTTCGTCGGCATATCAAAAGCCGAAACCGCCAGTGCATAACTAAAAGGGGTATAGGGGGGTGTCTAAAAAACATACCCCCACCCATATCGCGGCGGTCTTTAAAATTTCCCCGGAGGGTATTTTTAGGGAGCCTTTTCAGCTGTTCCAGTGTTTACAAGGGTCTATAACTCATGATATTTGACAACGGTTTCTGTGGGATCGGCTCAAAGTTAGTTCTCCTTTCGTTGAGTAGCATTGTCATGATTTGTAGGTCCTTTTAAATACTGGAAAAGTATGTGAGAACTATTACAGAAATAACGAACAACTAAATGGGAGGAGGCATCAACTTTGAGGAAAGCAAAGCAATCCGAGTCTTCTAGGATGATGCGTCCAGCATTAACGCCAGAAGCGAGAGAAAATCAGCTGGTTTCATTGGCAGTTGACTTGGCTGAAAAGCAGTTACGAGAGGGAACAGCTTCGTCGCAGGTGATTACTCACTATTTGAAGCTCGGTTCAACGAAAGAAAGAATTGAAAAAGAGATTTTGGAAAAACAGAAGGAACTGATAGAGGCGAAGACTCAGAATCTGAAATCCATTGAAAATTCGGAAAAGCTGTATGCTGATGCATTAAAGGCATTTCGTGGTTATAGCGGTCATGGAGATGAGGTGGATGATGCTTAAATGTTATTCAGAACTCTTGCGACTTACAACCTTTAAGGAACGATACGAGTATCTTCGTTTGGATGGAGTGGTTGGCGAAGAGACATTCGGATTTGATAGGTATCTTAATCAGATATTTTACAATTCTCAAGAATGGAAGGACATTCGGAGAAAAATTATTATTCGTGATAATGGATGTGATCTTGGATTGGATGGTTACGAGATTCGTGGAAAGATTCTTATTCATCACATGAACCCAATAAGGCAGCAGGATATACTGTTGCGGACTGATTTGGTTCTGAATCCAGAGTATCTAATTGCAACAACTTTATCGACCCACAATGCTATACATTATGGAGATGAGAAACTACTTTTAACAGTTCCAAATGAACGACGAAAAAATGATACATGCCCATGGAGGCATTAGGAGGAAAATTATGGAAGGAAACAAGAAGCCACTTATGGGTGTTGTGGTAAATTGTATGAATTTAAACATTCGCAAAGACCCGACGCAGGCATCCAGATCATTAGGAATCATCGGTTCGGATACAGTTGTGAAGGTATGCAACGATGAGTCTGTTTCCGGTTTTTATAAAGTAAAGACTGTGGATGGTATCAGCGGGTATTGCATGAGTGAGTTTATAAAACTCTGTTAGATGGAGGTGCGATCATGAATATTACAGATAGTGTACTGACATCAATCAAGAAATTACTCGGTATCGCAGAGGAGTATGAACATTTCGATGCAGATTTGGTCATGCACATCAATTCTGTGTTCTCAATTCTTACACAGCTTGGTGTCGGTCCATCCAAAGGTTTCATGATCGAAGATAAGAGTGCAACGTGGAAAGATTTCATTTCTGATGAATCCAAATACATGCTTGTCAAATCTTATATGCATTTGAAGGTCAAACTTCTTTTCGATCCGCCGCTTAGTTCGGCCGTGCTGGAGTGTTATAAAACACAAATCAGTGAGTACGAATGGCGTCTAAATGTTGCTGCGGAAAACGATGACACCGATCCGGACGAGCCTGAGCATTATTCTGGATCGTACGAAGTTACGCCAAAGGCGCATCAGACTCAAACTTTGGATACATCTGGAAAGGTGCTTAGCGAAGACCTTGTGATTCATGAAGTTCCATATTATCAGACATCCAATGCCAGCGGAGGTGTTACCAGTTACATCGCAAAGGAGGGAGATTCAAAATGAATAACACCTATTTAGCACACCATGGAATTCTTGGAATGAAATGGGGAGTTCGAAGATCAGAAGCGCAGCTTGCAAGAGCCAGAGGACATTCTTCCAAATCTTCAGATGATAAGAATGAGGTATCAGCACGTAAAGCTGCTGTTAAGAATCGGCGTACAATGTCCGATGCCGATCTGAAGAAAAAGATTGAGAGACTTAAATTAGAACGCGAGTTTAAGAATCTTACAGAAGACGACATCGCACCTGGTAGAAAGTATGTGTCAGAAATTCTTTCTGCATCCGGAAAGAAAGCGTTGACTGTGGCTGCGGCTGGAGCAATGACCTATGCCGTAAAGACTGCAATGACAAAGGAGTTCAATCTTAAAGAGGCTGCACAGTACATTGCTGCAAACCCAAATAAGAAGAAGTAGGAGAAGAAAATAATGGCGTTATCGAACACTGCCGTCCCGAAATACTACGGCATGTTTCGTGATGCCGTAATTCGTGGCGAAATTCCGGTATGTCGAGAAATCGAGATGGAGATGAACCGAATCGATGATCTCATTGCGAATCCGGGAATTTATTACGATGACCAAGCAGTAGAGGGTTTTATCAGCTATTGCGAAAATGAGCTTACTTTAACTGACGGTTCAGATTTGAAACTGCTTGACACATTTAAAGTTTGGGCTGAGCAGATTTTCGGCTGGTACTATTTTGTTGAGAGAAGTGTATACGAACCTTATGAGGATGGTCATGGCGGACATTACGTCACCAAGTCTATCCGAAAAAGGTTAGTTAATAAGCAATATCTCATAGTGGCCAGAGGTGCCGCAAAGTCAATGTATGGTTCATGCTTGCAGAATTTCTTCTTAAATGTTGATGTCACAACGACACATCAGATAACCACAGCCCCGACGATGAAGCAGGCAGAAGAGGTGTTGTCCCCGATTCGAACCGCTATTACCAGATCAAGAGGACCTTTCTATAAGTTCCTTACAGAAGGATCGTTGCAGAACACGACTGGATCAAAGGCGAATAGAATGAAATTGGCATCCACTAAGAAGGGAATTGAAAACTTCCTTACTGGATCGCTTCTTGAAATTCGTCCAATGAGAATCGACAAACTTCAGGGACTTCAGCTTAAAGTGGCGACGGTTGACGAGTGGCTTTCTGGTGATATTCGAGAAGATGTAATCGGAGCAATCGAACAGGGTGCATCGAAGGTCAACGACTACCTTATCGTTGCGATCAGTTCGGAGGGTACTGTCCGTAACGGTGCTGGCGATACAATCAAAATGGAATTGATGGACATTCTAAAAGGGGATTATATCAATCCGCACGTATCGATTTGGTGGTATAAGCTGGATTCTATTGACGAGGTTGCCGATCCGGATAAATGGTTGAAAGCAAATCCGAACCTTGGAAAGACTGTTTCTTATGAAACCTATCAGCTGGACGTTGAGAGAGCAGAAAAGGCTCCGGCAGCTCGAAACGATATTTTGGCTAAGCGCTTCGGACTTCCTATGGAGGGATACACATATTACTTTACATATGAAGAAACTCTCCCACATCGCCATCGAGATTATTGGCAGATGCCATGTTCTTTGGGAGCTGATCTATCGCAAGGCGACGATTTCTGTGCATTCACATTTTTATTCCCATTGTCGAACGGATCGTTCGGCGTCAAAACCAGAAACTACATTTCCTCATCGACTCTGATGAAACTCCCAGCAGCAATGAGAATTAAATACGATCAGTTTATGAAAGAGGGAAGTCTTATTGTGTTGGAAGGGACGGTTCTTGACATGATGGAAGTATATGAGGATTTGGATAACCACATTATTGAATGCGGTTACGATGTACGATGCTTTGGTTATGACCCATACAATGCAAAGGAATTTGTTGAACGTTGGGCGAGTGAAAATGGACCATTCGGAATAGAAAAAGTTATCCAGGGTGCAAAGACAGAATCTGTCCCACTTGGCGAATTGAAGAAACTTTCAGAAGAGCGAATGCTCCTGTTTGATGAGGATTTGATGACATTTGCTATGGGAAACTGTATTACTCTGGAAGATACTAACGGGAACCGTAAATTGCTGAAAAAGCGGTATGAGCAAAAAATCGACGCCGTCGCCGCAATGATGGATGCGTACATCGCATTCAAGGCGAATCGGGAAGCATTCGAGTAGGGGGTATAAAGATGCTAATAGCAAAGTTAATTGATTGCTCTTCTGTATTACGACCCTACACCATCAGAAAAGTAGCTCGTATCGAATCAAATGATAATTTGATGCATTATGGAATAAAAGGTATGAAATGGGGAGTTCGGAGAACGAAAGAACAATTAGCTCATGATAGAAGCTCTATCCAGGCAAGAATGAATAGTAAGTTGCGAACACCTGTAAAAGCTTCAAACGGAATATTGGTTACACGCTTTTCAGATCATGCCCTTGATAGGACACAAACAGAATCAAGACCGGTAACCGTTGAAGGAATTTTGGATGCATTGAAAAATCCGTTGAATCATGGTAGCATTAAAACAAAAACCGATAACCTTGGACGACCAAGTCAGCAGTTTATAGGGAAATCTGCGACAGTAGCAGTGAATCCTGAAAATGGAACCATAACAACCACTTGGTGTACAGGAAGTAGAACAAAGCGTAAATATTTAAAGAAAGGATGAGCGTATGTTCAGTGAAGAAGAAATAAACCTTATGCAGTCACTCGGATTGGACTGCAATTTTAACGGTTTATCTGAGACCGATGAATATTGGGCAGACATAGAAGAAAAGGTTGGGAATTTCCTGACACTGAAGTGTTTAGACGAGCATTATAATCCCGATAGTAACGGAATCATATGCGAATCTATACTGAACAAAATACCGGTGTAAAATTACTGGAGACCTCTTAAGAAAAGGGGTCTTTTTTTTGCCTATTTTTAGGAGGTGAGAATTCAAAATGGATTTATCATTAAGTTCCAGGTTTAAAAATGCCTGGAATGCTTTTCGCAATAGAGCCCCTACCATGATGTCACAGAATATCGGTTCGGGTTATTCATATCGTCCTGATCGTTTTCGCCTTACCAGAGGAAACGAAAGATCGATAGTCACGTCCGTATACAATAGAATCGCTTTAGACGTAGCCGCCATCAACATTCAGCACGTTCAGTTGGATGATGAAGGGCGGTTTTTAAATGTTATAAAAAGCGGTTTAAACGAATGTTTGTCGTTGGAAGCCAATCTTGATCAGACTGGTAGGGCATTTATCCAAGATGTTGTTATGTCCATGATGGATGAAGGCTGTGTAGCAATCATTCCTGTGGATACCGATGATGATCCAGATGACACAAAAGGATATCAGATTCTTTCGATGCGAGTTGGTCGAATTCGTGACTGGTATCCTCGTCACGTCCGTGTTGAGGTATATAACGAAAATACTGGGCGAAAACAAGAAATTGTTGTTCCGAAAGATACGGTTGCTATCGTAGAAAATCCACTGTATGCGGTAATTAACGAACCGAATTCGACGATGCAGAGGCTTATTCGAAAATTGAATTTGTTAGATGCTGTCGATGAACAGAGCAGCTCCGGCAAGTTGGATTTGATCATTCAGCTACCTTATGTAATTAAATCAGAGGCAAGGCGTCAGCAGGCAGAGAAGCGGCGTAAAGATATCGAGCAGCAGTTGTCCGGTTCTAAGTATGGCATTGCTTATACTGACGGAACAGAGCGAATCACACAGTTGAATCGTTCGTTGGAAAACAATCTAATGAAGCAGATTGAATACTTAACGAGTATGCTTTACAGCCAGTTAGGAATCACTCAGAGCATCTTAGATGGTACCGCAGACGAGAAGACTATGCTGAATTATTACAACCGGACAATCGAACCGATCATTTCCGCAATCGTTGATGAAATGAAGAGAAAATTCTTAACGAAGACTGCCAGAGCCCAAAACAAGTCAATCATGTTCTTTAGAGATCCATTCAAGCTTGTTCCGGTAGCTGATCTTGCTGAAATTTCTGATAAGTTTACCAGAAATGAAATTGCTACATCAAACGAAATCAGACAGGTAATTGGTTGGAAGCCATCCGCTGATCCTAAGGCTGATGAATTGAGAAACAGCAATTTAAGTGAGCCTGGTGGTAGTTCCGTAACAGATGCTACGACGAGCGGTGAAGAAACAGAATCCAGCGATACCAGTGATTACGATGCTCTGGTTAATGAAGTTCTTGACAGCATTTCTGCACAAATCGATGACATCATCGGCAATTATACGTCTGGCGATGATAAGGAGGGAGATGATTCTTAATGGATGAATCTAAAGTTGCGGTTCTTAGACATTATGCATCGCCCTATTACGATCCTCAGAAAGCGCATGAATACTATATGCGTACCAGAGAGTTAAAAGGCCGTTCTACCACATCGCTGAATGATGAGGGAAAGAAGATTTGGTCTTATACAAAAAATAATATCAAATCTGAAAAGGCAGCAAAGGTCAAAGAAGAGCAGGAAAAACGAGATCAGAAAATTACGGAACTTCGTGAAAAAGCAGAAGCAACGAAGGAACAGATATCTTCTCGTTTGAAAGAACTGAATGAGGCCTTAACCCAAAATGCTTCCGATAGGAAGAAAAGCATCGATACTGATAAAGATTCTGATTTGGAAGAAATTGAAAAGGAATCATCTAGCCAGAAGGAACGAATCGATAATAAAAAGGATGCCGAAATCGAGCGTTTGATGGCAATAGAAATTCCATCAGGGTTATCCAAGGCTGAGAGATCTAAGCGTGTTGCTGAAAGAACCGCAAAGATTGCAAAGCTTAGAAACGATGCAAAATCAGATAAAGCAAAAATCAGTAGCGATGCCAAAACGGACAAGGCCAGTGTTAGAACAGATGCGACTAATCAGAAGGCGAAGGTGTCGTCCGATACTAAGGAAGAAAAAGCTGAGAATCAAGCCAATGCGAAAAGCGAAAGAGCAAAAGTTAGCTCCGAGCTTAAAGCAGCAGTCAAATCTGTTAGAGAAGCTTATAAAGCGGCAAAAGCCGATCTCGATTCATCATATGAACAAACGTATCAGGATGAATTCGATAAGATTCGGTCAGAGTACAAGAAGGTCAAGAAATCAAAGAAAAAGTCTTCCAGCTCATCAAAGAAGACATCGCATCCGTTATCGTACTATATCAGAAAATAGGAGGAAAATCAAAATGAAGTATGACTTTGGTGGCTGGGCCACTAGAAATGATCTTCAGTGTGCCGATGGAAGAGTCATTAAAAAAGACGCTTTCAAAGGACAGAACGGGCAGACTGTCCCGTTAGTATGGATGCATAATCATGCTGATCCGGCGAATGTGCTTGGATTAGCTCATCTCGAAAATAGAGATGAAGGAGTTTATGCGTTCTGTGAATTTAATGATACAGAATCAGGAAAGACTGCACGGGAACTTGTAAAACATGGCGACGTACAGTCTCTTTCTATCTTTGCCAATCAGCTTAAACAGGCCGGACACGATGTTGTTCATGGCATTATCAGAGAAGTAAGTCTGGTATTAGCCGGTGCAAATCCAGGAGCATTTATCGATGATGTGGTGATGCATGGCGATGGGGAAACCGGTATTGTCATTGGCTATAATGAAATGATCATGGGTCGGTTGGAGCATTCCGCAGATGAGCTGGATAAAAAGAAGGAAGAAGAAAAAATCGAGCCTAATGACAAATCAGATAATGGAGAGAAAAAAGACGATAAGGTTGAGACTATCGAAGACATTTTTAAATCCATGAACGAGAAACAGCAGACAGCAGTTTTCGCCATGATGGCTGAATTCGTAGACAAAGAAAATCCTAAAAAAGAGGATGATGAATCTAAAGGAGGAGATGACAATATGAAACACAATGTTTTTGACACCGACAAGCGCGATGATAAGAGCTTTCTGTCTCACGCAGATCAGGAGGAAATCCTTAAGCTGGCAAAGACAAGCCAGGTAGGAACATTCCAGACCGCGCTGGAGATCTATGCTAATGAGAATGCACTTCAGCATGATGCTCTTGCAAGCGGATTTGCTCAGACAGGAGATGGCAATGTAACACTTCTGTTCCCGGAATACAAGGATGTACGTCCTGGTGCACCGGAGCTGATTACTAACGACCAGGGTTGGATCACAACTGTAATGAACAAAGTTCATAAGAGTCCGATTTCCAGAATCAGAACTAGCCAGGTAGATATCCGTAACATCGATGCTCTTAAGGCTAAAGGCTATACTAAGGGAAAACAGAAGAAGCAGACTGGCAACTTCAAGCTGGTTCGCAGAACTACCGACCCTCAGACTGTGTACGTAAAGAGTGCGCTGCATAGAGATGATATCATCGACATCACCGATTTCGACTATGTGGCATACCTGTACAACATCGACCGCCTGATGCTCAATGAAGAGCTGGCAACTGCAATCATGCTGGGTGATGGCAGAGACGACGGAGATGAAGGCAAGATTTCTCCGGATCACATCAGACCGATTTGGCTGGATGATGATCTGTACACCATTCACGTTGATCTCGATGTCGCAGCTGCTAAGAAAGAACTTCAGGGAACCAATACCGCGGCTAACTTTGGTGAGAACTACATCATCGCAGAGGCCATGATCAATACCGTTCTGTATGCAAGAGAGGATTATAAGGGCACCGGTACCCCGGATCTGTTCATTACTCCTCATATGCTGAATCAGATGCTCCTGGCAAGAGACATCAACGGAAGACGTATTTACTCTTCCAAGACCGAACTTGCCACTGCACTGAATGTTGGCAGTATTGATACTGCGGAGCAGTTTGAGGGTAAGACCAGAACTACTTCCGACAGCAAAAAGAAGAAGCTGGTTGCCATTATCGCAAATCTGGCTGATTACTCCCTCGGTGCAACCAAGGGTGGAGAGGTTACTCACTTCACTCAGTTCGATATCGACTTCAACCAGGAGAAATCCCTGCTTGAGACCAGATGCTCTGGTGCTCTTACTCGTGTATACTCTGCAATCGCAATCGAAGAGGATGTAACAACTGCTTCTTCCGGTTCCGAGGATCACACAGCCTAAAGTCTTAAAGGAGAAAATTCAAAATGAGTAAATTTTACGGAGCAATCGGCTATTCCGTAACAGAGGAAATTCGACCTGGTGTCTGGGGAGAGAAGATTACAGTTCGTGACTACTACGGAGACGTTATTCGGAATACTCGACAGTATCAGAGTTCGGATAACCTCAACGACAATCTCAATGTGTCGAATGAGTTCAGCATCGTAGCCGATCCGTTTGCTTATGCGAATTTTCATTCGATGAGATTTATCGAGTATATGGGGGCTAAATGGAAAATTTCAAATGTTGAAGTTCAGTATCCCCGTTTAATATTGACCGTTGGAGGTGTTTACAATGAGCAGACGACTGAAACTGCATAATGCTTTATGCGACATCCTCTCGTGTCCAAACAAAGGACCAGAGTGTCGTGCTTATTTTCAACCACCGTCATCGGTAAAAATGAAATACCCCGCCATCGTTTACGCTCTCGACGATATCGAGAATACGTTTGCGAATGACGGGGTTTATTTGTCTGCGAGAAAGTATTCAGTAACAGTCATCGACAGTGATCCGGATAGTTCTCTCGTTGGCAAAGTAGCATCTATGCCGACAAGTCGATTCAATCGGCATTATCCGAAAGACAACTTAAACCATGATGTCTTTGAAATATTCTTTTAAGGAGGACAAATTCTATGAAAAAGAAACTCGTTTGGGACAAGACTGGCGAGCGCCTGTATGAGACCGGTGTCAGCCAGGGCGTCCTTTACCCGATTCAGACCGGTGGCGTATATAACTCTGGTACCGCATGGAACGGTCTTAGCACCGTAACAGAGAGCCCGTCCGGAGCAGAACCTACTGCAATTTATGCAGACAACATCAAGTATCTGAACCTTATGTCCGCAGAGGAATTCGGCGGCACAATCGAAGCTTATATGGCACCGGATGAGTTCGCAGAGTGCGATGGTTCCAAAGAAATCGCCCCTGGAGTGTTTGCAGGACAGCAGAACCGTAAGATGTTCGGCTTATCTTACAAGACACTTCTCGGTAACGATGTTGATTCCAATGATTACGGCTATAAGCTTCATCTCGTTTATGGTTGCTTAGCTTCTCCTTCTGAGAAGGGTTATTCCACTGTAAATGACAGCCCGGAAGCTATTACCTTATCCTGGGAGTTCAGCACCACACCAATCGAGATTGCAACCTTAATCGATGGAAAGAAGCTGAAGCCTACTTCTATTCTCACCTTCGATTCCACCAAGGTCGATGCTAAGAAACTGGCTGCTCTTGAAGAGATCCTGTATGGTAAAGATCCTTCTTCTGCCGAAGCAGACGATGGTGTTGAACCGAGACTTCCGCTTCCAGATGAAGTAATTAAGATTATGACCGCAGAAGGTTAATAAAAAAATAATACACAAACCACAGATGGAGTCGTATTCAGGAAAGCTGGCGACTCCTTTTTATTTGAAAGGAGAACAAAATTATGTATGCAGTAACAAAGACTTATAAAGATTTTAATGGTGTTGAACGCACTGAAACAAAGCTCTTCAACCTTACCGAAACAGAGGTTATGGAGATGGAATTGGGCACAGCTGGTGGAGTTGCTGAGATGCTTCAGCGCATCGTAGATGCAAAAGATCAGCCGACCATTATCAAGTTCTTTAAGGAATTTATCTTAAAGGCATACGGAGAGAAGAGTGCTGACGGCACATATTTCGAGAAGTCCGAAGAGATTTCCAGAAAGTTTGCCTGCACTCAGTTCTACAATCTTCTGTTTATGGAACTGGCTACAGATGACAGCAAAGCCGCTAAATTCGTAAACCATGTAATTCCGAAAGTTGTAGATATCAAGAAGCATTCGGAAAATCCGGAGATTGCTCCTGTGGTTGCCACCATGAACTAAAGAGGTGAGATCGAATGCTTGAACTTACGATACCAAGAACTGATCTGTGGGATGAGCGGAATCAGCGATTTATCCCTGTAAAGGAACAGAAGTTGCGTTTGGAGCATTCGCTCGTTTCACTTTCAAAATGGGAAAGTAAATGGTGCAAAGTCTTCTTAACTAAAGAGCAGAAGACTATTGAAGAAACCATTGATTATATACGCTGTATGACACTCACACAGAATGTTGACCCGCTGGTCTATCAATGCATTACCAATTCTCACATTGATGAGGTAAATGCCTATATTGAAGCGCCTATGACGGCTTCGACTGTTAAGGAAGAAAAGGGTGGCCCAATAAACAGGCAGCAGATAACCAGTGAGCTTATCTATTATTGGATGACCGCGTATCACATTCCGTTTGAGTGTCAGAAATGGCATTTGAATCGTTTGTTAATGCTTATCCGGATTTGCAATGCGGAAAATAAGCCCCCGAAGAAGAGGAGCAAACGAGATTTATACAGACATCATGCGGAAGTAAACGCCGCAAACAAAAAGAAATTTAATTCGAAAGGATAGTGATTAAAATGGCGAAATCAAGGCAGGCCGTTGTAAATCTTGTCAAATCCTGGGAAGGAAAGAAAGAATCGAACGGTTCACACAAAAGTATTATCGATTTGTATAACGACTTCTTTGAGAAGATCTGCGCCGGCAAATTTCCTCGTGGCATTCGTATGCGCTATGACTGGGCTTGGTGCGCTTGCACCTGGTCTGCATTAGCGGCAGCTCTCCGATATGAGAGCATTATGCCTATGGAAATTTCCTGCTATTACCTCATTGAAGCGGCAAAGAAAATGGGATGTTGGCAGGAGAACGATGCTTATGTTCCGAGTCCTGGAGATGCGATTTTGTATGACTGGCAGGATAACGGCTTCGGTGACAACTCTGGCAATCCGGATCATGTCGGTACCGTAATCGAGGTGCATAAGGAATCCGGTTACATGGTTATCGAAGAGGGCAACTACAGTAATGCGGTCAAGAAGAGAACGCTGTCTATTAACGGAAAATTCATCCGCGGCTTCATCACACCAAAGTACGACGACAATACTGTTTCCGCTCCTGGATTAAGCAAGGGCAAAGATATCAAAACCATCGCTCATGAGGTGATTGTTGGACTGTGGGGAAGCGGTGAGAACCGTAAGAAACTACTTACCGAGTACGGATACAGCTACTCAGAAGTTCAGAACATGGTAAACCAGATTCTGAATGGATCTGCTGTAACGCCGTCCAATACCAAGCAGGATCAGAACCAGTCGGTTTCGAAGAAAGTTGTGGCTACATGTTCTGCCAAGCAATTTAACAAAGCCCATGCTGGCGAATACAAAACAACAGCAGTTCTTTATTGTCGTAATGATGCGGGAACCAATAAGAAAGCTCTTTGTAAAATTCCGGCTGGTACTAAGGTTAAATGCTATGGCTACTATACAATGGCAAACGGAGTTAAGTGGCTGTACATCCAGTTTGTACTTGATGGTGTGCAGTATACGGGCTTCTCATCCAGTGCTTACTTAGCAAAGTAGGAGATTCATATGATCACGTTCAGACAAAAGGGTGATTTTTCTAAGCTGACTCGATCCTTAGAGCGAGCAAAGGAATCAGTTCGTCTCGGTGACCTCGATAAGTATGGTCGAGAGGGCGTAGCCGCCCTTGCGTCTGCAACACCAGTTGATACAGGACGGACAGCAAATTCGTGGCACTACAAGATCGAGCAGAAGCAAGGTTCCGTGTCAATCAGCTTTTATAACACAAATATTCAAAATGGAGTCCCTATTGCAGTTATTTTGCAGTACGGACACGCAACAAGAAACGGCGGCTGGGTACAGGGGCGAGACTACATCAATCCTGCTATCCAGCCTATTTTTGACAAAATTGCAGATGCGGCATGGAAGGAGGTTACTAAGCTATGAGTACAACCGTTGACGAACGTGTCGTCGAAATGCGGTTTGATAACAAACAGTTTGAGCAAAATATTCAGACCAGTTTATCAAGCCTCGATAAGTTGAAGAAGAGTCTTAACCTCGAAGGGGCAGCAAAAGGCTTAGAAACCGTAAACGATGCCGCAAATAAATGCAGTGGAAATATGTCACCGCTGAGTAATGCAGTTGAGACTGTACGAGTGCGATTTTCCGCATTGGAAGTAATGGCAATTACCGCTTTACAGAACATTACCAATTCTGCGCTTGCTGCTGGAAAAAATCTTGTCTCTGCTTTTACCATCGATCCGATTAAAACCGGTTTTGAGGAGTATGAGACCCAGATCAATGCCGTTCAGACAATCCTTGCGAATACATCTTCAAAAGGAACAACTCTTGACCAGGTAAATAATGCGTTAGATGAATTAAATCATTACGCAGATATGACCATTTACAATTTTACGGAGATGACCCGTAACATTGGTACGTTCACCGCGGCTGGCGTAGATTTGGACACATCTGTAGCCGCTATCAAGGGTATTGCGAACCTTGCAGCCGTATCAGGTTCCAACTCTCAGCAGGCAAGTACCGCTATGTATCAGCTTTCACAAGCATTAGCGGCAGGAACAGTAAAATTACAGGACTGGAACTCAGTAGTAAACGCTGGTATGGGTGGTCAGGTATTCCAGGATGCGCTGAAAGAAACGGCTAAAGTTCATGGAATTGCCATTGATGAGATGATCAAAGATGAGGGCTCATTCAGAGAGACCCTTAGTAAAGGATGGCTTACCTCTGACATCTTGACTGAAACTTTGGCAAAATTTACAGGCGATCTCAACGAAGATCAGCTTCGAACCATGGGATACACCGATGATCAGATCAAATCCATCATGGAGATGGGTAAGACCGCGAATGATGCTGCGACAAAAGTAAAAACTTTTACCCAGTTATTCGACACATTGAAAGAGGCTGCCCAGTCCGGATGGACACAAAGCTGGGAAATTATCGTCGGCGACTTTGAAGAGGCGAAGGAATTACTTACGGAAGTGAGTGATACGTTCAGTGCCGTAATCAATGCTTCTGCCGATGCAAGAAATAAAATGCTTCAGGATTGGAAAGACCTTGGTGGTCGAACCATGATGATCGAAGCAGTAAAGAATGTTTTCGATGGACTGGTTAGCGTTGCTAAGCCTGTTCGGGAGGCATTTAACGAAATCTTTCCGCCAATGACTGGAAAACAGTTAGCCGAAATCACAGAACGTATCCGTGATCTGACAGCAAAATTCAAAATGGGGGAAGAGAGTTCAAAGAATCTAAAGAATACGTTTAAGGGCGTATTTGCAGTGCTTGATATCGTCGGACAAGCTTTCAAAGCTGTTGCTGGTGGTGTCGGCGAATTGATTGGTCTTTTCTTACCGGCTGGAAACGGGGTGTTATCACTTACCGGAAGCTTCGGTGAGTATCTCGTTAAGCTTGATGAAACTGTAAAGAAGACAGATATCTTTGGTAAAGCAGTTTCGACTGTTGTTGATATCGTAAAGACAGTTATTACGTTTGTTAAAACTGCCGGAGAAAAAGTAAAAGAATTTGGAAAAGCCGCAGGGGAGAAGTTCGATTTCCCTGGATTTGAATTATTCCACTCATTCCTTGAACGAGTACATGATCGCATGGCTCAGATTGGTGATGGTGCTGGAAAAATGAAGAGCGGAGTCATTGTTGCTTTTGAGATGATGGGAGAAGCACTGGAAAAATGTAAATTTCTCAAAGTCATGGAAGCATTGTGGACAGCTGTAAAGGTAATTGCTGGCGGTATTGCCGATGCAGTCGGGACTATGATGGGAACACTTGCCGAGAAACTTGGAAATGCAGATTTCAGCGGAGTTCTTGACATTCTTAACAGCATTGCTGTCGGTGGAATTGCTTTATCAGTTTCTAAATTCTTAAAGAGTGTAACCGAACCTCTTGAGGGGTTAAATGGCGTTCTCGAAGGAGTAACTAGAATTCTTGACGGGGTCAGAGGCTGCTTTGAGGCATATCAGACAAATCTTAAAGCTGGAACGCTACTTAAAATTGGAGCAGCAATCGCTTTGCTTGCAGGTTCTATCGTTGCAATTTCCCTGATCGATAGTGATAAACTATCAGCTTCTCTTGGAGCAATTACTGTACTCTTTGCTAATTTACTTGGAGCGATGGCGATTTTCAATAAAATCAGTAGTGATACGGGAAAAGTATCTAAAGCATGTACCGCAATGATTGCTATGTCAGTTGCAGTATCCATTTTGGCAGGAGCTTTGAAGAAGGTTTCAGACCTTGATTGGGGTGAACTTGCAAGAGGGTTGGTTGGAATTGCTGGTCTTACGACTATTGTTGTTGCATCATCTAAAGCCATGGCAAGCAGTCAGAAGCAGGTTATGAAAGGCGCTACCAGCTTAATTATATTTGGAGCGGCTATCAAAATTCTGGCTTCAGCATGTGAGGATTTATCGAAATTACAGTGGGATGAACTCGGACGTGGATTAACAGGAGTAGGAGTATTATTTGCTGAGATTGCTGTATTCCTTAGAGTTGCAAAATTCAACGGGAAAATGATCAGCACTGCAACTGGAATCGTTATTCTGTCGGCAGCAATGAAGGTTTTGGCGTCCGCTTGCAAAGACTTTGGTCAGATGGAGTGGAGCGAGATTGGAAAAGGATTAGCTGGAATTAGTGGATTACTTGCCGAACTTGCTGTCTTTACGAATTTGGCTGGAAATGCAAAACACGTAATGTCTACTGGCGTAGCCTTAATTGCTATTGGCGCTGCAATGAAAATCTTTGCTTCCGCTGTAAAAGATTTTGGTCAATTACAGTGGGATGAAATCGGCAGAGGTTTAACTGCTATGGGCGGCGCACTTGCAGAGGTAGCTATTGCTGTTAATCTGATGCCGAAGAACATGATCGGTATTGGAACTGGGCTCGTTATCGTCGGCGGCGCACTTGAAACCATTGCAAACTGTATGAGTAAATTCGGAGGTATGCAGTGGGAAGAGATCGGTAGAGGTCTTACCGTCATGGGTGGGGCCTTAGCTGAGTTGGCTATCAGTCTCAATTTCATGAAAGGTACGCTTGGTGGATCAGCAGCATTGTTGGTTGCGTCCGGAGCCTTAGCTGTTCTTGCGCCGGTACTCAGTATTTTGGGAGCGTTATCGTGGGAAGCGATTGCGAAAGGACTTATTTCTATTGCCGGAGCATTCACAATTATCGGCGTAGTAGGCGCGGTACTTACACCATTGGTTCCGACTATTCTGGCATTATCGGGAGCGTTTGCATTGATTGGTGTTGGGGTTCTTACAATCGGAGCGGGTTTACTTGCAGCTGGCACAGGACTTTCGGCACTTGCTATCGGATTCACAGCGCTGGCAACTGCTGGTGCCGCTGGAGCGACTGCAATCGTAGCAGCACTGACAGTTATCGTTACTGGTATCGCTGGCTTAATTCCGGCTGTTCTTACAAAAGTCGGAGAAGGAATTATCGCAATCTGCAAAGTTATTGCTGCCGGAGCGCCAGCTATTGGTGAAGCTGTAAAGGCAGTTGTCTTAACGCTGATCGATGTTTTCGTATCCTGTGTACCGCAGCTGGCAGACGGAGCTTTACAATTAGTGGTTGGTGTATTAGCGGCTCTGGTTACTTATACGCCTCAAATTGTAGATCTAGCTTTCAAATTCCTTATTGGAATTTTAGATGGTATTGCTAGTAATCTGCCGTCACTGATTAAAGCTGGTGTCGATGTACTCGTAGCATTTTTCGCTGGTATCGTCGATGCACTGAGAGGAATCGATACTGGAGCTTTGCTAAAAGGAATTGCCGGAATCGGTCTGTTATCAGCTATTATGCTTGCTCTTAGTGCAACAGCATCGCTTGTTCCAGGAGCAATGGTTGGAATCCTTGGTATGGGTGCGGTTGTTGCTGAGATGGCGTTAGTGCTTGCAGCCGTCGGACTCTTATCGAAACTTCCAGGACTTTCTTGGCTTATCGGAGAAGGTGGAAAGCTTTTACAGGGAATCGGAACGGCAATCGGTCAGTTCGTTGGTGGAATCGTCGGCGGATTTATGAGCGGTGTGTCGAGTCGGTTCCCGCAAATTGGAGCTGATTTATCCACTTTTATGAATAATGTTCAGCCGTTTTTACAGGGAGCTAGTCAGATTCAGCCATCTATGATGGACGGAGTAAAGGCATTAGCCGAGACTGTGCTTATTCTGACAGCGGCTGATATTTTACAGGGATTGACTTCTTGGCTTACAGGAGGATCGTCTTTATCTAAGTTCGGAGAGGAACTTGTACCGTTTGGCGAAGCTATGAGAGATTTCTCGTTAGCTATCGGAAACATGGACGGGGAAATCGTGGCAAATGCGGCGACAGCTGGCAAAGCATTAGCTGAAATGGCAGCCACAATTCCAAATACAGGCGGATTAGTGTCTTTCTTCGCAGGAGAAAATGACATGACTGCCTTTGGAAAGCAGCTTGTACCATTTGGCGAAGCTATGAGACAGTTCGGGGATGCAATTACTGGACTCGATGCAAATGCCGTTACAGAAGCGGCAATCGCTGGCAAGGCCATGGCAGAGATGGCAACAACCATTCCAAATTCTGGTGGTGTCGTAGGATTCTTTGCTGGTGAAAACGATATGGGTGAGTTTGGAAAACAGCTTGTACCATTTGGCGAAGCAATGAAAGCATTTGGCGATGCGGTTCGTGGACTGGAAGCCGATGCAATCGTCAATTCTGCAACGGCGGGCAAGGCTTTAGTCGAGCTTGCTGATACTGTTCCCAATACAGGTGGCGTTGTAGCATTCTTTACTGGAAACAACGATGTTGATACTTTCGGTGAGAAACTTGTACCGTTCGGTGAAGCTATGAAGGCATATTCTGAAGCTATTATGGGTATGGACTCCGCGGCTATTACGAACTCAGCAACAGCTGGTAAAGCCCTAGTGGAGCTTGCCAACACCATTCCAAATACCGGAGGACTTGTAAGCTGGTTTACCGGTGACAACGATCTTGGTAGTTTTGGTGATAGTCTGGTTCAGTTCGGAAGTGGAATTAAGAGTTATTCGGATTCTATTTCTGGAATCGATACCGGAATCATGTCAAGTGTGATTACCCAGGTGAATCGACTTGTTGAAATGGCTAAAGGAATGGCGGAATTAGATACGAGTGGTATGAGTGGTTTTAGCACAGCACTGATTCAGCTTGGAAACAACGGTATCGACGGTTTCATCAATGCGTTTACAGATGCGAGCGGAAGAGTGACATCCGCCGCGACCTCTATGCTGACGACATTCATCAATGCGGCTAATGCTCAGAAAGGTAATCTGACATCTACGTTTACGACCATGATGCAGGCTGTACTTACGACTCTTACGAACTATCAAACCCAGTTCAATACTGCTGGCTCTACGTTGATGACAAAATTTATCAGCGGGATTAAATCTCAGGACGGAAATACCAAAACTGCAATTACCAACATTATTAGCGGTTGCATCACTGCAATCAATAATAAGCAGACTCAGTTCAATACTGCGGGTGCGAACCTCATGATCAAGCTTATTGCTGGAGTTAAATCGAAAGATTACGAAACCAGAAATGCGTTTGTAAACATCTTAAGTTCATGCCTTACAGCTATCGCGAACAAGTATCCGGAATTTCAAAATGCAGGAATGCAGTGCATGATTAAGTTCATCGCTGGTGTTAAGGAAAAAGCCGAAGAAGTAAAAACAGCTTTCACTGGCAATCTTAATGCTTCTGTAACGGCTATCCGGGATTATCATGATCAGTTTAAACAGGCTGGTACTTACTTGGTGGAGGGATTTGCTGATGGAATCAGTGAGAATACGTACCGCGCGGAAGCTAAAGCCAGAGCAATGGCAAGGGCTGCGGCAGAAGCAGCAGAAGACGAACTGGACGAGCATTCACCTTCCAGAGTAGGATACCACATCGGTGATTTCTTTGGATTGGGATTCGTTAATGCCATCGGAACTTATGCGGTGAAGGCATATAATGCCAGTGCTGAAATGGCTGATTCGGCAAAAACAGGTCTCGGAAATGCAATCGCAAAGGTTAAGGATATGATCGACAACGGTGTTGATGGTCAGCCTACGATTCGACCGATTCTGGATCTGTCAGACGTTGAAGAGAAGAGTCATCGACTGAATACGCTGTTCAGTAGATCGCAGGCTTTAACCGTCAGCACAGGAATTGCAGCAGCTCGTGGACGGAATCTTCAAAATGAAGATACTAATCCGAATACAGGTAACTCTTATAACTTTACACAGAATAACTATTCGCCTAAGGCACTGTCGAGAACAGAGATTTATCGGCAGACGAAGAATCAGTTCTCGGCGATGGAAAGGATGGTGGAAACTTGATTCGAGCAGTCACGTTTACGAACTATCTTGGCGATAGTATCCGACTTGATTTGGCGAGACCGGAGGAATCCGGTTTCATCATCAAGTCTGTAACTGGCTTGGGACCAGGAAAAGCGAACATCAATACGACGGAAATCGCTACAAACGATGGAAGTCTGTTCAATTCTTCAAGGATGCCGAGCCGAAACATTGTTATTTCTCTTGCGTATATGTGGAAGGATTCCATTGAAGACGTAAGACAGCTTTCATACAAGTATTTTCCTATTAAAAAGAAGCTCACAATGCTTATCGAAACCGATAATAGGCAGGCAGAGATTGAAGGGTATGTCGAATCAAACGACCCAACAATCTTCAGTAAAGACGAGGGTTCGGATATCTCAATCGTGTGTCCGAATCCTTTCTTTTACTCTGCCGGAAAAGACGGAATCAACACAACCATCTTCTATGGTGTAGAGGCACTGTTCGAGTTTCCTTTCAGTAATGAATCTCTTAAGGACCCGTTACTAGAAATGGGAGAAATCAAAAATGAAACAGAGCAGGTGGTTGTATACAATGGCGACGCTGAAATCGGAGTGACTATTACGATTCACGCAATCGGTGAAGCCAGCAATATTACGATCTACAATACCGGTACTCGTGAAGTGATGCGGATCGATACCGATAAATTGGAGAAATTCACTGGCTCTGGAATTATAGCAGGTGATGAAATCATTATCTGCACCGTAAAAGGAAACAAGTCGATTACGCTTCTTAGGAACGGAAAGACTACAAACATCTTGAACTGCCTGGATAAAAACGCTGATTGGTTCCAGCTTGCGAAGGGCGACAACATCTTTGCTTATACGGCTGAGTACGGAAGTACAAATTTACAGTTTAAGATTGAGAACCGTATAGTCTACGAGGGGGTATAAGCACTATGGATGTGACAATTTTAAACACCAACCTAGATGCTGTCTCTATTGTGGATACGTACGAGTCCTTCATCTGGACAGATCGGTATTACGCTTACGGTGACTTTGAACTGTATGAAGCAATGCGAGAGGGTCTTCTTGACTACATCAAACAGGATTACTATTTGCAGAGCAAGGAATCTGAACATGTGATGATCGTGGAGAAAATCCAGATTACTTCAGATACCGAAGACGGTAACCATGTAACGGTTACTGGGCGTTCATTAGAATCTATCCTCGACAGGCGAATCGTCTGGGGACAGAAACTATTAAGCGGGAATCTTCAAAATGGAATAAAAACACTGCTCAACGAGAATGTAATTTCTCCGTCAGACAGCAATCGAAAAATTCCAAACTTTATTTTCAAAGAATCAACCGATCCAGCAATTACAAAGTTGAAACTGGAAGCTCAGTACACGGGAGATAACCTGTATGATGTCATCCAGAAAATTTGCGAGGAGCAGGGTATTGGTTTCAAGATCACTCTGAATGATGAAAAGCAGTTCGTATTTGAGTTGTATGCCGGTTCAGATAGATCATACGATCAGACGGAGAATCCCTACGTTATATTTTCACCGAAATTCGAGAACATCATCAATAGTAACTACATCGAATCTAAAGCTTCGTTGAAGACAGTGACCTTGGTTGGTGGAGAAGGTGAGGGCGCCGATCGAAGATATACTACGGTTGGTGGTGGCTCTGGTTTGAATCGCAGAGAATTGTTTACGGACGCTCGTGACATTTCTTCAAATGTTGGAAGCGATGATGCGTTGACCGATGCCGAGTATATGGCACAGTTGCAGCAAAGAGGAAAAGAAAAGCTTGCTGAAAATGTGAGCATTACCTCATTCGAGGGAGAAACAGAAACAACTATCATGTTCCAGTATGGAAAAGATTTCTTTAACGGGGACATTGTACAGATTGCGAACGAGTACGGACACGAGACAAAAGCTCGTATTCTTGAAATTGTTCGCTCAGAAGATAAGGACGGTTATTCCGTCTATCCGACTTTTAAGACTATAGAACAGGAAGGAGCGTGATGAAGAAGTGAGTGTAACATTTGGATTTTATAATTCAAAAGAAGGAGATCGGCGCTACGATGCTATTCAGATGTCCAGCATTTTCGATGGAATCATTCAGGACGGAATCTTGCAGCATGTCGGAACTGCAATGGTTGTAAAAGAATCGGAAGCAATGATTATCAACGTTGGCGTCGGACGAGCCTGGTTCAATCACACTTGGACGCTGAATGACGCTCTGTTACCGTTAGTAGTTCCACAGTCCGAGATTCTGCTGAACCGGTATGATGCAGTTGTACTTGAAGTGGATTCGAGAGAGGCCGTCAGAGCAAATGACATCAAAATCATTAAAGGGACTCCAGCATCGAATCCAACGAAACCTACGATGGTGAAGACAAATGATCACTGGCAATATCCACTGGCGTATATTTATGTCGGCGCCGGAGTCACTTCTATTCGACAGGCAAACATCACGAACTGCGTTGGAACTTCAGAGTGTCCATTCGTAACGGCTCCATTGGACAAGGTTGAAATCGATGATTTGATTGCCCAATGGCAGGACCAGTGGAAAGAGTTCTACGAAAAGCAGACTACTGATATGGAAGAAACAAATAAGTTTTGGAAAGAGCAGTGGTCTACCTGGTTCCTGGCACAGACTGAGGAGATTCAGTCGGCATATTTGGCATGGGAAGCTCAGTGGAACCTTTGGTACTCGGAGCATACAGCAGATATGGAAGCCACAAGTACCTATTGGAAAGAAAAATGGGAGGCGTGGTTCAACGAATACACAAGTGTCAATACTGCGGAAATGGCTGACTGGAAGCAGAAGTCAGAAACAGAATTTCGAGAATGGTTTGATCGGTTACAGGCACTGTTGGATGGCAATACAGCGGCGAGTCTTGCGAAAAAGCTTCTGGAATTGCAGGAGCAGGTAGATATTCTTAACCAGTTCAGTTCTAACCTTGAAAATGAATACACGGTATATCAGAAGCTTTATGATAATGGATACCGTACTTACGGAGACGTGCTCGATTCTTCGGATGCATCCATTACTGACAGTAATTTGGATACGGTCATTGGACGTACATATTCCAGTGATCTTCTCCGTGACAGTAATGGTGATGTTATCGAAGGTCGGGCTATTTTTGTCATCAAATAAAGGAGGATTCATTAAATGAAAATCACAGACTACGAAAAGGTCCAGGCATTAGCAGCAAGTAATATTTTCCTGATTGACGGACCTAACGGGACGAAGACCATTGCGGCAGATGCCTTAGCAAAGGCGTTAATTGGTCTTTTAAGTTCCAAAGATTTTATCGGAGGAGTAAATCTTTCCGAACTTACCCAGATCAACGAGCTGGTATCTGGTAACAAATTACTCATCGGGACTGCGGACGGAAACAAGGCTATCGCCGCTGAAGATGCACTCTTTGCCATGTTAGATAGCTTTGCTCCAGTGGAGCTTCGCCGAGTTATCTTCAGAGGTAAAAATCTCGGAACAGCTCTGACAGCGGTACAGAAAGCCGCTATTAAGGATGGTTCCTTTAAAGGAATGTTCCTTGGCGATTATTGGAGTATCGGAGGCCGTATCTGGCGTATCGTTGATATGGATTACTGGTATAACTGCGGTGACACTGCATTTACCAGCCATCATCTTGTGATCATGCCGGATGAAGCGCTTTACAATGCACAGATGAATACTACCAATATTACAACCGGTGGATACGTTGGTTCTGAGATGTATAAAAAGAACCTGGCGAACGCAAAGACAATCGTCAATGCGGCTTTCCAGGGTTCTGTTCTTACTCACAGAGAATACCTGTGCAATGCGGTTGCAAACGGAAGACCGTCCGGTGGAGCATGGTTTGATTCCAGTATTGAGCTCCCGAACGAACCTATGATGTATGGGCATCTTCATTTCAGTCCGACTTCTGACGGTTCTACTGTTCCGAGCATCTACACAATCAGCAAGACTCAGCTGGCGCTGTTCATGGTGTGTCCTAAATTCATCGTAAACAGATCTTACAATCAGTGGTTAAGAGACGTCGTTTCTTCGGCTTGCTTTGCCCTTGTGGACTACGCTGGCTCTGCGTCCTGCTCCGCCGCTTCGTACTCTTATGGGGTTCGTCCGGTCTTCCCGGTTGGTTAATTAAAATCGCGGGGCCTTGTGCCCCGTTTATATTTTTGAAAGGAGCTTCTAATCATGGAAGATAAAATCTATAAAATTACCCTCGGTGATGGAACTGAGATTTCCAATCTTAAGCTGAACGGAAACAATTTCATTTCTACAGAAAAGATCGAGGAATCCGCATTTGCAGATAACTGCTCTCCGGTTACTATCAGCGACGGAACAACCGAGACTGTTCATCCGAACATGGAGCTGGTTCAGATCGTTGAGCAGGTTCCCGGGGAATACTGGTTTGTCCTTAGAGATATTTCTGAGGAGGAGTTTGCCAGAACCAAAATGCAGTCTGACATCGCCTACATTGCGATGATGTCCAATGTAGAGCTTTAAAAGGAGGATCACCATGGAACATAGCAAGAATTACAGTAAAGTAAAGCTTTGGCACAGCATGAAAATGTGGAATGAGACCAGAGTTCGTAATGCGGTTAAGATGGGGTGGATTACTAAAGAGGAATTCTCCGAGATCACCGGAAAAGATTACGAATGAGCGTTCTGTTAGGCGACAGGAAAGAGTCAAAATTCGAAGCGATTACGTACTCGATTGAATTGCATGATATGTTGCTATCTCTTATGCAAAGAAGTTTTGGTGTTAAGGATGTTGATGATTTTGTTCGGAAAGCCTATGCATATGGGGATATTTCTGAAGAAACTTTCTCCGTATATAGGGAAATCATGAACAGCTTCAAGAAAAGAGTTAGTCAGCACTCCTCATTAGTAACAAGTAATGTGAGAGCGGCAAATACTATTTATCCTACAACACTTCACGAGTATGAAATAAGGAGAGATTACCAGAACGCGGCCATTGTACATTGTGAACTGCTTATAGACGATTTACAGAGGGTTGCTGAAAGATTCAATGTAGATTTGAATTTGTACAGCCCGCATATTAAAGCTATCGACCGAGAAATCGGATTGATAAAAAGGTGGCGTCAAAGAGACATGGCGATTAAGTCGCGGTTAGAAAAGGGTAACGTCTAAAAATTTGCGTCGTTTCTTCGGCTTACTTTGCCAATGTGAACAACAATGGCAATACGAACTACAACAACGCTTCGAACTCTTATGGAGTTCGTCCGGATTCTTCGATTAACCAACGAAGAAGGAGATGCTATCCGTTCCGTAAGGATAAATAATAAAGCCTAATACAATTTACTACGGTAAGTATTGTTATAACGGTGAATAGGTTATGAACTACGAGGAGATTGTCTGTGACGCCAACAACTTGTATAGGGCTTATAAGGTTTCTGTGAAAAGCAGCAAATGGAAAGAGTCGACGCAAAGATTCATGATGAATTTCCTTAGATACATATTTGAAATCCAGGATGATCTTATCAACCGGACACTTCAAAATGGACCAACACAGGAATTTGAGCTGCATGAAAGAGGCCGAATAAGACCTATTACAAGTATTCAGATCCGTGATCGTATTGTTCGACATACCCTATGCGATGAAGTTTTACTTCCAGAAGTGAAGAAACACATCATCTACGACAACTGTGCGTCTATCAAAGGACGTGGCATATCACAGCAAAGAAAGCGATTCGAAATCCATCTTCACAAGTATTACCAGCTGTACGGAAATGATGGCTGGATTCTATTCGGTGATTTTTCAAAATTTTATGACAACATCATTCACGAGATTGCGAAACGAGAATTACTGAAATTATTTGACGATGATGAGTTTATTGATTGGCTTTTAACCCTTATATTTAAAGGCTTCCAGATTGATGTCTCATATATGTCCGACGAGGAATACGAGACCTGTATGACAGATACTTTCAATAAATTGGAGTATCGAAACATTCCAAAGGACAAGCTTACTGGCGAAAAATGGATGGAAAAGTCCGTCAATATCGGAGATCAGTTATCACAAGTTATTGGGATTTACTATCCGTATCCGATTGACAATTATGTCAAGTATGTGCGTCAGCAGAAGTTTTATGGAAGGTACATGGATGATTGGTACATCATGAATCCGAGTAAAGAGGTACTGGAAGATTTGCTCGAGAATATCTGCAAAATTGCAACTGAATTGGGAATCCATATCAATCGCAAGAAAACAAGAATTGTAAAGATTTCGAGCAAATACAAATTTCTGCAAATCAAGTACACGCTCACAGATACTGGAAAAGTCATTAAACGTATAAATCCGGATCGAGTTACTGCTATGCGTAGGAAACTTAAGAAACTTGCTGTAAAAGTCGAGAGTGGGGAATCGGATTACGATAATGTCGAAAATATGTTTCGCGGTTGGATGGGAGGGCATTATAAACTCTTATCCAGAGAACAACGAAAGAATTTAATACAGCTTTACGAAGACCTATTTAGTAAGGAAATCACAATAGTCAACAAGAAGCTGATTGTTTCTGATAGGTCTGCATGATTGCACATAAAGAAGGAGGAAAACGATGGAACCATGGTTTCAGGTTGTACTTACGATCTTTAGCTCAGTTCTTGCATCTTCTGGGCTGTGGGCCTATTTGCAAAAGAAAAGCGAGCAAAAAGATGTAAAAACAGAGATGCTTATTGGATTGGCACATGACAGGATCATGTATCTTGGAATGTCGTATATTGACCGTGGGTGTGTAACCCAGGATGAATATGAGAATCTGAGAGTGTATCTCTATGAACCCTACGAACGTATGGGCGGGAATGGTTCAGCAAAGCGAATTATGCAGGAGGTGGACAAACTCCCGATTCATAAATTTATAGAGAAGGAGGAAGAGCACAATGAGCATGAGTAACAAGACATACGACATCCTTAAGTGGATTGCTATGTATCTGCTTCCGGCTGCTGGTACATTATATTTTGCACTGGCTGGAATCTGGGGTCTCCCGTATGGAGAGCAGGTAGTCGGAACCATCACTGCGGTTGATACTTTCCTTGGTGTTATCCTTGGAATCAGTACATCCCAGTACAACAAGACTGCTGATAAAGAAAAATAATGAAAGTGTCATGGAGGACTAAACATTATGGCAAATATGAATGTAAACAAAGTCATTTACGGGGGGGATGTCCTTATCGATCTTACTGGCGATTCCGTCAGTGCAGATAAGGTCCTCAAAGGTATTACTGCTCATGATAAGAGTGGTGCAAAGATCACGGGTACCTGTACATTCGACAGCGATACTTCCGAAGATACCGCGGCTGTCGCTGAGATTCTCGTAGGAAAGACTGCGCACGCCCGTGGAAGTAAGCTTACAGGTACTATGAAGAACAACGGCGCTGTCAAGGGTATCATCTCAACTGTGGCTGGAGAATATACAGTACCGCAAGGCTATCATGATGGCTCTGGTAAGGTGTCTATTGACGCCACCGAACAGGCAAAGCTTATTGCTACTAACATTCGTGAGGGTGTGACGATTCTTGGCGTTGAGGGTGCCATGTCTGGTTCTGAGGATATGAAGCCACAGAGCAAGGAAGTAACACCGTCCAAAGAAGCTCAGACGATCATGCCCGATGAAGAGTACAACTGCTTATCTCAGGTTACAGTTAAGGCAATCCCATATGTAGAAACCGATAACTCTGCCGGAGGAAAGACTGTTACAATCGGATAAGGAGGTTTTGTCAAATGGCTGCGAATAAAGTCGTATTCGGCAATAAAGTTTTGATCGACCTTACCGGCGATACTGTTACGGAAGAAGCTTTGCTAAAGGGCTATACAGCACACAAAGCAGATGGTACAATTATTACCGGAACGGCTTTCGCAGGATATCCTAATGAGTTCGTGTTCTTAGACAACATCCAGGACTCAAGTGGAAACCCAATCAAAGACAGTTCCGGTAAAACAATTCAGGGACAAACCATCTATCGCAAAGCTCGCAACTCGGTTCTTTTGGATTCTACGGGCGATGTGATTGAAGACGGTTTTGAACAGTAGATAGAGGTGGTTAAGTTTGTGTGGGTGTCGTTTATTTCTCGATTATTCCTACATTTGAACCCTCTAGGTACTGTAAATGCTGGATAGTTTGTTTCTAATATAGCTATGCTATTAATGATTGTTTCTTTGATTGTATTGGTATTTGCTATAAAAGATTATTGGAATGTGCGGAATGTAAATAAAGCTTTAAGAAAGTTACCATATGGTTTTGATTATGAAAAGGAGCTTTCTATATATAAAATAATAGGGCAAAATAAAAAAAGAATTAAAAATAGTGCACAGGAATTTGAAAAATATTCAGAATGGAAAGAGTATTTAGAAATTGAATATTCAGAACATAAAAAATGTGATGATTTTTATAGATTTTTAAGGAGACGATTACGAAATAAGAAAAATACAAAGGATTTATTAATGATGGTTCTTGTACCAACAGAGATAGCTATGTTTTCTGTTTATTATGGAACAAATAATACTATGGATGAAGTGACGATGATTATATCATTAATTATATTAGTATGTTTTTTAGTTTCAATTTTATCTGTAAATTATTTTAATGCAATGGAAGAAGTAGCATTTTTGGAGGATTATATAGAGGTGCTATTTGGGAAAGAAAAAGAATGAAAGAAATATATTAAGGAAAAAG
>OGGE01000322.1_pt1 | contig 41351 bp, 36 predicted proteins | sample 1571121 | NCBI WGS metagenome assembly OGGE01 (sample SAMEA2581959, study PRJEB24529) | metagenome | biome: Human gut stool | place: China | collected 2011
ATGATTCAGAATGATGTATTGAGTACGGCAGCTATGGAGGGCCGCCAGGAAGGTCTTGCCGAAGGTCGCCAGGAGGGGCTTGCCGAAGGTCGTATGGAAGAGAAGCAGGCGAATGCCCGGAGGATGAAGGCATTGAACCTGCCGGTCGAAACCATCTGCCAGGTGACAGGATTGTCCGCCGGAGAGATAGAGAACTTGTAAATTCCGTCTTCTCCGTCTTATTCTGTCTTCCCCTCTATTCATGGGGGATGTGTTAAAACTCGTATTTACCATAGATTACGCAGATAGATAGTATTGGTTATCAATAGGTTAAAAATTATTTTGTGTAAATCAGTGTGATCTGTGGTGAGTTATGAAACATCCTCTCTTTGTCAGGTCCCTGTGGTGACTGAAGCACGTATTTATGGGTTGGGGATTCAAGATCTATGTTTTTTCCCGGAATAGGTTCAGTCGATGTATTCATAGTATTTCATATTACAGGTTATTAAGTGTACCGTTCTTTCCCGAACGGTATGACAAAGTTAAGCATGGAAAGGGAGCGATGCAAGAAAGTGATGCAGAGTGCCGCATTACGGCGCAAAAAGTCACAGTGTCCACTGCAAGGCAATGCACGCTCTGCCGGGGTGAAACCGAGCCTCGTCCGGACTCTTCCGGACCCTCTGTTTCCGTCATTCGGAGCCTCTGAATCACCAACATGGATACCAACATGCTTTAGTATTCGTAATACGCTGTTGCTCAGCTTTCTGTGCGAGCGAAATTCGAGGCCGCCAACATGCAGACCTGCACATAAATAAATAATAAACAAAAGATATATAAAATATATCAGTCGAATTTGCGGTCGGCGAACAGTTTTTGAACCCGATCCGCCGCACCGGGCATTCTCCGGAATTTACCACGAATTTTGAAGTCCATGTATGTTGCCGTTTGGGCCCCGGCCCGTCATCGTCACCGAAGTGGTACTTGGCCTTTTACTGATAATAGGTATTTAGATCCGGATGGTATCTTTTGTAGTACAACACGTAAAATACAGAAGAAAATGTTATCTTTGTATTTACGAGTATAAGAAAAATAAAGAAGAGTGCCAATTGTTGCATCCCTTACATTTTGTAACCAAGTGTGAGAATCTAAAAAATAATTGTGTACATTTGCAAAAGACTAACTTCAATGCCCCATGGATACACCGATCAATGCCCCGCTTAGAAAACTCCCGATAGGGATACAGAGTTTTGAGAAACTGCGCTCCGAAAATTTCCTTTATGTAGATAAGACCGCATTGATTTATCGGCTGGCTCAAGCAGGCAATCCCTGTTTCCTGAGCCGTCCCCGCCGCTTTGGCAAAAGCCTGTTGCTTTCTTCTTTCGAGGCGTACTTTCAAGGTAAGAAGGAACTCTTCCGCGGATTGGCTATCGAGAAATTGGAAAAAGAGTGGCTACAATATCCCGTGCTGCATCTCAGCCTCAATGCGGAGAAGTATGACAGTCGTGAGGGGCTGATCGATATACTTGAGCGGCAGTTGCGGCAGTGGGAAGAGTTATACCGGACGGGAGGGGAAGGTATTACGCACTCCGGACGTTTCATGACCGTCATCCGGCGCGCCTGCGAACAGACGGGGCGCCGCGTGGTGGTGCTTATCGACGAATATGACAAACCCTTGCTGCGTTCGTTCGACAGTCAGGAGTTGCAACACGACTTCAGGGAGACGCTGACCGCTTTCTATACTGTGCTCAAAGATGCCGACCCCTGGTTGCAGTTCGTCTTCATCACCGGAGTGACCAAGTTCGCGCAAATGGGTATTTTCAGTAATCTGAACCAACTGAACGATATCAGTTTCGACCTCGACTATAACACCCTTTGCGGCATGACCCGTGCGGAGATAGAAGCTACCTTCTCTCCAGAATTGGAAGCCCTGGCAGTGAAAAGTAATGCGACCTGCCGGCAGGTGATGGACCGGCTGACTCGCCAATATGACGGATACCGGTTCACCAAAGACGAGGAATTCACCTCCATGTACAATCCCTTCAGCGTGTTGAGTGCCTTGCAGAAGCGTTCGTATGGCAATTACTGGTTTGCCAGCGGCACGCCCACCTTCCTGGTGGAGATGCTGCAGAAGACCGATTTCGACTTGAGGGAGATGGAGGGTATTGAGGTGAATGAGGCTTCGCTGAGCGACGACCGCGCGGATATAAACAATCCGATACCCATGATTTATCAGAGCGGATATCTGACGATTAAGGACTACGACGAGCGCTTCCGGATGTACACGCTGGGGTTCCCCAACGAGGAGGTGAAATATGGTTTCCTCAACTTCGTCAGTCCCTTCTACACTCCTATAGCCCAGACAGACACCTCGTTCTATATCGGCAAGTTCATCCGCGAGTTGGAGAGCGGTGATGTGGACGCTTTCCTCACGCGCCTGCGCTGCTTCTTTGCCGGTATCCCCTACGACCTGAACGACCGCACGGAGCGGCATTATCAAACGGTGTTCTACCTCGTCTTCCAGCTTATGGGGCAGTTTACGGAGACGGAGGTCCGGAGTGCCCGGGGGCGTGCCGATGCGGTGGTGAAGACACCGGACTACATCTACGTGTTTGAGTTCAAGCTGAACGACAGTGCCGAGGCTGCCTTGAGGCAGATTGATGAAAAGGGATATCTGCTGCCCTATCAGGCGGACGGACGGAAAGTAGTGAAGGTGGGTGTAGCCTTCGAGAAGGAGGAACGGAATATTGGAGAGTGGATGATAGGAGGATGATGCGTCCTTATGATTCCATGAACTAACGCCGGGTGATTTTATAATATATATTCTTTTTTAATGGGGGGAATCTCTTCAAGACCGTGCAAGGCGACAGTTTGTGGCGGTCGTGATAACCTGAGTTCGGGATAAGAAATTAGTGTGTGAAATTGGTAGCCATATGATTGATTTGTATTTTTATGGTATTCTAAATCAGTAAAATACACTATTGATTCATCATGATTACCGTAGACAAAGTTAATTAAAATCTCTGGAATAAACGAATAAAAAGGGAGAAATGGCATTGAATGGTTTATTAATAAAGCGTTTATGACACCGAACGAAGCCAACGGAGAAAAAGGGAAAACGCAAAGAAAAGCGGAATATTGAAGTAGTTAGGTTTTCAAATCGTTACCCGTTGGAATGTAAGATTTAACATACTCCGTGTCGACTGTGCTGCCCTACTGAGGTTTGCTTATCAAACAAAGGGAGGATTGCTTTTGTTCTCTTTTTGTTTCATTTCTAACTCTTGTAGAAAAAATATAATGTTTTATACGGCTATTTATCAGGATTTTATTATTTTTGTCATTGGATAGAGGAAACTCTGTTCAAGACATATTAAAAAAATAAGAAGCGTTATGCTTATCTTGTGATTGGGAACCTAGGAAATTCACAATTGTACACAAGGATGGCATAGTGGTTCTCACGCTATAGCGTGGGCTGCTATTTCCATATTCGTGTACAAGGTTTTCCTAGGACCTCCAATCAGAAATGTGGCATTGCAGTTCCACGCTTCGTCTTTATAATAGTAAAGTCCAAAGGAACTGGTAGGCTTAAAAATCAAAATTATGGAAACTTATCAAGTCGTTTTAGGTTTAATTGTAAGTATGGCAATAATTGTTGGTATCTACTATTTACTAAAAATTCTTATTGCATACGTTGGTCATGCCTTGTTATGGGGCATAGGTGTAGGATTTGCATTCTTGGTAATTTGTAATTATATAGCACCAGACTATATGATAGAAGTGGGACTCGTGGGAGCTACTATTGGTGCTGTGTTTGGATTAGTTCGAGCCATTTTACGAACCAAAGATATAGTCAAAACCGACTTTGCAAAAAGCATTGTCAAGGAAATGACTAAAACAGATCCAAATGGTACAACATACATTGCGCGTGACCAATATGGGAATACAAAAAAAGTGAAGAAAACAGGAAACGATATATTGGGAGGCTCTTATTACGAAGACTCAGAAGGGAATTCCTACGAACGCGATTACGGAAGTAATGAATTAAAATAATACGGCCTTGTTTTTTTACTAACCATTAGAATAACAATTAAGTACTAATATTATGAAAAAGATTCTGTTTATGGCAACTTTCGTTGCATTGCTATCGTCTTGTGCGGCAGACGGTATTTTTCAAAAAGAGAAGAAATATTCACCTGTGTATTTATACTATAATCCAATCGATCCGGATATCTTAGCCATGACAAGTGGTAGTTCCAGTCTTATGCCTTCTATGATTTATCCTCAGTTTGTGAATTATCCAACAGACTGCGTTAAGTTTGGACTACGTGGTTCTGTGTCGAAAATTAAATATACATGGTCTCATAAAAAGGGCGTCGTGGAAATGGCTTTCGATAATAAAGGTCGCTTGCGCTATGTTTATACAGGTGCGGCACCATACGATGAGGCAGAAGATTACTATATGGATAATCAAGACCGATTTTGTGCAGTGACTAGAAGACGCGGTAATTCAGTTAAGCAAACATTGGAGTATGATGCGACAGACAAAGTGACAAAACGTAATTTTCGTTACGATCAAATTGAATTTCAAACATACAATTATTACGAAGATGGTACGCTAAAGGAAATCACGCCAGTGATGAGGAAGAGTTATAAGAATAAAAAAAGCAATATAACAGGAAAGATGGAATTCAAAGAGTCCGGTGAACTCGTAATGATGGTATCCAACTCTACTAATAATCCTTTTGTTCATAGCATTGGAGATGAGTTTCCTGACATTTCATCTATCAGCACTTTTAAGTATGCCGAAAATGGGCTTTGTACAGAAAAGCTTGAGAAACTTCTGTTGAAAAATTCAAAAGGCAATGTTGATACCATCCCGTGTTTAAGCCAATACACATACAATGAAAACGGTGATATTGAAAAATTGTTCTATAATGGAATTTATCGTCGTGTGGATAATAAAGATAGAAATAATTATCGTTATAGGAATATCCTGTCTTCAGAATATATTAGTGATACCTTATCAATAAGATACACTTATAAGTATGACGAGCATAATAACTGGACTACGATGAATGTTATGTTACCTAATAATATATTTGCATTACAAATGTATCCGCTTTTAAGGTTATATAGCCTTTTATCTACAGAAAATATAAACAATTACTACCTTAATCCTTCGGAAATTTTTCCTGGAATCCCCACGATAACTTTCAACAGGGAAGTAGAGTATCATGCGCAGACTGCAGAAGAAGCAGAGCAGGCACATGCCGAAGAAATAAAGAAAAACACACCAAAGTTTACAGCCGTACAAGGATGTGGACTTTATGGAAGGGTTAAAAGTGTAACCTCAAAAGATTATAATGGTAAAGACGTAACGATGAGGTTTAATGAATATGGCAATATCACCAATGATGGTTATAATGAATATGAATTTTCAAGTTCTACAGAATATGCATGCGGAGTTATTGGCCCATTCAAAATCTTATGCGAAGGTAATATAAGAAAAGAAGTAGATAAGAAGGGAGTTGAGGGGAATGCAGAATATGAATTTGATGCGCGAGGGCGAGTGATACGCCATAAAAAAAGCGCAATGTATTTTACAGAAGAAAAGTTTGTATATGAAGGAAAAGATAAGCATCCTGTTAAATCTATAACTGAGGTCGGTGATTCTGAAGGTACATGTATTACCACTAATAAATACACCTATGTAGCATTCGATGAGCAAGGAAATTGGATAAAACGCAAAGTAAACAGTTCATGGGAAAACAAGGAATATTTACATGACGAGAATGACACTTCTGAAAAGTCCACAGGTACAAAGCCTGAGTATGTAGAGACAAGAACTATCACATATTATAAATAGGAATTACAGAAGTAAATAAATTGAGTTAAACAACAATTCATTGACGACTCAAAATATAGAATATCAACCATTCACAGTATAAAGGGACAATTTGCTGAGGGCGTAAAATAAACTGTGTCATACCTTTATTTTTTCTTTTGGTCAGTAAAACAATGTTTTAAATTAATCTGATATTCAAATGTTTATCCAAAGGTAAAATAAATATCACTAAAAAGGCTAAGCATTGACACAGTTTAAAATACGATCTCGTATTTCGCTTCATTGAATTGTTTCTTTTTATGTTTACTATATTCAATCATCAATAAAGTATAAGAAATATAACCTACCTAAAAATAAGCTATGCCAAAACCTGATTATGCAAATCGTAGCATTCGAGAAAAGATGTATCTTTGTCCTGGTCGAGTGAGACGTTGAGAGCCAAGCCAAGCAAGGGAAACAACAAGCACAGTTGCCAACTCGTTACCTCAAAACCGGGCATTTATCTCAAAGCTCTTATAATAAGGCGCTAAGAAAATTATTCCAGAATTATCGAAAATTTCTGTATTGCAGATGACTTATTCCTGTATGTCACAACAAACGGATTAAACGTAACAAAGTATTCAAGGATGGAATACACTTAGTCACAGGGTTCAAATCAAACATGAAGAATAAACTTATGCCACTCAGAGATAAAATATTACTTCGGAAAAGATCGATCATTGAAACAATTAATGATGAACTAAAGAATATAGCACATGCCGTACATTCGAGACACAGAGGACTGCCAAACTTTCTGATGAATATGATTTCAGCAATCATGGCATACTGCTTTTTCCCCAAGAAACCAGCCATTAAATGGGAGATAGAAAGACAGAATCAATTGGAACTGTTTTTCTAATAACTTATCCCGAACTCAGGTTATTATATGGCTGAGAATGTGACTGAGGGAACCGACTCCGGTGAACGCACCCGGCTCCAAATCAAAGCAAAGAAAGGAGGGGCCGAATATACAAAAGCCATTGACTTGGGCAGAAGTGACATCCATGATTATTCCCTCCGCCGAAACAATAACTATACATTCAACATCGTTTTAGAGTAATCATAAATTCTACAGTGTGGAGGCATCTGTGACAGACACTTCCCCTTGTTTGTTTTGTTTGTAAAAGTTCCGCCCGATCCCGATGGGGAGAGGACGGAACTTTCTGTGTATGGGTGGTATGAATCCTGAACATGGGCTGTTAATGCTTCAGCTTGCCTTCCATCGTACTCAGGTAGATGTCCAGGGCACGGGTGGATATCTGTATCTCGCGGAGGGAAACCCCCAAAGAAGCGATCAGCAGTAGCAATGCCAACCCGAAGATATAGATTGAGAGCAGGAACAATCCGATGTAGATAAGAAACATGGTGACTACGCAGAAGAATAGACTGGCAATGCCGAATACCTGCATCATACGGGTCAGGTTGAGGCGTTTGCGCAGATTCTCAATTTGGGCAACATTGATGTCGGAAGGATCTTCCATATAGCGGTCACGAAGAATTCGGACCAATTGGGCATACGAGAGAAAGCGGTTGGTGTATGCCAAAAGAATAAGTGAAACGGCTGAAAATAGCAGCGCAGGTGTCGTGAGTGTAAGTTCTTCCATTGTTATCGTATTTTTTTATATACAATAACAATGGAAGTGGGAGATTGGTTTACTTCAGTACACCTAATTCTTTACCTACTTTGATGAATGCAGCGATACATTTATCGAGGTGTTCTTTTTCGTGACCGGCTGAAATCTGTACACGGATACGTGCCTGGTCTTTCGGAACTACCGGATAGTAGAAGCCTGTTACGTAGATACCTTCTTCCTGCATGCGGGCTGCATAGATCTGTGACAGTTTGGCATCGTAAAGCATCACGGCACAGATAGCACTCTGAGTCGGCTTGATATCGAATCCGGCTGCAGTCATCTTGTCGCGGAAGTAGTTTACGTTGTCTACCAGTTTGTCATGGATTTCGTTGCTTTCTTTCAGCATCTTGAATACTTCGAGGCTGGCACCGATAATGCCCGGAGCGAGTGAGTTGGAGAACAGGTACGGACGGCTGCGCTGGCGAAGCAGGTCGATGATCTCTTTGCGGCCGGTTGTGAATCCGCCCAAAGCACCGCCAAAAGCTTTGCCCAGAGTACCGGTGTAGATGTCTACACGTCCGTAAGTGTTGTACTGTTCGCTTACTCCATGACCGGTTGCACCAACCACACCGGCTGAGTGAGATTCGTCTACCATCACCAGGGCATCGTATTTTTCGGCCAGGTCACAGATTTTGTCCATCGGAGCAACGTTTCCGTCCATTGAGAATACACCGTCGGTGACGATGATGCGGAAACGTTGAGCCTGTGCTTCCTGCAGGCAACGTTCCAGGTCGGCCATGTCTGCATTGGCATAACGGTAGCGCTTTGCCTTGCAAAGACGTACTCCGTCGATGATGGAAGCGTGGTTCAGCGAGTCGGAGATGATGGCATCTTCGTCGGTGAACAACGGTTCGAATACACCGCCGTTAGCGTCAAAGCAGGCTGCGTACAAAATTGTGTCTTCGGTCTTGAAATAGTCTGAAATTGCGGCTTCCAGCTCCTTATGTATATCTTGAGTTCCACAGATGAAACGTACAGAAGACATACCGTATCCACGACGGTCCATCATCTTCTTTGCACCTTCGATCAGGCGGGGATGGTTAGACAATCCAAGGTAGTTGTTGGCACAGAAATTCAGCACTTCTTTGCCTTTAACGGTGATAGCAGCTTGTTGTGCACTTTCGATTAAGCGTTCCTCTTTGTAGAGGCCTGCTTCTTTGATTTCAGCAATCGTATTGCTGAGGTGTTCTTTCATTTTACCGTACATAGTGTTTGGGGTTTTAGTTTCTTTTGCAAAGGACACAATTTTTCTTGGAATAAACAACATATATTTGGTATAAAAATGAAAAAAAAGTGCTTACTTTGCGCACCATTTAGCTTAATACACCTTATTAGTAAAGATAATGAAAAATATTTTGGTAATTGGAGCGACCGGACAGATTGGTTCGGAGCTCACGATGGAACTACGTAAACGCTACGGAAACACACATGTAGTAGCAGGTTATATTCACGGGGCAGAGCCCAAAGGGGAATTGAAAGAATCCGGTCCGTCGGCTGTAGTCGATGTAACAGATCAGGATATGATTGCCTCTGTAGTGAGAGAGTATAATATCGACACAATCTACAACCTTGCCGCCCTGCTGTCTGTTGTAGCCGAGTCGAAGCCGAAGCTGGCTTGGAAAATCGGTATCGACGGTTTGTGGAATGTACTTGAAGTGGCTCGCGAAAACAAATGTGCCGTATTCACTCCGAGTTCGATCGGTTCGTTTGGTGAAAGCACTCCGCATGTGCAGACACCGCAGGACACTATTCAGCGTCCGCGTACCATGTATGGTATCAGCAAGGTGACCACTGAGTTGCTGAGCGACTACTATTTTAATAAGTATGGCGTAGATACCCGTGCCGTGCGTTTCCCGGGAATCATTTCGAATGTAACTCCTCCGGGAGGTGGTACGACTGACTATGCGGTAGATATCTATTACTCTGCCGTTAAAGGAGAGAAGTTTATCTGTCCGATTCCGGAAGGAACACTGATGGATATGATGTATATGCCGGACGCGTTGAATGCAGCTATCTCGCTGATGGAGGCCGATCCGACGAAACTGGTGCACCGTAATGCTTTCAACATCGCTTCTATGAGCTTTGCGCCGGAGACCATTTATGCTGCTATCAAGAAACATGTTCCTGACTTTGAGATGGAATATAAGGTAGACCCGCTGAAACAACGTATCGCCAACAGCTGGCCCGACAGTATGGATGATTCTTGCGCCCGTGAGGAGTGGGGCTGGAAACCGGCTTACGATTTGGAAAGTATGACAGTGGATATGCTTGAAAAACTAAGAGCTAAATTAAAATAATGTGATGATATAAATCCCATGTGCCGACCGGAGTATGAAAGAGTTTCGAAAACCGGTTGGCATGTGGGGATATCGACACATTGCTAATTATTAAAATGAAAACAATAATGGCGGGAGTCACCGTCCTGGTGTTGTTCGCTTCGTGCGGCAACAGTAATAAGACTGACGCTGACCCCTTTGCATCTATTACACATCTGGTAGATTCGGCAATGGTGAACAAAACCGATTCTATTGACAGAGAAAAGACTTCGGACGAACCTAAACCGATAGAGGCTGACGAATCGTTTGACGACTTTATCTACAACTTTGCTTCTGATGACGCTCTGCAAAGGCAGCGCGTGGTGTTTCCGTTGCCCTACTACAACGGAGAACGGGCTTCGAAAATCGACAGGAAGTACTGGAAGCATGATGACTTGTTTGCCAAACAAAGTTATTATACCTTACTCTTCGACCGGGAAGAGGATATGGATCTGGTAGGAGACACTTCACTCACATCCGTTCAGGTGGAATGGATTTTCGTGAAAAAACGAATGGTGAAGAAATATTATTTTGAAAGAATTAAAGGGGCGTGGATGCTCGAAGCAATCAATCTGCGTCCGATTGAGGAAAACGAGAACGAGGACTTTGTTGAATTCTTCGGTCATTTTGCGACGGATAGTATTTTCCAGAGCCGGCGAATCCGCCAACCGCTTGTCTTTGTGACAACCGATCCGGATGATGACTTCTCGATACTCGAAACTACACTTGACTTGAACCAATGGTTTGCCTTTAAGCCGGCATTGCCTGCCGATAAACTTTCGAATATTAACTACGGGCAGCAAAATGATGACAATGCCTCACATAAAATATTGGCATTGAAAGGCATTGGCAACGGGTTCTCCAATATCCTCTATTTCCAGCGCAAAGACAGTGGCTGGGAGTTGTACAAGTTTGAGGATACAAGTATTTAGAGATTGCTTTTATAGGATTATGGAACAGAAATACTCTCTTTTATCACATAACACTTTTGGTATCGATGTGTCTGCGGCTTGTTTCCTGGAGTATGCTTCGGTGGATGAATTACGCGGGTTGATCGGGTCCGGACGGGTTACCTCTCCTTATCTGCATATCGGAGGGGGGAGCAACTTATTGTTTACTAAAGACTACGAAGGTACTATCCTGCATTCACGCATCGGGGGCGTAGAGGTTGTGGCCGAAACGGATGACGATATTGTTGTGCGTGTGGGGGCAGGTGTGGTCTGGGACGACTTCGTGGACTATTGCGTGCAACGGCATTGGTACGGCGTGGAGAATCTTTCACTGATCCCCGGAGAGGTGGGAGCCAGTGCGGTGCAGAACATCGGGGCCTACGGGGTTGAAGTTAAAGATCTGATTGTCCGGGTGGAAACCCTGAACATTGAAGGGAAAGAGCATGTTTATGATGTAACGGAGTGTGGATATTCTTACCGGGACAGCATCTTCAAGCGCCCTGAGAATAAGAGCGTTTTTGTTACCTATGTCAGTTTCAGGCTGAGCAAGAGGGAACATTATACATTAGATTACGGTACTATCCGCCGGGAGCTGGAGAAGTATCCCGGAGTGACATTGGATGTGGTGCGCCGGGTGATTATCGCTATCCGTGAAGAGAAGTTGCCTGATCCCCGGGTAATGGGGAATGCGGGAAGTTTCTTTATGAATCCGATTGTGGGTCGTGAGCAGTTCGAAGCCTTACAGGCAGAATATCCTCAAATGCCTTTTTACGAGATCGATACTGACCGGGTGAAGATTCCGGCCGGATGGATGATTGATCAGTGTGGCTGGAAGGGTAAAGCATTAGGCCCTGCGGCGGTACACGATAAGCAAGCGTTGGTGCTGGTGAATCGCGGAGGCGCAAAAGGAGCGGATGTCATCGCATTGTCCGATGCCGTGCGTGCTTCGGTCCGTGCGAAGTTTGGCATAGACATTCATCCGGAAGTGAATTTTATCTGATTACGATGGGGCTGCAGGGCATGTCGGCTCTCAGGAATGACAGATTGATAATTGAAAGAAATGAAAATAAGAATACTTGGTAGCGGGACTTCTACCGGAGTGCCCGAAATAGGATGTACTTGTGCGGTTTGTACTTCAAAAGATCCGAGAGATTGCCGTCTTCGCACCTCAGCATTGGTGTATACTGACGACGCTACTATACTGCTGGATTGCGGTCCGGATTTTAGGGAACAGATGTTGCGCGTTCCGTTTGGAAAGATCGATGCTGTGTTGATTTCGCATGAACATTATGATCATGTGGGAGGGTTGGATGATCTTCGCCCTTTCTGCCGTTTCGGGGAAGTGCCCATCTATGCCGAAACTTATACAGCCGAACGTTTGCGCAGCCGGATGCCCTATTGCTTTGTGGAGCATTCCTATCCGGGAGTTCCGAATATTCCTTTGCGTGAGATTGAACCCAATCGCCCTTTTCTTGTTAATCATACCGAAGTGTTACCCTTAAGGGTAATGCATGGCAAACTGCCCATTTTGGGATATCGGATCGGAAAGCTTGGATATATAACAGATATGCTGACCATGCCCGATGAATCGTTTGAGCAGTTGCAAGGAATAGAGGTGCTGGTGATGAATGCATTGCGCATAGCGCCACACAACACCCATCAGAGCCTGTCTGAAGCATTGGAGGCTGTGAAACGCATCGGAGCGAAGGAAACCTGGCTGATTCACATGAGTCACCATATCGGACTTCAGGCAGATGTAGAGAAGCAACTTCCTCCGCATGTGCATTTTGCATTCGACGGGCTTGAATTAGAATGTTAGTGATTGATGCTTTATAATTCTTTCTTTAAGTATATTTTGTTTTATTTGGAGAAATTATTATTTTTGCACTGAGCCGATAAACAACGAATGCCATGAAACTCCGTACGATAGTGAAAATAGCCGTAATCTCGTCTGTTGTACTGCTGTGTACAGGCTTTGCCATGTTTTCTTTCTTCAGGTTGTCGGCGGCGGAAGGACGCAAGGATTTTAATCTCTACACGCTTGTTCCGGGTTCGGCCACTGTAGTCCTCGAGACGGATGATCTTGCCGGAATGATACAGGGGATCAATGAGTTGAGTTGCAGTAAAGACCGACATTTTCTTTATGTTTCCAAATTATTTTCTTATCTGAAGCTCCATCTGTATACGTTGTTGGAAGATACGCCGCACGGGTTGAGCAAGCAGATGAATAAAGTGTTGTTGAGTTTCCATGAACCCGACAATGATCGCAACCAGGTGTTGTATTGCAGCTTGGGAAACGGCGATTACGAGTTGGTGGAAAAGTTTATACGTAAATACTGTTCGAGTAGTTTCCCGTCAAAGCTGTTTGACTATAAAGGGGAAGAGATTCGTATTTATCCGATGCCGGATGACAGTTTCCTGGCTTGTTATTTCACTTCCGACTTTCTGGTTGTGAGTTATCAGAAAAAACTGATTGAGCAAGTGATCGATGCCCGTTTGTCCAAGAAATCTTTGCTGACCGATGCCTCGTTTGCCAAAGTACACGAGGATAAACGTGCCCGTGTGGCAGCTACTATTTATGCCCGTATGCAACCGTTGAGTATGGGAAAGGCTACCGACGGGATTCGTTCGTGTACACAGTTGGGCGGATGGACCGAATTTGATATGAAAATGAATGGAGATGCCATTTATTTCTCCGGTGTCAGCCATGATACGGATACTTGTCTGACATTTATGAATGTGTTGCGCCAACAACAACCGGTGGAGGATTTCCCGGGAGATATCCTGCCGGCTTCTACTTTTTTCTTCAATAAACGGTCGGTAACCGATATGCAGGCTATGCTTGATTTCACTGCCAGGCAGGAGTATACGACATCGACTTATTCCGACTATATCAGAGATCGGGATGGGGAGTTGCTCGCATATCTTAAAGAGAATGCCGGGGGTGAGATTGTGACTTGTCTGTTTCATTCGACAGATACTCTTTCAAATCCTTGTGCGGTGATGAGTATTCCATTGAGGGATGGGCAGCAGGCTGAGCGTGTGTTGCAGGGAATGCTTCGCACTGCTCCGAAGGAGGTAGACGGTCCTCCGAAACCACGTACTACTTTCTGTAAAACTCCTTTAAGGGCTTATACGCTCTATGTACTGCCTCGTAATACGTTGTTTACGCAATTGACCGGGATAACAGAGTCGGCTTTATACATTTACGCTTGCTTCTACGAGGGAAGACTGGTTCTGGCCCCGGATGTGGAAAGCCTTACCGCATATCTCCGTCATCTGGATAAAAAAGAAATTCTGGATGATACTCCCGGATATGAAGAGGCGGTGGTCAATCTTTCTCCGTCGTACAACTTTATGATGGTTGCTGATTTGGGAGAGACTTTCTCACAACCGGAGAATTATGTGAGGCTGATACCTGCATTTTTCTTTCGTAATCAGGAGTTTTTCCGCCACTTTATTCTTTCTGCACAATTTACTTGTACGGACGGAATTGTATATCCCAATGTGGTATTGATTTACAAAGGTGAGTCTGATGACGTTTCCTGACCCCATAAAAGGTATAAAACCCCGAAAGATCTTGAAGAACTTTCGGGGTTTTATACCTTTTGCCAAAGCTTGTTTGCTTAGAAAGGCAGATCGTCTTTTGCGTCACCGGCAATAAATTCGGGTGCCGAAGAGGGTGCCGGAGGAGGAACCGGAGCTCCCGGAGCCATGGGTGCGCCTGCGCCTACGCGTTCTACTTTCCATGCGCGGATACTGTTGAACCAGCGATCCTGCCATTGACGTGCATCGATATCGAATGACACGGTCAACTCTTCACCCATCTGGATGTTGAATTGTTCTATTTTGTCTGCTCCGAAAATGTCGAAACACATTTTCTTAGGGTATTGGTCATGATTTTCGATTACATACTCCTGGGCTTTCCATTCGTTGCCGCTGGTTTTAGAAACTCCACCTCTGGGCTGGAGTATAGCGATAATTTTTCCTGTAAATTCCATTGCGATAATTTTAAATTGTGCGGCGAAGTTACAATTTTTTAGGGATATCCGACGAATATTCCCCTGTTTTTTCTTCTCTTTTATTGTGCTGCCTCGATCTTTTTTGTAACTTTGTGCTTTGCAAAAATATAAAATTTAAAATCACAGATTATATGAAATTTATCGTTTCAAGTACTGCACTTTTCAGCCATTTACAGGCTGTTAGCCGTGTGATAAACTCAAAAAATGCACTGCCTATTTTAGATTGTTTTCTCTTTCAGTTGGAGGACGGAACACTGTCTGTGACTGTCTCTGATAGTGAAACTACAATGATAACCTCGGTTGAGGTGAACGAGAGTGATTCTAACGGAAAATTTGCTGTAGCTGCAAAAACATTGCTCGATGCATTGAAGGAGATACCGGAACAACCGTTGACATTCGATATCAAACCGGATACTTATGAAATTACGGTACAGTACCAGAATGGTAAATATAGCCTGATGGGACAGAATGCCGATGAATTCCCGCAATCGGCTACACTTGGCGATAATGCAGTTCGTGTAGAGATGGAAGCACAGATTCTGCTGGGAGGCATTAACCGTTCGGTATTTGCTACGGCTGATGATGAACTTCGTCCGGTGATGAACGGTATCTACTTTGACATTACGACGGAAGACATTACGATGGTGGCTTCGGACGGACACAAGTTGGTGCGTTGCAAAACATTGGCTGCGCGCGGAAACGAACGTGCCGCATTTATTTTACCCAAAAAACCGGCGACTCTGTTGAAGAACCTTTTGCCTAAGGAATCGGGTATGGTAGTGATCGAGTTTGACGAACGCAACGCTGTCTTCACGCTTGAAAGTTATCGTATGGTATGCCGTCTGATAGAGGGACGCTATCCTAATTATAATTCAGTAATTCCGCAAAATAATCCGCATAAAGTTACGGTGGACCGTATGCAACTGATGGGCGCCTTGCGTCGTGTATCTATTTTTTCTTCGCAGGCAAGCAGCCTTATAAAACTCCGCATGCAGGAAAACCAGATCGTGGTTTCGGCTCAAGATATTGACTTCTCTACCTCTGCAGAGGAAACACAGGTATGCCAATATGCCGGTGCAGCCATGAGTATCGGTTTCAAATCTACTTTCCTGATCGATATCCTGAATAATATCTCGGCGGACGAAGTGGTTATCGAATTGGCTGATCCGTCAAGGGCCGGTGTCATTATCCCGGTAGAACAGGAAGAAAATGAAGACTTGCTGATGTTGCTGATGCCGATGATGCTGAACGATTAATCGCGGAACAGAAATAAAATCGGATTCATTACAGAGGACACAAAGATCACAGGGACATCATTCTTTTTTGAATTGAAACTCTGTGCCCTCAGTGTCCTTTGTAGTGAATTAAAACAAAACCGTATAAACAATGAAACTCAACCTAAAGAATCCTATCGTCTTTTTTGATCTGGAAACGACCGGGACAAATATCAACTCAGACCGAATCGTAGAAATCTGTTATCTTAAAGTATATCCCAATGGGAATGAAGAGTCGAAAACTCTCCGTATCAATCCCGAAATGCCTATCCCTGCCGAATCATCTGCTGTTCACGGTATTTATGATGCTGATGTAGCCGATTGTCCTACTTTTAAGGAAGTGGCAAAGAGTATTGCCAATGATATCGAGGGTTGTGATCTGGCTGGTTTCAATTCCAACCGTTTTGATATTCCCGTGTTGGCAGAAGAATTTCTGCGTGCGGGTGTGGATATCGATATGAGTAAGCGCAAATTTGTCGATGTACAGGTGATTTTCCATAAGATGGAACAGCGTACCCTTACGGCTGCTTATAAGTTCTATTGTGGCCGTAATCTGGAAGATGCGCATACAGCGGAAGCTGATACCCGTGCCACGTACGAGGTACTGATGGCTCAACTCGATCGTTATCCGGAAGAGTTGCAGAATGATATGTCTTTCCTGGCCGATTATTCAAGCTATAACAAGAATGTGGATTTTGCAGGACGTATGGTATATGACGACAATGGGGTAGAGGTTTTCAACTTTGGTAAATACAAAGGACAGTCGGTGAGTGAAGTACTGAAAAAAGATCCGGGATATTACAGTTGGATTCTGAACAGTGATTTCACGTTGAATACAAAAGCCATGTTGACCAAGATTCGTCTGCGTGAGTTAACCGGAAAATAATTATGCTGAACGGAAAGAAAATTATACTCGGTATTACCGGTAGCATAGCTGCCTATAAAGCTTGTTACATCATACGTGGCCTGATCAAACAGGGAGCTGAGGTACAAGTCGTAATTACTCCCGCCGGAAAAGAATTTATCACTCCGATAACTCTCTCTGCGTTGACCGGCAAACCTGTCATCAGTGAATTCTTTGCTCAACGTGACGGTACGTGGAATAGCCATGTAGACCTGGGATTGTGGGCGGATGCTATGTTGATAGCCCCTGCCACGGCTTCTACCATCGGAAAAATGGCGAACGGCATAGCCGATAATATGTTGATTACGACTTATCTTTCTGCTAAAGCGCCGGTTTTTGTTGCTCCGGCTATGGACCTGGATATGTTTGCCCATCCCAGTACTCAAAAGAACCTGGATACGCTTCGTTCGTATGGCAATCATATCATTGAGCCGGCTTCGGGTGAATTGGCCAGTCATCTGGTAGGAAAAGGCCGTATGGAAGAACCGGAGAATATAATCCGGGTACTTGATGAATTCTTTTCATCAACGGGCGAACTGGCGGGGAAAAAAGTGCTGATCACGGCCGGACCGACTTATGAAAAGATTGATCCGGTGCGCTTCATCGGCAATTATTCTTCCGGTAAAATGGGGTTTGCCTTGGCTGAGGAGTGTGCCCGTCGCGGAGCCGATGTGGTACTGATTGCAGGGCCGGTACAACAGAAAACATATCATTCACATATTACCCGTATTGATGTGGAGTCCGCTCAGGACATGTATGAAGCGGCCATGGCGCAATACCCCTTGGTCGATGCCGGAATACTGTGTGCAGCGGTAGCGGATTTTACTCCGGACGCTGTTGCTGACAAGAAGATAAAACGGGAAGGAGACGAGTTGTTGCTGCATCTTAAACCCACTCACGATATTGCTGCTGCATTGGGCAAGATAAAAACTCCGGGACAGAAGTTAATCGGTTTTGCTCTTGAAACGAATGATGAGCAGCGCAATGCCGAGGGAAAGCTGATCCGGAAGAACTTTGATTTCATTGTGCTGAATTCGTTGAATGATGCTGGTGCGGGATTCCGTTACGATACCAATAAGATAAGCATTCTTAGTTGCAGGGGCAGAACCGATTATCCGTTAAAATCGAAGACGGAAGTAGCCAGAGATATTATTGATAGAATGATAAAAGAAATGTGATTTATGTTACGTTCATTATACATCCAGAATTATGCTCTGATTGAGAAACTCGATATTCGTTTCGAAACCGGATTTTCTGTAATCACCGGAGAGACCGGTGCCGGAAAATCCATTATTCTGGGCGCAATCGGACTTTTACTCGGACAACGTGCCGATGTGAAAGCTATCCGGCAAGGCGCTTCTAAATGTGTCATCGAGGCACGATTCGATATATCGGCCTATCACATGGAAGCCTTTTTTGAAGAGAACGAGTTAGAGTATGAGCCCGAATGCATACTTCGTCGTGAAGTACAGTCATCCGGTAAAAGTAGGGCATTTATCAATGATACACCTGCTTCGCTCACACAAATGAAAGAACTGGGTGAGCAATTGATCGATGTACACTCTCAACATCAGAACCTATTGCTCAATAAGGAGGGCTTCCAGCTTAATGTGCTCGATATTCTTTCCCATAACGAAGAGGCTTTGGATGTATACCATCATTTATATCAGGATTGGAAAAAACTCTGTAAGGAACTCGATGAACTGATTGTTCTGGCTGAACAAAGTAAGACGGATGAGGATTATATCCGTTTTCAGTTGGAACAACTGGAGGAGGCGCATCTTACGGCCGGAGAACAGGAAGAGTTGGAACAAGAGGCCGAGACATTGGCACACGCCGAAGACATCAAGGCCGGACTGTACCGGGTGGGGCAAACTCTTGCTTCAGATGAAGGAGGGCTGCTGCCTGTATTGAAAGAAAGTCTTGGCGCTTTGAGTGGTCTGCAGAAAGTATATCAACCTGCCGGTGAGTTGGCCGAACGGATGGAGAGCACTTACATCGAGTTGAAAGATATAGCTCAGGAGATATCAGATCAGGGCGAAGGCATTGAATTTAATCCATTACGACTGGAGGAAGTAAATGACCGGTTGAACTTGATCTACTCTTTAGAACAAAAACATCGTGTGCAGACCGTCGAAGAGTTGATTGCTCTTTCGGAGCAATATGCAACAAGACTTGCTGCCATTACTTCGTATGACGACCGGATCGTTAAACTGACGGAACGGCGCGATGCACAATATAATAAGGTAAAGAAGCAAGCCGCTGTCTTGACAAAGGCCCGTACAGAGATTGCCCGTGAAGTGGAGCAACAGATGGCTGCCCGTTTGATTCCTTTGGGAATACCCAATGTCCGCTTTCAAGTGGAGATGGGGTTGAAAAAAGAACCGGGTCCACAGGGCGCGGATACTGTTAATTTCTTGTTCTCAGCCAACAAAAACGGAACGCTGCAAAGCGTGTCTTCTGTTGCGTCGGGTGGTGAGATAGCTCGTGTTATGTTATCTATTAAGGCTATGATTGCAGGAGCTGTGAAACTTCCCACAATTGTATTCGACGAGATCGACACCGGTGTATCCGGTGAGATAGCAGATCGTATGGCGGATATTATGCAAGAGATGGGCGAACAAAACCGGCAGGTAATCAGTATTACGCATTTGCCGCAGATTGCAGCCCGTGGACGTGCCCATTATAAGGTGTATAAGCGGGATAATGATACGGAGACTAACAGTCATATCCGTCGTTTGACCGATGAAGAACGGGTAGAGGAACTGGCTCACATGTTGAGTGGTGCCACCCTGACGGAGGCGGCGCTGAGTAATGCGAGGGCGTTGCTGGAACCATCTTTGAAAGAAAGAAAAATAATAAAATAAGTATATGGTGGTGTACAATAAGTGATAACGAGTTGTATGTCCTAAAATGCAGACAATTACATGATTGATAAAAGCGAAATGATTTTCGGCGTTCGTGCCGTGATTGAAGCCATTCAGGCTGGTAAAGAGATAGACAAGATTTTGGTGAAAAAAGACATTCAGAGTGACTTGTCAAAAGAGCTGTTTACTGCTCTGAAAGGTACGCTGATTCCTGTTCAGCGTGTCCCGGTGGAACGTATCAACCGTATCACCCGTAAGAATCATCAGGGGGTGGTTGCGTTCATCTCTTCGGTAACGTATCAGAAGACGGAAGATTTGGTGCCTTTCCTTTTCGAAGAAGGTAAGAATCCTTTCTTTGTCATGCTTGATGGAATTACGGATGTGCGTAATTTTGGTGCCATAGCCCGTACTTGCGAATGTGCCGGAGTAGATGCCGTCATTATTCCTGCAAAAGGAAGCGTTACGGTCAATGCGGATGCGATGAAGACTTCGGCCGGTGCATTGCACACTTTGCCGGTTTGCCGTGAACAGAATCTGAAAACAACCTTGCAATATCTCAAAGATAGCGGCTTCCGTATTGTAGCTGCTACCGAAAAAGGAGATTATGATTATACGAAGGCAGATTATACCGGCCCGATGTGTATCATTATGGGGGCTGAGGATACTGGTGTTTCCTATGATAATCTTGCACTATGTGACGAATGGGTCAAGATTCCGATGCTGGGCAGCATTGAATCACTCAATGTATCTGTAGCTGCAGGTATCCTGATTTATGAAGGCGTGAAACAACGTACAAATTAAAAGAAACAACATTCAAATACATGAAAAAGAGCATACTATTCACATTTGTGCTTTGCCTCCTGTCACAATGGAGTGTAGCACAAGCCCCTAAGTGGGTTGAGAAAGCGAAACGATCGGTTTTTTCCATCGTTACGTATGATAAAGACGACAAAATTCAGAATACCGGTAACGGATTCTTTGTAACCGAAGACGGAGTGGCTCTGTCTGACTATTCACTGTTTAAAGGTGCCCAGCGTGCTGTTATTATTAACTCAGAAGGTGAAAAGATGCCTGTTGAGTGTATTCTGGGAGCCAATGATATGTATGATATCATTAAGTTTCGTGTGGGCATTACAGTGAAGAAAGTACCGGCTTTACAAGTGGCTGCTCTTGCTCCGGCTGTGGGTGCTGAAGTTTATTTATTGCCTTATTCCACTCAGAAAGGCGGCAACGTGACCCGTGGTAAAGTGAAAAAGGTAGATAATATCGGTGGTGATAAATATCATTACTATACGCTGGACATGGTATTGAAAGATAAAATGGTCAGTTGTCCGGTCACTACGGCGGACGGTAAAGTGTTTGGAGTGGCACAGAAATCCTCGGGACAAGATACTGCCTCTATCAGCTATGCGGCCGGTGCGGCTTTCGCCATGTCTCAAAATATCAGTGCACTTGCGCTGAGCGACCCTGCCCTGAATGCTATCGGTATAAAGAAGGGGTTGCCCGAAGATGAAGATCAGGCTCTGGTCTATCTCTTTATTGCTTCAACACAATCCACACCTGAGGCTTATGCCATCGCCCTTGACGATTTTATAAAGACTTTCCCGAACAGTGCCGACGGTTATCTTCGCCGTGCCGGAAACTATGTTTTTGCAGACAAGGATGAAAACCACATGGATAAAGCGGCTGCCGACCTGGAACATGCGCTGAAGGTTGCACAGAAGAAAGACGATACCTATTATAACATAGCCAAGCTGATATACAATTATCAATTGAGTAAACCCGAAACTGTTTATAAAGACTGGACGTATGATAAGGCTTTGGAGAATGTACGGAGTGCGATTGCCATTCAGAGTTTACCCGTCTACCAGCAGTTGGAAGGAGATATTCTTTTTGCCAAGCAGGATTATGCAGGTGCATTTGCCAGCTATGACAAAGTGAATCAGACCGAACTGGCATCTCCTGCCTCTTTCTTCAGTGCTGCCAAAGCGAAGGAGTTGAGTAAAGCTGCTCCTGAAGAAGTAATTGCTTTGTTGGACAGTTGTATAGCCCGTTGCCAGACACCTATAACTTCCGATTTGGCTCCTTACCTGTTGGAACGTGCCCAGATGTATATGAATGTAGAGAAGTATCGTTTGGCACTGGCAGATTATGATGCCTATTTCAATGCAGTGAAAGGTAGTGTCAATGACCTGTTCTATTATTACCGTGAGCAGGCTGCCTTCAAGGCTAAGCAGTTCCAGCGTGCGTTGGATGATATAGCAAAGGCGATCGAACTTAATCCGGAAGATCTCACTTATCGTGCAGAACAGGCTGTGGTAAATCTCCGTGTAGGCCGTTACGAAGAGGCTGAGAAAGTATTGAAAGACGCATTAGCTATCGATCCGAAATATGCTGAAGGGTATCGTTTGTTGGGAATCTGCCAGATTCAGTTAAAGCAAGAGAAAGCGGCTTGCGCAAGCTTTGCCAAGGCAAAAGAGCTTGGAGACCCCAATGTAGACGAACTGATTAAAAAACATTGTAAATAAACTATCCCCGAAATCTAAAAAAGAAGAGGCTGTCGCTATTGCGATAGCCTCTTTCTTTTTATGGAGAGCGTCATTGCGACTTCCTCCGTTCTGTAAAGTTTAGGTCTTATTGAGTTAAAGTTATATCTGGTTCTTTTGTGTATTCATATATATAAATGCGTTTGTTTGCCAAATACTGCATAGCTCTTCCATATTTTTCTTATCTTTGTTCACCTAAGAGTATTTTTGATGGATGCTTTTAGCATCTTCAGGATACTAACTTTGCTATAAATATTAATTATTAATGAATCAAATAAGATGAAAAAAGTAATTTGCAGTGAGAAGGCACCGGGAGCTATCGGGCCTTACAGTCAAGCTATTGAAGCTAATGGAATGGTATTTGTCTCTGGTCAGCTTCCTATTGATGCGGCTACGGGTGTGATGCCTGATGGTGTGGAGGCGCAAGCCCGCCAGTCACTCGAGAATATAAAACATATCCTTGAGGCTGCCGGTCTGACAATGGCAGACATTGTAAAAACAACTGTTTTCCTCCAGGATATGTCTCTGTTTGCCGGAATGAACGGAGTATACGCAACTTATTTTGACGGTGCATTTCCCGCTCGTTCGGCTGTTGCCGTGAAAGCTTTGCCTAAAGATGCCTTAGTCGAGATCGAGTGCATCGCGGCACGATAATAAGTCGGCTACAATAAAGCTACTGCCTCCTACGAAGATCAGGTCTTCCGGGAGGCTTTTTTCTTGTGCGGCCTTTACGGCAGACTGAACATCGGGATAAGCCTTTCCTTGCAGTCCGGCAGAAGCTCCGATCTGTTGTAACTGAGCCTCCGGTAATGCTCTTTTGACGCTCGCTTTTGTGAAATAGTACACTGCGTTTTCAGGAAGTATGGACAATACTCCACTTACGTCTTTGTCGTTCACCATGCCGATGACCATGTGCAGGCGATTGTATTTCATTTGTTTCAGTTGCTCCACGATATAAGAAATCCCTGCTACATTGTGTCCCGTATCGCAAATGACAGTGGGAGAGTCACTCAATTTTTGCCAGCGTCCTTGCAAACCGGTCATTTTATCTACTTGCAGGAATCCGTTTCTCACGTCATGATCTTCTATCTTATAACCCAGGCTTTTCAGAACAGGGAGAGCCGACAGTAGTGTATTTGTATTTTTTAGTTGGTACGAGCCTCCCAATACTCCTTCCAACCCGGGATATGCATCATTTTCGTAGATCCAGCCGGTAATATACTCTGTATCTTTTTCTGCTGCGGTATTCGGCTGATGATCTGTATACTGTCCCGGTTTTCGATCCGCGCGAGTTTTGAATTTAGTTGCTCCTTTTAGTCGTTGTTCTTCTTCTGCAAAGGTGATAGGTGCCTCCATCTCTTGTGCTTTCCGATAAAATACAGGCTTGGTCTCTTCTGTCGTCTCACCGACAACGACCGGTATGCCCCTTTTGATGATACCCGCTTTCTCCGTTGCTATTTGGGCCAGCGTATTACCTAAAAACTGCATGTGATCGAAACAGATGTTGGTGATGATGCTTAAGTCCGGACGGATGATGTTGGTACAGTCCAGTCGCCCTCCCAATCCGACTTCAATGACAGCTACGTCTATATGTTGATCGGCAAAGTATCGGAATGCCATTGCGGTGGTCAATTCAAAGAATGAAGGATGCAGAGGTTCAAAAAACAGACGATGGTCTTCCACAAAGCGGATGATGTATTCTTGCGGGATGGGCTCGCCATTGATGCGGATACGCTCTCGGAAATCTACTAAATGGGGCGAAGTGTAGAGCCCGACCCTATATCCGGCCGATTGCAGAATGGCAGCCAATGTATGTGAGCAGGAACCTTTTCCGTTGGTCCCTGCAATGTGAATGCTTTGAAATGCTGTGTGGGGATGTCCCAAATATTCATCTAATGCATAGGTGTTTTCCAATCCCTCTTTGTACGCGCTGCTTCCTACCTGCTGAAACATGGGAACACTGTTGTATAGGTAGTCTAAAGTCTCCTGATAATTCATGTTTTATAATATTTAACGGGCAACTTCCTTTGTTTGCCTTTTTATTTGTTATCTTAGTTGCAACAATTCATCACAGTGGTGGTCAATTGGCTTTTTGATTGCAAATATCAACATTTAAATCTAAGAATCATGGGAACAAAGAAAAATTTTGTGCTCGACACGAATGTTATTCTTCACGACTACAATTGCCTGAAGAATTTTCAGGAGAATGATATTTATCTTCCGATTGTTGTTTTGGAAGAATTGGATAAGTTCAAGAAGGGAAATGAACAAATCAATTACAATGCACGTGAGTTTGTACGCGAACTCGATTTGATAACCGACGACAGTCTGTTTACCCATGGTGCTCCTTTAGGTGAGGGGTTGGGTAAGTTGTTTATTGTCACTGGCGATTCGGAGGCTCCCAAGGTACATGAATCGTTTCCGGCCCGTAAACCGGATCATCAGATATTGGCGGTAGCCGAATATTTGGCCCGGAAATATCCGAAGATGAAAAATATTCTGGTGACCAAGGATGTCAACCTTAGGATGAAAGCCCGTTCCATCGGTATACTTTGTGAGGACTACATAACCGATAAGGTGGTGAATGTCGATATTTTTGAAAAGTCGAACGAGGTGTTCGAAAATATAGAACCGGATCTGATCGACCGTATTTATTCGTCCAGAGAGGGGTTGGATATCAGTGAATTTGACTTTAAAGACATCATCCGTCCCAACGAATGTTTTATTCTGAAGAGCGATCGCAGCAGTGTGCTTGCCCGCTACAATCCTTTTACACATACGGTCTGCCGGGTGAATAAAACCAAGAATTACGGTATCGAACCTCGCAATGCGGAACAGAGTTTTGCTTTCGAAATTCTGAACGATCCGGATATCAAGCTGGTGGCCTTGACAGGTAAAGCCGGAACAGGTAAAACCTTGCTTGCACTGGCGGCAGCCTTGGGTAAACTCACGGAATACAAGCAGATCCTGTTGGCCCGTCCTATCGTGGCTCTTTCCAATAAAGATTTAGGATTCCTTCCGGGAGATGCAACAGAAAAGGTAGCTCCTTATATGCAACCTTTGTTCGACAACCTGAATGTGATCAAACGCCAATTTGCTTCTAACTCTACCGAAGTGAAGCGGCTGGAAGATATGCAGAAGAGTGAGCAACTGGTTATCGAGGCATTGGCATTCATTCGCGGACGAAGCCTGAGCGAGACCTATTGTATCATCGATGAAGCACAAAATTTGACTCCACACGAGATTAAAACCATTATCACCCGTGCCGGAGAAGGTACCAAGATGGTATTTACCGGAGATATTCAGCAGATCGACCAACCTTATCTGGATAGTCAGTCCAATGGCTTGGTGTACATGATCGATCGCATGAAAGATCAGAACCTCTTTGCGCATGTCAACTTGGTGAAAGGCGAACGTAGTGAATTGAGCGAATTGGCAAGTAACCTGATGTGATATCTATATCTTGAAGGGGGTGGAAGAGAAGGATTCCACCCCCTTTTTGCACTGTTATTCTACTTTTATTGTGTTAAAAACTTTATTTTGTCAAATAAAAACGCACGTGTTAGTGAAAATAGTGTATCTTTGCACCGCCTAAAACAAAAACTGTAAAACAAATGAAACAGAATTTTTTTCATCGGTATCTTTCTGCGAAGGTACTGCCCATTTGGACTATTCTATTGATTGATATATTTATTATCGTCGCATCCTGCTTGCTCGCTTACTCGCTTCGTTACGATTTTCGCAGCATTTTCTTGGATTCGTCGACAATAGATAAGACCATTCTTTGGACGGTAGTGGCTAACTTAATCTTCTTCCGGGTATTCCGTACCTATTCAAATGTGCTTCGCTTTTCTTCGTTTGTAGACATTATGCGCATATTTGTGTCGCTTACGGTCTCCTATGGGGTATTGATGATTCTGAGTCTTCTGCTGGATGCTTATCTGGGCATTCGGATTGGTGCCATCAGTGTACTGTTTATGGCATATGTGATCAATTTTGCTATGATGGCCTGTTCGCGTATTGTGGTCAAAATGTTCTTCGAGGTACTCAATTTTGACGGTAGCCACACGACCAATGTCTTTATTTATGGTGCTAAAGAAGCCGGAGTAAACATCGCCAAATCCCTGCGTGTCAATTTGCGTAATCATTATCGTCTTCGTGGTTTCATTGCCGATGAACCCGAACTGATTGGTAAGGTGATGATGGGGGCGAAAGTTTTCCCGAATGATGAAGCATTGATTGAAAACATGAATGACCGTGATGTGCATACCATCATTGTTTCTCCGGCTAAGATGGAAAAGCTGAAGAAATCAGATATGATTGATACTCTGCTTTCCAATAACGTGAAGTTGCTTACTGCTCCCCCTTTGAGTGAATGGGGTGGGCAGGCACTGAATAAAACTCAGTTGAAGGAAATACAGATTGAGGACCTTTTGCAACGCGAACCGATTGAGGTGGACATCCATAAGATAGCTTCTCACCTGGAAGGTAAACGTGTAATGATTACAGGAGCCGCCGGTTCTATTGGTAGCGAAATCATGCGACAGGTCGCTTCTTTCAATCCATATAAGTTGATCCTGATTGATCAGGCTGAAACTCCGTTGCATGACATTCGTCTGGAATTGCAGGATCGTTGGCGTGACATTGATGCTGAAACGATTGTAGCTGATATTTCGAACGCAACTCGTATGGAGGCCATTTTCCGTGAATACAAACCTCAGTATATATTCCATGCAGCTGCCTATAAGCATGTGCCGATGATGGAAGACAATGTTTCGGAGTCTATTCAGATTAATGTATCGGGTACACGTACGCTTGCCGATCTGGCTGTTAAATTCGGTTCAGAGAAATTCGTAATGATTTCTACGGATAAAGCCGTTAATCCGACAAATGTTATGGGTTGTTCAAAGCGTATTTGTGAGATCTATGTACAGTCCTTAGCCAAGAAATTACAGAAGGAAGGCACACGTTCGGTACAGTTCATCACCACTCGTTTCGGTAATGTATTAGGATCTAACGGTTCGGTTATTCCCCGTTTCCGCGATCAGATTCAGCGTGGAGGACCTGTCACAGTGACCCATCCCGAAATAATCCGTTATTTCATGACCATTCCGGAGGCTTGTCGTCTGGTACTGGAAGCAGGAAGTATGGGTAATGGTGGGGAAATCTACATCTTCGATATGGGTAAACCGGTTAAGATTGTCGATCTGGCAAAACGGATGATCAGTCTTTCGGGACGTACGGATGTGAAAATTGAGTTTACCGGTTTGCGTCATGGTGAGAAACTGTACGAAGAGTTGCTCAATGTGAAGGAGCTGACCAAACCTACTTATCACGAAAAGATTATGATTGCTACTGTACGTGAGTATGATTATGACGAAGTGAAAGAGAGAATTCAGAAATTAATTGATGTAAGCTATACCTATGATCAGATGAAGATCGTGGCTGCCATGAAAGATATTGTCCCTGAGTTTGTGAGCAAAAACTCTTGTTTTGAGGCGTTGGATAAGAAAGACTAAAGTTATTTTAATATTGTAAGATAAAAGAAGAGGTTGTGTCAAATATTTGACGCAACCTCTTTTTATTTATTAGAGGACTTTTGTGGAAAATACCTCTAGATGAATCGATTGCTATTGCCTGATTTTATAAGATCTCAACTTTATTAGGATATGTTATAAACAGAAGTCTGACTAATATTGAGAGAATGCTTACCATATATATAAGGGATTTTTTCTATTAGTTCTTTCATATTGGGCATAGGCACTGACATTACACCAACATTAGGATCGTACAAATAGAAACGTCCTCTTGTTGCAATTGCTGCAATGGCATGTCTTCCGACTGGCTTATGGTCTTTTTCTAAATTGATGACATACAAAAGCATGTTACTCTTGACTAGTGCATTGGTCGTTATCTGATAAATTTCTCCTGCGTTAGTCCCTGTTACATGAAGGGAGTTACGAGTAGCTAAAGATACATTATCTGCAATATTCGGATAATATTGTTGGTAACTTCTTTGGTTGCTTGCTATTTGTTGAATTAAAGTGGGAGTTTTCATTTCCTGCCATATCGTATTCGGAGCTTTATTTGTGCTGTTATGCCATAGATATAACCAAGTAATTGATAAGTGTAGACAAATACCTCCTTGCGTTTCTTCATTTCCAAATTCTTTTAAGTATTTGCCCTGTTCTCCTCCATCATTAACATTCTCAAAGTAAGGTAATAATTTCTCATCCATAATATATTTCTTATTATTTTTTCCTACTCTTTCTTCGGCTTTTCGGAATCCGCCGTTTCTATTTATTCTTTGTAAGCTTACGGTGACAAAAGTGAGAAGAAAAGTTCCATCTTAAAAATATAAATTCTGAATACGGAATAGTTTCTTTCAGGAGTGTAAATCAATCTTTCAAGTGCTGTCTTCTAAGCCACGAAAGCAATATACCTGTATGCTTATAAGACAATATCGTCCATTCGGAAAAACATTCTTCCTGTTTAAAATATAAAATTGTAACCGGGTCGATCACTCTCTATTTTTGCCATCATAAACGTCAGAACAAACGGTTGAAATTCATAAATAACAATAGATATGGCAGTAAAATATTGAGTGTAGATGATGAACTCGATTTAGAAGTATTACTTACCCAATACTTCAGGCGACAAATACGAAAAGGTGAATACGAGTTCGCTTTTGCCCATAACGGGTTGGAAGCTTTACAGAAACTTCTGGAAACTCCCGATTTCGATATCATCCTGAGTGATATTAATATGCCGGAGATGGATGGGTTGACCCTATTGGCTAAGGTCAATGAACTGAAAAATCCGGCAATGAAGTGTATAATGGTCTCTGCTTATGGAGACATGGATAACATACGTTCTGCTATGAACAAGGGAGCGTTTGATTTTGCAACCAAACCGATCGATTTGGATGATCTGTCGCGGACTATTGAAAAGGCGATCGAACAGGTTCGCTATATCCGTGAGTCACAGCAGGAGCACAACCAACTGGAATCTATCAAAAATGACCTGGCCATTGCGGGAGAAATCCAGCAAACGATTCTTCCCCGTTCCTTTCCTCCTTTTCCGGAACTGACGGAAGTGGTTGATATTTATGCTTCCATGACTCCGGCAAAAGATGTAGGTGGCGATTTTTATGATTTCTTCCAGATTGACGATGAACGTATCGGGCTGGTGATTGCTGACGTATCCGGGAAAGGGGTGCCGGCATCCTTGTTCATGGCGGTTAGTCGGACCCTGCTCCGTGCAACTGCTCTTCGGGGTGTTTCGTCGGCAGAATGCCTTACTTATGCCAATAAGTTACTGTGTAAAGAGAGCCTGGACTCTATGTTTGTTACGGTCTTTTATGGGATTTATCATTATAAAACCGGCATGATGGACTATACCAATGCCGGGCATAATCCCCCTTATCTCCTTCGCGGCGGACGGACTGTTGAATGCTTGCCTGTCGCTTCTAATTTTGTGGTAGGCGTGTTCGATGATATTGAATTTGAGAGTAATACATTGACGTTCGGCATCGGTGACACTTTACTTCTGTATACGGATGGTGTCACAGAGGCTTTTAACGACAAGCGGGAACAATTCTCGGAAAGTAACTTACAGGATATATTGGCGTCTATGCACGAAAGTAGTTCCGCAAAAGAGGTTGTTACGAGTGTATTGCAGTCTGTTAAGACTTTCTCCGGAGACTATCCTCAGTCCGATGACATAACCCTGCTTTCTCTTCAACGAATCAAATAATATTAAAATAAAAGAACGATGGAAAAGTATGAAATTCATTTTGTAGGTTCCGTCTTGGATTCAAATACAAGCGGTGACGAACAAGCAAAAATTGTAGCTCTTATCGAGCAAGGACATTCTGTTGCATTAGATCTCAGCGGCTGTTCTTATGTATCCAGTGCCGGATTGAGAGTCATGCTTTATGCCTTTAAGCTGGCGAAAGCTAAAAGTAGAGATGTTTGCCTTGTCGGTGTGTCACAAGAGGTTAAAGACGTGATGCACATGACCGGATTCGATAAATTCTTTCGTTTTTATCAGACTCTCGATGAATTATCACAACCCTAAAAATTACCTGAGCAATGACGTTACTTCAGTTTCGCCCTGTCGATGGGAGGTTAGATGAAATTCTTAATATGCTGATGCATAGTCGTGAAGTTGCTTCACATCCTTCCCTATCTTATGCCATCCGTTTGGTAAGTGAGGAGATCATTGTCAATATTCTCAATTACGCTTATCCGCAGCAGGCAGAAGGTTATCTGACTCTGTGCTTATGGGATGAAGACGGAGAGATTACTTTGGAATTTATAGATGGTGGTATTCCATTCAATCCTTTGGATAAAGCCGATCCTGATATTTCATTACCGTTAGAACAACGTGAAATAGGAGGATTGGGCATTTTCCTGGTACGTGAAATGATGGATGACGTAGCGTATACGTATGTGAATAAGGAGAATCGGTTGACCATTAAAAAGAAATATCTGCAACCCACTGATGAACCTGTATCATGATCAAGTTAAGCGAAAATATCATCCGTTGGATCATTGCCGTTCCTTGTATACTTTTGACAGTATGTCTGGTCCTATACCGGGCATATCGTCATTCGGCATCGGACAGGGAGCGTCTTGCTCTGTCTCTGGAGGAATTCCGGGATAAAGAAAAGAAATCGGTTCTTATACAACGGGTCAGTCAACAAATGGAGGAGATTGCTTATCAACAAAAGGATATTTCCGAAAAGAGAAGACAGGAAGCCGTTGCGCAAACTCAAAAGGCCAACCGAATGCAACAGCAGGCAGAGTTGGCACGGGAAAGAGCGCTTGCTGCACAATTGGAGGCTGAGAAAGCGTATCGGATGGCAGATGAACAAAAGAATCTGGCGATGGAACGGCAACTACAGGCCGAACAGTCGAAGAGGGTTGCCGATACATTGGCTTTTCTGGCTTTGGGACGTTCATTGGGGACACTCTCTGTTACTCAATATCGGTCGGGCAACATGGAATTAGCTTCTCTGTTGGCATATACCGCTTGGTGGTTTACCAAGCGATATGATGGCGATGTATATCATCCGGCTGTTTTCAATGCATTGTCTTTGTCTTGCAGGCAAGATCAGCTTTGGTTCGGGCATAAAGGAGCTGTTACCGGGATCAAACTGTTATCCGGAGGCGAGGAAAAAGCAAGAGCCGGTCGGAATCCTCTGCCGGGATTGGTCACTGTCGGCAAGTACGGTGAGATGATGCGTTGGAAATCGGAAAATGGGCAGACCTATACCTCCGAATTACTGTTGAATGATCCCTGTTATGATTTTCGGGATGTGCTGTTGCGGTCCGATTCACAGATGTATGCCTTGTCATACTGCGGGCAGCTTATCTCCACGGATTCCGCCGGTATCGTTACCCGCTTTTTGCCTAAAGGAGAATATCGGCAATTGATTTCGATTGCCTCTAACTTGGTATTGGCGGTTTCCACAACCGGTATTTATTCTTTTGACTGTATCAACCATGGGATACAACCTTATTTTCAGCCGGAATATTCGATAACTTGTGTCGGTCAAATGGAAGGCTATCTCTATGTTTTTTTTAAGAATGGGACAGTAGCTTTACTTTCGTCGGATGGTACATTTCTCAGATTTATAGACAGCTTGCCCGAGAATAGTGTGGTTACTGCATTCTGTCCTCTTACCAATGAAAGATATGTCATTGGCTGTCGTGAAGGAGTCATCCTGATTTGTGATAAGAATGGAAATATCCGGCAGAAGTTGATAGGGCATCAGGCTGCGGTTACTGCTATTTCCCGGAAAGGGAACAAACTGTTTTCGAGTAGTTACGATTGTACGCTGCGTCTGTGGGATCTTCGTAAAGGAAAGACCGAGTCGGCCGTTATTGTGACAAGCCCCGGTTGGATCCATACTTTTTGCTTTCATCCGGACGGTACATCTGTCTTTATAGGAGACGAACAGGGGCGGTTGTATCGGGTGCCTGTTTCACCCGATCACATGGCTACTGTTGTCCGTCAGGGGTTACAGCGTGATTTTACTCGAGAAGAATGGGAGTATTATATCGGTAAGCAAATTCCATTTGAATCCTATTACCTAAAAACGTATCAGCCATGAAAAAGATAGTCTTTTTGATAATGTGTCTTTGCTCGGTATATGCAAATTCACAAGAAGGTATCCCGTTTTTTGTAAACTATCCGGCTTCGGTTTATCAGGCGCACAATCGTAATTTCGATGTCGTTTGCGACAGTTGTGGAAATGTCTATTTTGCTAATTTCGAAGGTATCCTTCATTATGACTATAACCGTTGGGAAACTATTTATACACCGGGTTTTTCCCGTGTCACCCGTTTGTTTCGTGATTCGGAAGCTAGGATATGGGTGGGAGGATATAACGTGTTCGGACGGATAGAGCGTGATGGACGCGGATGTATTACGTTGAGAACCCTTCTTTCCGATCTGGACACAGACTCTTTGGGCGAATTGGAAGATATGGCAGAAATAGATAAACGCATTTATCTGAAAGCTACATCAGGAAGATATTATACGGTTCAGTCAGATTCCATTTTGACACTGGTTCAGGTACTTCCGGCCCAATTGCAGGAAAAGTGGAGAAATCAATCCTCAGTCTCAATGAATCGGGCGTTTTCTCTACCCGGAGGAGAAACAATCTCGATAAACTCTGCCCATGGATTAATAATGGATGACAGTGGGAAAAAAGAACGGTTTTCCGTAACTGAGAGAAATGGCTTATGCAGTAACGCTGTTTCGGGTATTGCGGCCGATGGGCGTGGCAATCTCTGGGGAGCTACGGATAACGGTGTGTTTCATGTTTTTATTCCCTCTTTGTTCAGCCGTTATACCTCTGGTGAAGGTCTGAAGGGAGAGGTAATATCGGCTGTCTCTTACAAAGGAATGATATATACCGGGACCTTACAGGGATTATACGTATTGAAGCAAAACACTTTTGTTCCTGTTCAGGGAATTTCGCAAGCATGTTGGCAACTGTGTCTTTCTCCACAAGGAGAATTATATGCAGCGTCCGGCGATGGTGTGTATGTGATCCGGGATTATAATCATTCGGAAAAACTCACAGATATGGCAGCTTATTCATTGACATTCATTGGGCATACGAACCTTCTGATGGGCACTATGGATGGGATTTATCAATATTCGGCAGATGAGGAACGGATAAAGAAAATTTCCGATGTCGAAAAAGTCGTTCGTCTGGAAGTGAAGAAAGATCGTTCTGTATGGGCTAAAACGTTGTACGGAGAAATCTATTTGCGGGAAGAGGGCGAAAGCTCTTTTGTACTTCAAGACAGAGAGAGTGAAGAAGTAATGACCGAGTATACGGACAACGATGGCTGTCATTGGCAGACAAATCTGAAAGGAAAAGAGGTACAGGTACATCATTCGCAAATTGATACGGAGAAATTCAACCAATGCCTGTATGCCATTCGGAATTATGTCGTGAGGGTGATTTATATTGAAGAAGACAGGGCGGCATGGTTCGGCGGTGATTTTGGTTTAATTCGGATGGACCTTGAAAAGGCCCGGACATTTACTCCGGTTGCTCCCCGCATCTATCTTCGTGAAGTTTGTCTGAACCGTGATTCTGTCTATTGGGGAGGAGATCTGCCGGAAGAGTCCGGGGGAGCGGACTGGCAGATAAATAGTACAGTACCTCGTTTGGGGAATGATGTACGTTCCATTCGTTTTTCATTTGCTACCGATGCGCCCTGTTTCACCGGTTCCAATGAGTATAGATATCGCCTGGTCGGTTATGATCCGGAATGGAGTTCGTGGGATTCCGGGACTGTGAAAGAGTATGCCAACCTTTCGTCGGGTACGTATACGTTTTGTGTCCGGGCCCGTGATATTTACGGCACAGAGAGTGAAATGAAACAATTCCGCTTTTCGTTATTGCCTCCTTTTTATTTGCAATGGTATTGTCTGATCCTATATACCGTTGCTTTTGGAATGCTGTTGTTCTTATTGTTTAAATGGAGAATGCGCAGTTTGCTGAAAGAGAAGGAGAGGTTAGAGGCCCTTGTCGGCCAACGTACCAAACAGTTGGTACAACAAAAAAATGAAATTGAGGAAAAGTCCTTAAAATTGGAAAAAGCATTGAAGGAGCTGGGCCAGGCACAAGATGAATTGGTTCGACAAGAAAAAATGGCTACTGTAGGTAAACTGACTCAAGGGTTGATTGACCGTATTCTGAATCCGTTGAATTACATTAATAATTTTTCCCACTTGACCTCAGGATTACTGAAGGACCTATATCAGAATCTGGAGAGTGTAAAAGAACTTTTGGATGAAGATACCTACTTGGATTCGGTAGATGTCATCAACATGATGAGAGATAATCTGGAAAAGATTGAGGAACATGGAAGTAACACCACTCGTGTACTGAAGGCCATGGAAGAAATCCTGAGAGACCGTAACAGGCAACTGGAAAAAACAGAATTAATCGGTTTATGCCGGAAAGACATGGAGCTATTGAGCAGTTATTATCAGAAGGAGATTACGGCTATGCACATTGCGGTTCGTACTTCCTTGCCCGATAATCCGTTGTTTATTGACGGGAATGCCGAACAACTGGGAAAAACCATTATGAGTCTTCTTAACAATGGTATGTATGCCATAGCCAAAAAATACGGTAAGAAAGCCTATCCGGCAGAGATTGGCCTGGCATTGGAAAGTAAGGACGGACAGGCAGTCATTCGCCTATATGACAATGGAGTGGGGATCGAGCAGAGTATTCTGGATAAAATCTTCGATCCGTTCTTTACTACCAAAACAACCGGAGAGGCAGCAGGTATCGGTTTGTATCTGAGTAAGGAAATCATATTAAATCACCATGGGCAGATAGCAGTACGTTCTGAAAAAGATGAATTGACAGAATTCACTATCACTCTGCCATTGTGGGAGGAAAAGTCAGTATAAATAAACATAGAACAGATTGATTATGGAAAAAAACATTTCACAAGAGAAACGAATTGAAGAGTTGGAAGCACGGCTCAAAGAGCAGGAAAAGCTGGGATCATTGGGTTTGTTGAGTGCAGGCATTGCACACGAGATACAGAATCCTTTGAATTTTGTCATCAATTTCAGTAAACTGTCCGGTCAATTGTTGGCCGATCTGGCCGATAGGGTGGATGAAGCAAAAGCTCGTATTCCGGAAGCGGAACTGGAAGATATCAAAGATATACTTTCCGGGCTGAGAGAGAATGTGGACAAAATCAAAGAGCATGGTGATCGGGCTATCAGCATTATCCGTGGTATTTTGCTTTACTCCAGGGGGAAAGAAGACGAACTCATGCCTACACAAATACAAAAATTGACTAAAGAATATGTGTGGCTGGCTTATCATGCCATGCGGGCCAATTATAAGAATTTCAATATTGCTATCCGTGAAGATTATGCTAAAGATATCCCCTCGATCCGGCTGATCCCGCAGGATTTCAGTCGGGCAGTCTTGAATGTGATGAATAATGCCTGCTATGCAGTATGGAAAAAATGGCAGAATGCTCCCGAAGGATATTCCCCCGAGATAATGGTGACCTTAGAAAAGTTGGATAAAAGAATTGTACTTTCTATTCGTGATAACGGAGAGGGCATGAGTCCGGAGGTCAAACGAAAACTATTTGACTCTTTTTTCACAACAAAACCGGTGGGGCAGGGGACAGGCCTTGGTATGGCAATCGTTCGTGATATTATAGAAAACAAACACCATGGAAAAGTATTGTTTGATTCGGTCCTGCATGAATATACTTGTTTCCGGTTTATCATTCCTATCGCATGAAACGCTGTCTGCTATATATCCTTTGCTGTTTTGGGGTTGTGCAACTGTCAGCTCAGCCGGCGGATAACATCCGTAATTCGTTTGTAAAGGCGGAAACATTTTATAAGAGCGGAGATATCGATGAAGCTTGTCGTATCTTGGAGGAGAATCTGTCGTCTTTTCAAGGTACGATGCATACCGAGGCGTGCCGTTTGGCTACATTATGCTGTTTAGCTTTAGACCGCTTCCCGGAAGCGGAAAAGTATGTTTCGCTGTTATTGAAAGACGAACCTTATTATTATATCTCGCTTCAAGATCCGGAACGCTTTGCGGATATGGTAAGGAAACACAGGGAGACTAAAGTAACTCTGGTCACAGCCTCACAACAGGTAGAGACCCCGGAAGAAGCTCCGGTGCCTGTTACTTTAATTACGGAGGAGATGATACGGGCTATCCATGCCCGGTGCCTGCGGGATGTACTGATAGCTTATGTGCCCGGTATATCCGGTTTGTCTTCCAATGAAGAGATGAATCTGGCTATGCGCGGGGTATATTCTCCCGAACAGGAGAACATATTGATTATGCAGGATGGACAACGTCTGAACAGTTATATTACTAATGCTGTTTCGCCGGATTATGGTATTAGTCTGGCAAAAGTCAAACAAATAGAGGTGCTGCGCGGACCGGCTTCTTCGCTTTATGGCAGTGTGGCTTTGACAGCCGTGATTAATATAGTTACTAAAGACGGGGTGGATGTTCGTAATGGTTCCATATCTGTCAGTGCCGGTAATCGGGGCCAGGTGGCTGCTGACCTGCTATTGGGAAAGCACGACATGAACATGGACTTTATGGCATGGTTCTCCTTGTACCGTGCAACGGGAGAATCGGTTTTTGTCCCGGCCGAAAAACAATATGCTCTTTACCCTAGGGACGGATTCATCCGTCTGGACAATTATTCGGGATTTCCTGCCATGGATGGAGGAATTAAATTGCAACGTGGAAATTTGCTTTTTAGTTTCAGTATGAATTACGCGAAGAAAAGGCAACCTTATAGCATGTGGCTCTTTTCTTCTCCATATTCTTATGAGCGGTTTCGTACTTTTGACGGTTCCGGCCCGGGATATTCCAGATGGTCGGCAAGAGAACAGACTGTTTATAGCCGCACGTGGCAGCGGATCACTTTCAGTGCCGCATTTTATACCGATTGGAATAAAAACGTACATTATGAAACCGCAGGAGATACTTTACAAGACTATCCTATTTTTCCTAACTATGATTATCAACCTATTTATCCGACTCGCGGAACATTTCAATACATCCGTTGGATGGATTTTAACGTAGGCTTTAATGGGCGTGTAAACTATGCCTATGATTGGGGGAAGCTGGGGAAAGGCAATATGCTTGGCGGTGTGGAATGGAATCGGTATACGCTTTATGATTCCGAGTATTTGGAAGGTATGAATTTTAAAGAGATCGTCAGGACGTGGATCGAAAAACGACTTTACACGGGACACGAGATGAACACGGATGCCTTTCTTCAGATTAAACACAACCTGCATCAAAATTGGATTGTCAATGCCGGCATCAGGTATGACTATAAACGGCGAAGTAATAAGCGGACATTACAGGCTTTTTCTCCCCGTCTGTCACTGATTTATCTCAGGAACGGATTAAATATCAAAGCCAGTTATTCCAGAGCATTTGTCGATGCGCCCTATTATTACAGAAACAATGAAATGGATACCTATTCGGGTGGCGAAAATCTGCAAGCTGAATATCTAAGTTCATATCAGGTGACTTGTGCTTATCATCATTCACCTTCACATATAGATGTGGAGTGTAATTTATTTTATAATCGGGCGTCCCATTTCCTGTTCACACAGCCGGAAACACGTGTTTATGAAAATGCCGGTTCTCTGGATATGGGAGGTGTCGAGGTCGTTGCCCGTTATAAGGCAGACCGACTGAGCCTGGATGGAAACCTGTGTTTTCAGAAAGTATTGAATTATACCAATTTTTTTGTTACCGGTGGATCTGTGAATAACGTACCCGGCTTTTCTATGAATCTTGTAGCAAACTACTTTTTACTTAAAAAGAAAGTACAGAGCTGGTCTGCCCATTTAAAATTGAATTGCAGTAGCCACTGCTACACTCAGGTAAGTGTATTGGAAGATGGACTCAATGGAGATGCGACGAATTACACAGTCCGTTTGCCCGGTTATGCTGTCTTTTCTTTCACTACCAGATATAAGTATAAAAGGGTAGAAGGCAGTCTGGGCATTGAGAATCTTTTCAATAACCGATATGAATGCGGAGGAGCGACTGTTCCTATCCGCCAGAAAGGAAGGTGGATTTCCGCCAGTATATTGTATAATTTCTAAATCAAACTAATAATGAAAACAAACATTCAAGAAAATCTTTTTCGATCACTCTCTATCTGGGGTGACAAACCGGCGGTCGTTGCAAAAGACGGTACCGTCTCTTATCAAATGCTGGAACGTTACTCTGCCAATATAGCACAATCTATCCGTCAACGTTTATCGGTAACTGATCCGTCCGGACTTCGGAATATCTGTATCGGAGTTTGTATGGAACGAAACAAAACTTTAGTACCTGCCATTCTGGCTATTTTCCGGTTAGGGGCAACTTATTTACCGATAGATCCCTCGCTGCCGGATAATCGTAAACGGTATATGGCTGAAAATGCAGATATGGTTTTGTTGTTGACCGATTCATCGAATGAAGTAGGTGGAATTCCGTCCGTCCGCCAACTTTACCTGAATGGGGAGCAACTATCCGAACCGGTTGTTGGTGACTATACTGAAGTTCTTCCCGATGATTGCGCCTATATTATATATACTTCCGGAACAACAGGCAATCCCAAAGGTGTACGTATTAGTTATCGGAATCTGGATACATTTACGAGGAATCTGGTAGATAAGAAATTGTATCATTTGTCTGATCCGGCAAACAGGTATCTGGCGTTTGCGAGTATCAGTTTTGATGCTTCCATATTAGAACTGATGATGTGTATTCCGGTCGGAGGAACATTGATCCTGGCCGGTGAGGACGAACGCAGAGATATTTCTTTACTAGACGAACTGATTAGGCGCGAGAAGGTGAATATTGCTTTTTTCCCTCCTTCGTTGCTGGGCATGTTTGCCGACCTTGACTTTCCATCCTTTAAGACTCTGCTCTTTGGTGCGGAGGCTATTGGTGAAAAGTTATTTAACAGGCTGAAACAGCAGCCTTACCGGTTGATGAATGTATATGGACCGACAGAGAATACCGTACTCAGTACCATACGGATTGTAGGCAAAGATACGTCGTATGACGATATTGGCTATCCGCTCAAGGGAACTGTCTGTTATGTTTTGTCTGAAAACCTCCAACAGACAATTCTTGGGGCTACAGGAGAACTTTGCTTGGGAGGACCTCAGGTTTCGCTGGGATATATTGGGAGTGTTCAGCTGAATGAAAAATCATTCATCTCGTACGATGGAGAACGATTGTACAGGACAGGTGACCTGGTACAGCAGCAACCGGACGGTTCAATACGGTTTATCGGGCGAAAAGATACTCAGGTCAAGATACGTGGTTTTCGTATCGAATTGACTGAAATAGCAGAACGATTGAATAGAGATCCGGACGTGGAGAGAGCCCACGTAGTAGTTGTTGAGCGGAATGGGCGTCAATTATTGGGAGCTTATTTGCAACCCTCAGTCTCCGGTAACTTTCATCCGGAAGAGGTCAAAGAGCGTTTGCGTGCAGAACTTCCTTACTACATGATACCCAATTTATGGCAGGTGGTAGATCATTTTCAGCGTACTATAAATGATAAGATTGATGTCCGGGCGCTCCCGGCTTTTACTTCATTGGAGTTGAAGTATGTTCCTCCTGTTCATCCGGGGGAGGTTATCTTATGTGGAATTTTGAAGGAAATGTTAGGTTTGCCTCAAGTCAGTGTTGAGGCCGATTTGATTGATGATCTGGGATTAACTTCGCTGGATATGTTGAGGCTTGTTACCGAGGCCAATAAAAAAGGATGTCCCATCAACGTATCTGCAGTTTATACTGCCCGTAATCTGCGCCGATTATTGCTCGTTCCGCGGCAAGAACCTATCTATTGGTACAGGCAGCAAAACCTGAAGAAACCCGTAATCATTCTGGTTTGTGGATCTGCCTATTTTAATCATTTGTACTTTAATTTGGCCGACCGCCTTTATCCCAAATATGACTTTCTAGTTGTAGATGCTATCTACGATCATTTTAATAAAGTGGCCACGGATATTCCGGAACTGTTGGAATATTATGTCCGGACGGTTCAGCCAATGATCCGGGAGCGTACCGTCTATGCGCTTACCGGCTTTTGTATGGGAGCTGAACTGGCTGTCGGCCTGGCCGAAATGTTACATCGCTCCATGGGGATAATGCCAAAAGTTTTTGCTCTGGATGGACAGGCTTGGCAAAATCCGGCTCTCTGTCAAAATTATCCTTTGTTGGTATTTCCCGGAGATACAGATGAAATGGTACGTGAACGGAACGAAATCATAAATATTTATTTTCGAACCACTCCTAATCTGATTTATCAGGGAGAGGTTATTGTTTTGCTGTCCGGATTGTTCCATCAACAGGCGGGATTGTCTCCTGAAGAGTCGTGGACGGAGGAAAACTATCGTATATTCCGGACAGAATATGACAATTGCGAAAGATTATGGAATAAATATTATCCGAACGCTCCTGTTTTGCGATTGCCGACAGATCATTGGCACTTTTTAGAAGGGGAATCATTGGAACAATTAATAACTGTGTTTTTGAAGTAGATTTATGCAGACTGAAAACTTCACTTTAGGTAAGAAAGAGCTTCTTATTTTGCTTGGCTTGACTCTTGTACTGCCTTTTCCAATCAATTGGGCATTAATCGAACTGAATCCGTTGACTCTGATGGCGGGTGCAGACGATGTGCCCACCTGGATTGGTTTCGGCGGCAGTTATATTGGAGGAATCATCGGAGGGATCATCTCGATTATGATTCTGAACAAGACACTTCAGCAGACAGGTGTACTTCATCACGATTTGAAACTCCTGCAGTTAGATACCATAATTTATACTCAGCAACAAGATTGGTTTACCGGTTTCAAACAAGAACTGGCAGAGAATCTCAAATCTATTGATTTGTATGTGTTG